>JGI20166J26741_11754696_pt1 | contig 10475 bp, 4 predicted proteins | sample TergutCu122P5_FD_26741 | JGI IMG/M metagenome (IMG submission 26741) | reverse complement strand
GAACTTCCTAGCAGGCACTTAGAAAAAAAGCCACAACAACAATAACAGTCAACCTAGATTGATGCCATGCGGCAGACTGCTAGAGTATTGTGTTGACCCGCAACACCTAGCGGCGCATTGCACAACTACTTCTAGTTCGCGCACCAAATTTAAAGTCCGGTTACTTTTGGGTCCCCCCACATATGGTTTTGCATTGGAGTTGCACCCTATGACTAAATAGAGGTTTTCCTCTTCACAATAGCACACGAGTTCCTCAAAATCCCTTGTTGGGAGAGGATCCTCAGAATCACGGGGCAAGTAAGCAGAACAGAAAACCAAGCGTTTTTCTGACTCGCCTTCATTATAATTTATTTTAACTGCTACAAGGTCCCTACAGGAAAATTCTCGTAGCATCCATAAATTTCATGTTCATAGCAAGGATGCACGCTTTAGTCTATCTATTCCACTCACAAAGAACAGGGTAAAACACGAAATACTTAGGCCCATAATATGGCCCTTGCAATACCATGGTTCCTGTATCAGTGCCTTATCCATTCCTTTAATCACTAGCATTGTGGTAAAAACCCTAGAAGCATCAATACTATGTTGTAGGTTGGCGTGAATAAATGAACGGTACTTACCATATCACATTTGGCCTCCTCCTCTTCCTTTCTTCTACCTCTCCTACCTTCTTTACCTCATCCACAAGCCCACCAATCGCCTACTGGATGTTGACAAAGTTCATAACCTATGGCTAATGCTTCTAAATCATATGATTTATGACCAAATATTCCTGCCAGTGCCAATGAGAAGGTGGGAAAGTGGTATAAATTACCAGGGCCCAACTAAGCTGCATATGTTTTTGTCTTTATCGGCAGTATCATTCTTTGTCCATTGTACAAATTAACTGTTACAGACCTGGCCAAAGTCACTCTGCAACTGAGAGTCAGTCTTTCTGATTTAGTGTACAGCTTTTAGCCTGTATGTCATTGCTGGGGGTCCAACAATTTTTTTCACCTGGCCTTGAGCTCCCACTCGATGGCCCTGATTCCTGCATGTAGTTTCATTGTTCATTAATTGTTAACGACTATACAGCATCAGCGATGGATAGATACATGAATGAATACAACACAGTCTGATTTCGTCCTTTACACATGTTCAATTTCAAGATAATTCATGCTTACCCCTTTAGAGAACATGAATGAATTCCATAGGAGCCATCCATGGACAATTTTAAACCACTGTTCTGACATCTGCTTGGAGAAATTAAAGAAACCCATAAAACACATGAAAACCAGTAATCCAGCCAAGATTCAAGCCAATCCTGCATATATTGGTGGTACTGCATATCACCACATATCTGCTGTACCTTCCCAAAATCCTAACTGCAGAACAAACCTTTAAGTTTGCAAAAGACATCCACATATCTATATCAATTACATATGAAATAGGTATACTTGTTTAAACATTACAGCTGGCACAACAGTGACCCATGTACCTTGACCTTTTGTGCAACCCTCTTTGCTTTAGCATTCTGCAGTCACCTGTTCCAGAAATGCCTATAAGCCTGTAGCAAGTCACTGTCCGGGCAAATTCCAACAGCACATGGTGTTCCCAGTCATCCATCCAAGTACTAACCACACTCAAGGTTGCTTAACTGCAGTTATCGCACAGAAACCAGTGCTGTCAACTTTGCACGGCTATTAGCAGTATGTATACTTACTACTAGTCTTACACCAAACTAACCAAACTACTTTCAATTCCTGAGGAGGTGAGGTCTGTTTGTGATCAGTGGTGGCATGGGAGAAGAGGATGACATAACTGGGAGTTTGGTGAGTTCAGTGTATTACAATTCAAAATATGTAATTTCAGTCAACAATCAGGGAACTACAACTGCCCATCCAGTTTATCTGGACAATGTGCTGACTATCAAGTGGCAAAATTTTATTGTACACTTCACTCATTACATCACATTATGTCACTGTTACTGTGCAGCCAAAGTTACATGTTTCTGATGAAGTCCTTAAATTCCCCTTACCACCACCACCAGTAGGGACTGGACTGCATCCACCAAGTCAGAGCTCAATATGTACGTATCTGTGTTTGATCATATTATCAGTAGTGAGAGTTAGTTGTGCAAAACGTTTCCTTCAAGAAGACCCTTACATTGCACTTGATAATGACACAAAGTTGAGGGTCACCCAAATGTGAGAAACATCAGATTTTTAATGCAGCAGTGATCTGGTCCCTTGGCATGGTCATATGTAATCACAACAAGAATTCCTTAAGGGCCCATCAAGTTACCACTAAAATAATACGGGATCAACGTGTCACACAATGATATCCATACTGATTTTTCTTTTGGGGGGAAGACAACATAAAGGACTGAGTCTTTTGGTACTGCAGTTGCTTGTGGGCCTATTGCAGTAGCCTTGGATGACAGATGAATGGTTATGAAGCAATGGTAGAAGGATAACTGATGGGAAAACTGAAGTACTGCAGAAAAGCCTGTCCCAGGGTCACTCTATTCACAAAAATTCCCATAAGGACTGCCTTGAGATTGAACCTAGGTCTCTGTGGTGAGAAGCCAGTACTTAACCACCTAAGCTACAGCATGGTCAACAGTGATGTAAGTACACTACAAACTTCAGCACTTACAATGTGAAACATATATGATAATGATAATTATAATTCTAGGGAATGTAATAAATAGCACCTCTGGTTTCCCTTGTTTAAGAAGCCAAACATACACAATACAGTCTTAGCCCTAAACCAGGAATGCACTTATTTTAAAAATTTTTAGGAGTCACACAAAATTCTATGTGCCACTGTACAAACCCAGCACCAGGGATTTGTGCACCCATTCCCTAAAAATATGTAGGATATTCACTCTTCCAGAAGGGGGCTTCACTCTGTGACTGAATATATTTATTTTCAGTTATGTAAGGACATAACACTAGACATAAATGTTCTACAAACACAGTATTTTATTTTACAAGTAGGAAACATCATAAACATTAATTTTAAAACTGACAACAGGATAGAACTTGTACCATTAAATTCTTGTTTTCTACATGTCTTTCAGCTTCGAACTGTTTACGTGCAACTGAACCTAAAAATTAAAAGAATGAAAACCACAAATATATCATACTACACACAATGCCTATACAACTACATGCCAAACAGAAACATCTTAAATTTACAGCATTTTATCCATCACCATTGTATCATACTAAGTATGTGCTATCTTTTTATATACCATTAGCAAAACATTGGTACATTTGGTGTTAATGTAGTATGCAACTCTAGAGTGACCCAGTCAACATTCAAATCAAACATCATGAAAATCCATAGTCTGATTCAAGAATTTATCAGGGGAGACAAACAAAAGGCACACACACCAAGCACTTGGTGATACATTAGCCTGTATCTTCTCTAAGACAGAGGGGCTAGAAGGTGACTGTGATGAAGGCATTTCTCTCTGCAAACTCATTTAGCCATTAACAAGTCATCCCTACAGAACTGCCATGTCATCAGTAATAATGTGTGAACTACATTACACAACACCAATTCATCTACATACACATATTTGAAATACTAAAGTTCCACAGGAAGTAAAATTGCTAAACAACACAACACTTTGTGTATCACTTTCCAAAATGATATAAACTGTAAAAAAATTTCAGTTCTTATTGTCAGCAGTTACTTAGTACATGGTCACATGCTACACTTATTCTAGAAAAACACTTGGAACAGTTATGTTAGAAATACATACAATGCACAAAATTCAGTAACAACTCATTAGAATTATGAAAGAACTATTTCTAATCTTACATCATCTTACAAAATTTAAGATATGGATACTTCTACAGATTTAGGTACAATTCTAAAAATCGTACGTCAGCTGAAAGTTGACTGTGACTAAAAAAAAGTTGTGTGTCAATTTATTTATTAAATAACATAATTACCTTCTTACCTTGTACTTAGAAAATCACGTGCATAAGTTTTGTCACCAATGAAATGACCCAGCCTCAGAACTGCATCTGGCTGTGGTTCTATGACAACTTTTGACTCATCTTCTGTCCCATCTGCAGGGCCTACCAACACACAATAAGAACACGTGTTCTAGAAATGCTGCACTGCACAAGGGTGCCTGACTCATACAGCCTACTGTTGTAATGCAGACTTCCAATCCCAAAAATCCTGTGTTATTAATGTCATATCTAGGTAAAGTAATGGACTTTAATACAAAATTTAACTGATGAACCAGTGTGCTGGATTCGTGTGTAGATGATCATAAACCTTATTTCTCACTGAGTCATTCTTTAGTCTGGTTTTGTCTTTGTAAGTCCCATTTGTATTAACATAAGATATACAATACTTTCTACTCACTTAGACTCACAGTGGATGGTTTTGAGAAGAGTGTTGTCCTCCATGACTTCTTCACAACTAACAGCTTCACACATCCCAGCATTTGCAGTATCTATAAGTACGAAAAGCATATCCACTTAAGTATCAATGCTGACTGCTTCTGACTAAATTAAGATTTTACCAACAGTCTTCATAGCACTCACTGCAAGCAGAGATTATACTTCCTTTTTTTAAAGGACCAACATTGGCACATACAGTATACATAGACACTGTTCCTTAATTCTTCCTACGTGTTCCAGTATCTACGCACCATCATCAGGGAGTAATAAACACCAGTAGTAATGTCTTCTACAGTTATCAGACTAATACACCACCATTAATGCTCTAATGTTTATTTCTTACATACATGGCATGTTACGGCCAACAATTTCGGCCATCATCAGGCAATACTACAACAATATAGAAGGTAAATTAAGGAAACAGTTTCTCCTTTACATTACTATTCAAACTGAAATAATTATATTATTATATCAGAGAAGGAATAATAAAATATTTAAAATGTTGCAGTGTATGAATAGGTAAAATGTGAGTAATGGATGAATCCTATGTAACTGTCTATCAAACGTTGGACATACACGTGTTGTAGATCTGTACAATAATTATCCCATGTTGTATTCTTTCTTTTGGGTGATTCCCCAATGTCTGAATTTTATATGATGTTTTAGAACATTCTGTCTGTTCCATCTGCATAGGTGGTGTAAGCTTACAATGGCTATGAAGATGGGACAGAGCGTTCCCAAATGTCGGCATACAAAATTCAGATGCCAGGGAATCACCCAAAAGAAAGAATACAACATTCAGAACATGGCAAAAGTTTGAAATCAAGAGTAATTATCCCATGTTAATTTTCAAAATTGATTAAATTTATTGGATATGTTAAAATTAAATATCAAAGATATATTTGATAAGACTGTTGGCTGAAACACGTTGTGTATGTGAGAAATAAATGATTGTTAGAGCATTTATGGTGTTGTATTGTTCCGATAACTATAGAAGAACTTAATTAAACAAACACAACAGGATGATTTTGCCCAAATTTCAACACCAGTATATTTAAAACATAATAAAATATGATAAAAATACAATAGTGGTATTCAATGCAATTTATCAGTTTCCACTGCTACACTTGTAGTAGGGTAAATAAAACAGCATAATAATGCATGCATAGTTAACATTCTGGTATGCTCGGTATGCTGTATTACTGTTGTTAGCCGCTCATTAGCATACATACACCTAGTATTTTTCTTGATCCACAGTGGATCTAGTCCCTGTATTATGTAGTGTAGTGTTCTGGGTTGGAGGTGATTTCAAGGGAACCACCTCCCACACAGAACACTAAAAAAAAACCACCACCTAGACAGTTGATCTGGTGCATGAAGTGACGCTGTTGGTTCAGGCATTGTGCTACAAGCCAGAAGGTCGTGGGTTTGATTCCTGATGGTGTCACTGGAATTTTTCATTGACATAATCCTTCCAGCCACACTATGGTCCTGAGGTCGACTCAGCCTCTAAAAGAAATGAGTACCAGGAATATTTCCTGGGGGGTAAATGGGGCTGGTGTGTAGGGCTGAAAATCTTACCACCTTCATGTGCCGACTGTCTTGAAATCTTGAAGCCTCAACCTCCTGGAACCCTCAGGGCCTGTCCAGGGATTGCTCTGCCTTTACCTTTACACAGTTGATCTAGTCCCCTTATTGTAGCGTAGTGTTCTGTGTAGGAGGTGGTTTCAAAGAAAACCACCTCCTACACAGAACACTGAACCACACAACACTGGGACTGGATCCACCATGGCTCAAGAAAAATACCAGGTGTTTGTATAGCAACTAAATGTACAAATTTAAAAACTGTTGGACTCAGACTGAATATCATATGCTCTGTGAAAGGTTTCTTTGTAAGATTTAAACAAAGTAACACAACATGGCTATCTCCAGCATACTACTGTAAAATAGAATATTACCTGCAATACAGATATAGAATCAGTATGCACTGCCACAGCAGTTTTAGATTACTGCACTGACAGCATGAAGGTGATCAAAATGTGTTACTGTAAGAGTGCATAAGATGTTTCATAAAAGTGTTATATCTTGATGGGAATATAAGTTTGACATGTTTTTATAAACTATCTGATGGAAAAATCAGATTTCTAATCACCCCCCAATTGCATTTGTATTACAGGCTCATCACTTGAACACCACACACATAAAAATTACACCACTTTATTTAGTAATGAACAAATACAACAAGGAGTTCTGGGTAGAAACTTTCCTACTACACACTTCCAGTCCTCCAAACCTTGTGTTGTTAATATCTTATTTAGGTGACACAATTATAATGCAACAATAAAGTGCAATTGAGCTCATGGACTGGAATGTTGAACTTCGGCCCAGTCATACTTGCATGATAAATCTTAGTCAAGTAAAATTTTTATTGATTGTGATTACAAGTATGTGATGCTACCCAACAATTTGGGGAATATAAACAGGGCGCCCGAACTGGTTGTCATATGCCCTTTCGCCGCTAGATGTGGCTAGCAGTATGCTTTGTGAATCTGTGTGCCAACAGTTGTGAAGCTGAGAGGATGTGTTATTAAATTCAGTGCATTTTTGTGAGGTTATGTTTTAGTGATCTGGCAAATATTTTTTACAACTGATATGACCGATTTTAAGGAGCAAAGAATATGCATTAAATTTTGTTTCAGTCTTAAAAAAAAACTGCTGCAGAAACCCACTGAATACTACAGGGAACCTTTGGAGATAATGCCATGAGCGAAAGCAAAACTTTTTTTATGGTACAAACACTTCAAGGACGGACGAACATCTGTCAATGACGATGAGTGTTCTGGATGACCGTCGACAAGAACAACACCGGAAAACACAGCAAAAGTTCACAAGGCTATCCTTGCAGATTGTAGGCAAACTATCCACAAAGTTTGTGAGATAGTAGGGCTGTCATACAGGATTGTTCAACGCAATTTGGCAGACAATTTGAACATGAGACCCATTTCTGCGAGATTTGTGCCAAGACTGCTGACCGACAACCAGAAGGCCCTTCGCATTTCTGTCTGCACGGAACTCAAACAACAAGCCAGAGACGACCCGAACTTCAACTCTGATATCATAACCGGTGATGAAACATGGGTGTATGGTTATGACCCTGAGACTAAGCAGCAGTTGTCACAGTGGAAGACGCCAAATTCACCATGGCCGAAAAAAGAGCATCAAGTTCGCAGCAAAGTCAAGTCCATGTTGATCATTTTTTTCGACATCCAAGGCATTGTCCACAAGGAATTTGTATCCCCTGGTCAAACCGTCAAGGGCAAGTTTTACTGTGAGGTTTTGAAGCGGGTGAGGGAGGGCATTCAGAGCAAACATCCAGACAAGAGGAAGAAAAACAATTGGTTTCTCCACCATGACAACGCGCCCGCTCACACATCACACATTGTTTGACAATTCCTGACTTCCAAAAACATTACAGTGATCCCCCCCCCCCATTCGCCTGACCTCGCCCCCTGCAACTTTTTCCTATTTCCCAAGATGAAATTACGGCTGAGGGGGCGTCATTTTGACACGAGTGAGGAGATCCACTCAGAAACGCAAGAGGTTATTGACACACTCACATTTGAGAACTTCCAGAAATGCATGAAATCATGGGAAACATGCTGGATTGCTAAATACATGCCCAAGGGGGCTACTTTGAAGGAGACAGCGGAAACTAGGAGTTATGGTAAGAAATTTTTTTTTATGGTCTAATTCCCTGAATTTTTGGGTAGCCCCACGTATGTTACATATTACAGTCACTGACCATTATGACCTTTAGGGGAAGACTTATTAAGTACATCTATTCACACTAAATGCAAAGTTGCACACCCCTGCCACATTTGTAAGCGAACACTTATAAATAATTTTTCACGCCAAATTTCAAATGCTAAGTCCCAGTGACTCATTAGTTACCACCAACAGACTAAAGGCCAAATCCTTATTTAATGCAGTACCCACCAGCAGAGATTGCTTAGATCTTGAAGATGGATGCAGCAAACTCTCTGAAATGTAGGTAGCTATTTACTAACTGACGTGGTATCATATCCTAGATGACCCAAAATCTTCAACACATATTCTGGCATGAAATGTATGTGAAGCACAGCTCAAAAAGGAAATGTTACCCTAACAGCTTGCTCACCCAGAAAAGGCAGTTCCCGATGTCTCATGAGAAACTCATGAAAATTAAAGGTAATGTTATCCCCGTCTATGCCATGATGGCATATACACGGATCAAAGCTATAGCTCCACTTACTCTTAACCTTGATGCTAGCTGGTGAGTGGTCAACTTCAAACTGGGGCTGCTTTACTCCTGGAAAAGAACTCCAGCACCCATTGAATATGAGGCTGGGTGGGACCCAGCTAAGGTCTGGCCATTTCAGAAAAGAGAAAAATGTCTTTCCCTGCTGGGATTCAAACTGCATACTATCCAACCAGTGTCCTAGTCACTAAAATGATCATTCACCTCTGTTTTAATTTTAAATTAGATCTCCATCCCCACATTTCAGCGTATATTAACACAATGAGTTCAGCCACTTCCAGCCTGCAGAAGCAGAGCATGAACCATTCCCAGCTACACCACTGCATTTTTTCAGTCTCCAAAACTTCCAGTCTCCACAAGTCCACACCCTTCATTTTCATTCATATTACACACTCAATATATTCTTCCCTGTTCCAGTTCAAATTCATGCTAGGCTTAAAATCTGAAGCCTGTTTGATTCTGTTTACCCAGATACTTGTTGAGTATCAGCAGCATACAAAACATGGTTATCGTGCACTCAATACCTCAATTAGTTCCCTGACTTGGTATGGTTGCAAAGCTGGACTGAAGTGCTCAGCTATGCTTTTGATTGAGACTCCAGGTAAGTACATGGAATGGCCTAGAACTGACCCCAGCATGCGGTCAAGTACCCGCCTGTTGAGAGATCCATCCACTCGAACCCATGGTCTGATGGCTACATGTATCTTCTCAGTTCCACTAGTCAATGACATAACACATTAATCACGTATAAAAATATAAGCAAAGAACTCCTATAAATGTAAAGTAGATAAATTAAAAACAATTCTCGAAAAACTTTTGAAGACATTTATGTTAAGATTTATTTTTATCAATCTAACACAACACAATTTTGTGTATGCCCTAGAACAGTGTTTCTCAACCTATGTGAGACTGCGGCCCAGTAAATTCTTTTTTTATAAGACCAGGGCTCAGTCCCAACAAATTTACTCATAAATACCTTTCAATTTTTTTTAAGTTCATACATTAAACTAATATAAGTACTAATAATTAATTATGGCATAATATAAAGAGTATTAGTATACTTATGTATATGGTGTGGTAAATTGACATATATAAAATTACATTTAAATTAGTTATCAATCACTGGACTAATGAAATCTTGTAGCATATTGTAGTTTCCTCAGGCCAACATCATTAAATTAATTTGTGCTGATTTTCATTACCATATCCCATTCTGATCACCAAAAATTTATAATACAGGGTCTTTCAAAAAGATTTGAACGATAAAAACACGTTCCTGTGAGGAAAACCACATTACCACTGATCAAATATGGCATACAATACATTTGAACACTTCTCAAGTTTATTTGGAGCGCAACAAATTACTTCATAATACATCTGCTACGTGGCAGGCTGACTAGTTGCAAAATGGCTGCCAATGGAGAGGCTACATTCCACGTAAGTGGAAAAGTGAACAAGCAAAATGTTTGTATCTGAGGGACTGAGAAGCCTCACCAAATTGTTGAAAATGAACGTGATTCTCCGAAAACAAATGTGTTTTGTGCCATCTCCACGTCAAAAGTGTATGGCCCGTACTTCTTTCCTGATAGAACTGTGAATGGCGAAACATTCCGGAACATGCTGACTACGTGGCTTATGCCACAACTGGAATATGACAGTGCTGACTTTATCTATCAGCTGGATGGAGCCCCATGCCACTATCACCGTAATGTTAGGAACTTCCTTAACGAGACATTGCCACATCGATGGATTGGAAGAGCAGTCAACAA
>JGI20166J26741_11754585_pt1 | contig 10477 bp, 7 predicted proteins | sample TergutCu122P5_FD_26741 | JGI IMG/M metagenome (IMG submission 26741) | reverse complement strand
ATTCATTAACTAAAATTATTATTGATTTCTTGAACACACGCAGAAATGGCTCTGTCTTATTTCCCAAAAAATGCCGTTCAATCCATTATTAAATCTTTTTTGGTTCCTGGAATAATAAAGTTTTTTGTAAACCATGTACTAAAATTTAAGTGCCTGGCGAAAATAATGCCGTACGCGAAGGTTGACTGTAGCTATTTAAATCCCGTCGCGTAAAGGTTAATTTCTAGTTTTATAATTCAATCCCCCTACTCTTGTTTGCCTAACCAGTCCGATTGGTCCCATGCAAATTTAGCAGTCTTGTAATAGGCCCAAAACTTTAAAAATTTGTATTCTATGCCCCCATTGGTTCCTGATGACTGATGCATTATCTCTTAATGTAATATTTGTAAACCCTATATCAGCATCTTCTACTGGCTAATTTTAATGTGCTACTGTAACTATCCCGGTATCCACCCTTTCTTGATTTACATCTCGAAAAAGTGTCAAACCCACGTCTTTTGACTGTCCCAGGAAACTTCAAAACCCAATTAAACTTGACATTGACAAATGCCTAACAAACTAAAATTCCCTTTGTAAATACATTCGGCATCTTCTATCATATGCTAACCTCTACTTTTCTCTGTCTTCAGCTATCTGTCTATCCTACTTCACACACTCTATCCCACTCTCTGCTCTTGTAACCTATCCTTTCCCTTGCTACCATACTAACCTTTGTGTAACTACCAGATGCTACTGACCTCCCTCCTATTCAAACATTAGGTATCCCAACATTTCAGAAACTAATTTTGATCCTTCTAATTAAAGCAATTCTTTCCAACAGTTATAACTGACAATGACATAGGTGATGTTACGGACACAAACTTCATACAGTGGACTGATAATACAAACTGTACCTGTAGTCCAGAGTTTGATAGGAGCCATCCCTTGTGTTTTGCAGTAATATAGTAATTTATTCAGTCAGTGACACCACAATTGGTAATCAATATTAAAAATTCAGCGACATGTTTCAGTTTCTTTGAACCGTCATCAGGCTAAATACAAAACATAGGACTGGTACATTCAGTGAGTGTGTACACTATGGGATCCCTTACTGTTTACAATGTCAATATTAATTTGTAAACAGAATGGGATCCCATAGTGTACACACTCACTGAATGTACCAGTCCTATGTTTTGTATTTAGCCTGATGATGGTTCAAAGAAAGTGAAACATATCACCAAATTTTTGGTGTTGATTACCAATATATATTGTTGTGTTATTGACTGAATAAATTACTGTATTATTGTAGTCAAGTGGCTTACTGGAGGTCCCAGTGGGTTACGACAATCCGAGCCACCTCACATCAGTAAGGACCCTTCCACACCTAGCATTACGACTGAAAGACAAGGAAGACAAGCCCCATCTATGAGCCAACTAAAAAGACTTGACACAAGACACAGCAGTCACTGGCTTATGCAGTGTGAAAGAATTAGGTGCCATGTGTGTTCCGCCAAAAACAAATAAACACGAAATTCAAGGGTTGAGAATGCAACATAGGGTTGTGTGCTGCATGATATTTCAAGGTATATCACACCACACTACATTTCTGAAGATCAACTGACACTAAACTGGAAGATTAGAGTACACATTTACAGTATCAGCAAATATTACCACACACACAAATGTCAGTAAATATTACCATAGTAAATGTTGATGTGATATTTTTCAGTAATGTTTTGTAGATGAAATAATGGGGTGAAGGGGGTGTGGATTTTAGAGAAGGAATAGAGACTTATCAGAATGGCCTTTATGTGTGTGTATTTGCTTCACTTTGCCAATATGAGGAAAAAATAAGAAACCCTGCCCGGAGACATCTGTAAATAAAGCCTGACTTTGGAAAAATTTGAAGGCTTTAAATAAAAGAAAATTGATCTTCATCAGTGATATTTGTAACTAGAGTTAAATTTCACACAATCTTTTATTCCTACACAATCTGTTAGACAAATATTATTAGAAAGAGATGTGTAATTATAAATGCAGGAAATTTTAAAAACAACATGGTGTTGCAGGATGGTGTTTTTCCATTTCGCTGTTGATACTTAATTCCTGGGACAGTGTTTTCCCATATGGCCATAACGGGTTAGTATTGTTTTCCTGTTTCTCAGAATGGAACTTGTAAGCAGTCTCCTACTACGGGAGCTATGTAGATATATTTTTATTCATGCCAGACTGGTAGAACCTGGAATATATAAGTGTCCTTACTCTATGTTTCATGCCAGATTTTGCAAATCACAAGATAAATATTAAGGTCATGAAAATATGTCTCCAAATAGAAGCTAATATGTGACATTTTAAATTAATTGATATAATTACTCTGAACTGAAATGCTGTAGACCCTCTTATGAATGGAATAGCAGGGGGAATGCTGATTGTCTGGTACTTCCAAATTGTGTATGTGTGTGTGGGTGTGTGCGTGTGCATGCATGCATGGATGTGTGTGTGTGTGTGTGTGTGTGTCAGACTAATGCATACATATAATTCACAAATGTAATTAACTGTTACTTTGGAAGCTAACATTAATTGGAATTTAATACATTTCAAATAAAGTCTGCGATGCAGATTTTGAAGAGACCCCTAGACTGCTACTTTTATGTATCAGGATAGGTTGAATATGCGTCTGTGCCTGTTGCCTAGTGGTCTCTTTGCTAATTAACAGTCAAGACTGTTAATTTCACGTTTCCTTTGCAGTCAAAAATTTCAGAAACAGCAGATTTTATCCATTATTTCTTAAATCTGTGCATCCAACATTCATTCATAGGAGGGTCTCCAGTACAGCAAAGTCATTTCAGTCCCTATTCCTTCTTTATCCATATACTTTCTGCATATAATTCATTATTCTTTATTTCCCTTTTAGTATGTGTAACTGTATATTTAATAGAGGATTGCCATTTTTTACCAGAGCTGTGATTTACTTTCTTTTGTTGTGTAATAAGAACTGGCCATTATGTGTAGTAAGTATGAAGCTGAAGTTTCCTGTGATGTGACACTGTAGTGACTAGTAAATATTTGTCCACATCTATGAGGAATGTGTTTCCTCCAGAACGTGGGTACTGTGTACCAGTAATACCCAAAATGACTTGAATTTTCACCATGACTGCCATGTGAATTTTAAATCATTTCCAGTTACAAGGTTTTCTGTATTTCCAGAACCACTAGTCGGATCTGTGCTGTTATGCCCTGTATTGAAAGCGGATTCAACTGATGATTTTCTGTTGCAGTTTCAGATGTTCCTGATGTGGGACCCAATGGAAAACCATTTTCCTGTGAAAAGTGTCATTCTCCATTCATTGTCAATCCAGCGAGGAGACATAAGCCAGACTCAAAAAGGAAATACAGACCACGGAAAGTAACTGATCTAGTAACGAAGCAAGTTCTTCTGGTTTGCAATGCTTGTGGACTTTCCATGGTCAGATCAAAAAAGGAGAGGCATAAAAAGGTTTGTTTGTGTCACAAAACTGCTTCTAGTTTATGCTGATAATATTAACACCTTGCCATCGGGCCACATAGAAAGTCATGATTGCTATCCCATGCGTTGTTGACAGGTCACAAATTTGTGCATTTTCTTTCACGACGTCCTGCACATGCATTTGTCAGCTGGTGTGGCTCACTTTTTGCTTCAAGGTTATCGACAGCTTGATGCAGGATGCCTGGGTCTCAAGTTACAAACAAACAGACCGGTCATGACCCCCTATTTGTAGAACCATAAGACTGCATTAAAGGGACCACTCATTCAGATACTCTGTTTTCCTTCAGTTGCATTCATGGCTTTGTGTAGGAATGTTCTGCAAGAGGACAATATTTTGTGTGAGTTATATGCGGATACACGTTCTGATGTCTCTGATTATAGTGACAATGAAAGTTTGGACAGTGACAGTGACGTCCCCACAACTAGTTCACGTGAACAATTGTGATCTACTGGTGACCCCACAATTTCCACACCCATTTTTCCTCACACTAAGAGTAGGAACCGTTTTGAATCCATATAGCAGGCCTGACATTTTAGTGATAACAGCCCACAAACACAGGATTCAGGGCACCTATTCAAAGTTTGGCCAGTGTATGAATATTTTATACAGAAATTTAGTTCATTATACAGCCCAAAACAAGAACTGTTACTTGAAGAAGCCATGATCCCATGGTCGGGTCACCTGAAATTTAGGATATATAATAAAGGGAAAATAAAATATGGAGTGCTGGTTAGAATGGTGAGGTGGTATCGGGTTATATCTGCAACATGGAGATATACTCAGCTGAGGGAAAGAAGATGGAAGACACAGTGTTATCACTTTTAGACAGAAACTTAGTCCAAAATCATCACATCTATCAAGACAATTTTTATAACATTGTGAGATTACCTCAAACATTGCTAGACAGAAAAATGTGAGAGTCCGTGGCACTGTGAGGGCTAACAGGCATTCCATGTGACCTAGAAGGGGAAGGCAAGCGCCTGAGAAAGGGCAGTCAGCATTCTGGAGGAGAGGTGATGTAATGGTGCAAGTGTGGAAGGACAGGACTTGTGCGAATGATAAGTATGATCCATGACAAACAATTGTAAACACAGGGTGGAAAGACAGGAAAACAAACATGGAAATAAAGAAGCCTTATGCTGTTGTCCAGTACAGTAAATTCATGTAGGGCCTAGACAGGGCAGACCAGTACCTCAGTTATTACTTAGTTCTGAGGAAAACTGTAAAATGGTCAAAAAAGGTGGTACTGTATCTGCTAAACTGTGCGCTCTTTAATGCATTTTTTGTGTACGGGACACTAAATACAAAAAAAATTGTAAAATTCAATAACTCTCTGCATGAGGTAGGAAGGTACAGGATATCTGAAGTCCAGAATTGAAGTGAGTCAAGTTCTGATGACCCTCAATTGCCAGAGAAGCAAACAAAACCGAAGGGGCCTAAACAGGACCCACCGGGCAGACTCTCCGGTGATTTCAGAATACACAAACTTGAAAAAATTGTTGCTGGTGGGAAGGGAAAAAAGAAGTATCCTTCAAAACGGTGCACATTTTGTGCTGCACATAAGAAACAAAGTGAAACTAGAAACATTTGTAAATTCTGCATTGTTCCGCTTCACAGAGGGTCTTGTTTTGAGAAATACCCTTCAGTGACAAACTACTAGACTGTCTGCATGCAGTATCTGCAGTTTTGTGGTCAGGAGCATAATCTACATTGTCAAACCATAAGTGAGAGTATGTTATGGGGCTCAATATTCAAAGCATTTAAAACGTCCAGGAACTGGGGGTATTTAATTAAAAGACCATCCGGTCGGTAAGGTGTTAATATATTTGGTGGAATAGTGCACTGTACTGTGAACTACATTCTAAATATTTTCTGTTCATTGGTACTGCACAGTTGTTTATGAAATGTTAGTAACGCTAAAATACTGAATGGTGTCAAATGTTGCAATGAACTACTGTGTAGACACAGTATTGTTGGATTTGATTGTGCCCTAAGCAGCGTTGTCACATTTCTGTGAAGTTGCTGTTATGCCCTGGTTGTGAAAGAGATTGAAACTGGAAATGAAAGTAACCTTTTATTGCAAAGGATATTTGAAAGCACCAATGATGCTAAAAGGTGTGTTGCAGGAATCAATCATTCTCCGAAAAGGAGACTGCCAGCAGTGGTTCAGCAAATGGCAGGATGGTTGGAATTGCTGCATGTTACTACTGAGAATCTTCTTTGAAGGAGATAAGTTGGATTGAATGTTTTGACATGCAGTAACTTACCCCATGGAGCAAAATCCTTCTTCAGAAGCAGATAGTCACTCAGCTAGTCAAGAAATTTCCAAACCTTTATGAAATTTATATGTTCATATCCATGGTCTGACATTGTTTTGCCTTCAAAATATCAGTTCCATATCAGAACTTATGTGCACAGTTCTTACATTTTGCCTTATCAAGATCTGTGTTTCACTATGAGAGTGTTACTGTGTACAGGAACCTCCAACACAGGAAGAAAAGGACTGTTACTTGAAAAAGGCTGCTGAATTCGCAGCATCACTGGCTGCATCCCTTGAGGATCCTGATGCTTGTCGCCTTTACTGTCCTGCTTTTAAGTCATCAGCTTGTCAGTGTTTACAGAAGTACATAACTGAAAATGGTAATGAAATATTTTTATTATGTGCGTTATTAGGCTGTTGGTTTGTTTTAGATACTAAGTGCAGTACAGTTCTAATTAAGCAAAATTAATGACAAGTAACTGTAATTACATAGTATTGTAAGATGGGGTGTGGGGACTAACAGGAGTGATCAGAAATCGATAATTTTGTTTGGACTTCTGACTGCAGTTCAGTTTGATCATTGAAATGAGAAATCCATTCTAAATACATGACAGGTGTAATAATAAGTAACATATTTATGTTTTTAAGTGGTTGGCTTGTGTGTTTGGTCAGATGCTTGAGCTCATATTCCTTCTCTGAATGCATTGAGGGAAGGAGAGAAACCCATACCTTCTTATCCAGAGTTCATTACGAGACCTAAGGCAAATTTCCTTTGTTCTGCTGCATGGATTTGTGTGAGTTTTTTGTGTATACACCAAGTCCTTATTTTGCATGCCAGTTGTGTTCCTGAAAAAGTGGGCATAAGTCAAAAAGATGTACATCAAAAATGAAATTCGCATTAAAAAAGAGCTTCAATAATGCAAATAAACCAGTGAAAAGTTGTTAAACTGAAAATGAGAAAATGCAGATTAGAGAGTGTTGTAAATTGGCAAGGGGCATTACAGTGAAAAGGCTTGCGACAAACAGCCAAAAACAAGGCCATGGTGTATTAGTTCCATGTTCATATCTATATTCCATGCAACAGTTCAGTTTGTTTCCTGTCAGAGTAATAAAATAGCTGTGTTGTGAGATTTATACGCTCTTGGTTTTGCTGTACAAATAATTAGGATACTTTCAGGTGTGGTGTTATTTAATGTGTGTTGGGAAATTAACAAGCCTTTCAGAGTTTAATTTTAATTTTAATTTTAGGTAAGAGCCAAGAAGGGTCAAAAGACAGAGCCTTGCATTTACTGTCACTTCTGAAGGAGGCTGGTCATTTGACAAAACAAAAGAATGTCCAGCATACAAATGAGGTACTGCTGAACAGTCAATGTAGCTAGCATTTGGTTGTCTTGTTTCCAGGCACTGTGCTTCTCTGTCATACCACAGTATATGTGTCCGGATCATGTCTGGTCCTTTCATCATGGTTTGGAATTGCACATTGTAATTAGTATTTTCCAGCATCAGTCACTTATGTGCAGATGCTTAAATTGTATGAAGGCAACATCTGGACCACAGTTTAAAACATACTTCATTATCTGGAATAGTGTCACAGAAACAACTAGCTGAAAATTTTCCTTTTTATTACATTCTGGTCTTTTAAAATATTTTATTTACTATCTTAATGTATCCTTTATGTTACCTGCTTTTTAATCATTGTGCTTAGACAACCAACAGAAGTATTTCAAGTCTTATGCTTTTGCTTATATTTTGTTGCATGAAGTTATATAAATGTATCCACTTAGATGTAGTATTTTGTATTTTATAACAGCAATAAACTGGACATTTGTAACATATCTCATTTTGTGATATTTTGCCTTCCAGAAGGCAGAGCATATTTTTTCCAGTGACATGAAGTGTTTAAAAAAAATTGGTATCTGTGAGTTACCGAGTAACACAGAACTAGATGTGCCATCAGAGAGTGAACATCATGGACAACAAAAGCCACAAGTTCCTTATGGCCTACATAGGCGCAGAAGTAAAGACTTTGAGACATTCGTGCTTAAAAACCGGCGATATCTCAGAGAGGAGCTTCATTTGTGTGAAAAGGCTTCACAGAGAGTTCTCATGTATTCAAACAACTTTTTGCACAAGAAACTGAAAACCTCCCTTGGCAGGTATGAAAAATGTTCATAAAATCAAACATCTGGTTTGGAAAGGAACTATTTCATTCATTAATATGTCAATGCACTGTGTTTCAGGCCAGTTGAATTCAGGTGAGAAATTTGATGTAGATGTTCTGTGGAAATGTAATTGGATGACTGTAACTTAACTGGAAACAAGTGTTTGTTGATTATGAACGAATTTGTTAGTGACTGCACTTTCATCATCATTTGGCGCTACAACCCTTTGTGGGTTTACGCCTTCTCAGCCAGGTCTCTCCAAGTTCTTCTATCCTCAGCTGTTTCCTTCCAGATTTTTACTGTCAGCTTTTTTAAATCTTCCATTACGTTCTCTTGCCATCACTGTCTTGGTCTTCCTACTGGTCTAGTTCCCATAGGTTTCCAATCTAATAGCTTCCTAGTTGGTCTTGCTTGGTCCATTCTTTGAATATGCCCTAGCCATTTGATTCTTTGTGCCTTAATGAATCTCACTATTATCTGCACCTTCTTTTAATTTATCAGTCTTCATGTTATTTTGTGTTCTCAATATTTTATCAATATTGACAGGACCAAATATCTTACCATAGTATTTGTGTTTCGAAAATGCGTAGGTTGTTTTCCTCTTTTGCTGTTAAGGTCCAAGTCTCTCTGAGTATGTAATGACTGGGCTTATCATTGTTTTATATATTTTCATTTTGGTGTTTTTCTTTAGGAATTTTGATTTTATTAGCTTTGCATTAGCATAGTATGCTTTGTTACCTTTTGCTTTTTCTTTCAGCAATTTCTGTATTCATTTTATTATCTGCATTCAAAATGGAACCCAGATAATTAAAATTTTCAACATTTTCAAAGGCAAAATGATCAATTTTTAAGTGTGTTATATCTTTTGTTCCTGTTCTCTTTATTTGCATATGTTTGGTTTTGTCTTTGTTGATATTTAGCCCTACTAGGGATGCTTCATTTTGTAATTTATGGAATATTTCTTTAAGGGCCTTTGGAGATCTAGCTAGAAGGGCAACATTATCAGCATAAGCAACAATCTGTTTCACTTTTAAGCTAATATCTCCTCTAAGATTGAGTTTGTTAATTACCAAGTCCATTATTAAATTAAATATTGTTGCAGAGAGTGGATCACCTTGACGCACACCAGATGAGATTGAGAATGGTTTAGAAGTGAGATTCTCTATTTTTACACTTGCCTTCATGTTCTGGATTGTCATTTTAATTAATCATACCAACTTGTTAGGTATCCTCAATTCCTGTAGTATCCGTATGGTTTTTTGTCTGTCATCAGAGTCAAAAGCCTCCTTAAAATCAATAAACAGTACATGCATTTCAATATCCATAACATTTCACTAATATCTGTCGCATTATAAATATGTTGTCCATAGTTGACCTGTTTCTCCTAAACCCATTCTGTTCTTGACTCAGCAGATCTTCTGCGTATGTTGTTAGTGTGTTATTTATTACTATTGCTAAGATCTTATATGCAGTATTAAGGAGTGAGATTCCTCTATAATTGGAACGTTCAGATTTCTCTCCTTTCTTATATATTGGACATATTATTGACTTTTTCCATTCATTAGGCATTCTTTCAGATCTCCATATATTAAGAACAAGTTCGTGTATTCTCTGGGTCATCTGTGGGCCTGCAGCTTGTGGGAGTTCAGCATTAACACTTTGCCGTCCTTAACGCTCCAAAGCGCTCGGGATTTAAATGTCTCGTGCCGGCCTAAACGCTCTAAAGCGCCCTTGTTGTCTTCTTTGTAAATCTATTGTGTTGTGTGAACGAAACAGGAGCTCTCTGTTGCCTGATGTGATGAAGTCACTTAGCACACATATCTGCACGTGTATAAACAGATCCAAGCATAAACATCAAAATAGGTCCTGGAGATTCAAGTTCGAATGTTAGTCTCTTCCTGAGGGCTCAGTCGAGGTTGAAATAATGGCATCTACATCTCGTGCCTCGCGTAAAAGAGTAGAAGACGTGGAAATTTTCCAAGTGTTTGAAGAAAGTACAGATAGTGATGTCACAATATTTTCATCTGAGGAAGATGAAGATGGTAATGAACCCGACAGTGACGAAGATGGACAATTGGATGAGAATTCTGAAACGAAGATGGTGGCACTCGTACTAGCGGCCCTCCTCTACAGCACACGGAAAAGGCAACTGACCATCAGACGACACTTGGTACGTCAGCTGATTGGTACATTCATGTCTCGCAAGCGTACAGGCAGGAAGAGAAGTTTGCCCATCGGAACTGCATTAGGGAATGCAGTTGCGATGGGCAAACTTCTCTTCCTTTTCCATACTTTTCAAAAAATATCAGGCCTTGCATAAGTGTGTGCTTTGTGTATAGAGAAAAAGAAAAAAGCCCCATCCGGAAGGGGTAAACAGACAACATATAAATGTAAGCAGTGTGACCTTCCATTGTGCCGTGTGGGGTGTTTTTGAAATACCACGAGCAGTGAAATGTGGAGGTGCAAAATTAGGCAAGTAGGTTATTACATGCATAAATTTATTAGGAATAAGATGAAAAAAGAGTTATCATTCTGTCTTTTTTAGTTTA
>JGI20166J26741_11754474_pt1 | contig 10479 bp, 8 predicted proteins | sample TergutCu122P5_FD_26741 | JGI IMG/M metagenome (IMG submission 26741) | reverse complement strand
CGCTTATTGATGACAAATTCGATAACGCATCTGGGAAATATCCCGGCGTTGGTCCAGACCAAGGACCTGCCCCGCCAATTTGAGCGGACAGATATGCATATTCAACAAAATTGAATTTGATATTACTGTTTGAAATCGTGTTGCTCCCCGACACAAGGTCGGTAAACGACACGCCCGTGATGTTAAACGCCGCAGTATTCCTTAACACAACCTGGCCGGACTCAAATTCATTTTTAGCCATTACCAGGCTCACTGTGGTACTGAAATTTGCGGGTTTCGTCTCGGTTGTCAAGACATTTATGTAAGATGTGTCCGTCCAAACATCCACCGCGTTGGCCGCAGATGCCGTGATACCGAGGGCGGGGAACAACGACATCAACATGATTGCTGACAACAGAATCGAAATGAGTTTTTTTGGCTTTAACATGTCATTTTCCTTCTTTCCACAAAATATTTGAGGTTGCGATGGAACACTGAGGATAGCAGTTCTTCGATTTGGAGATCCGCGTCATTTTAGCATTTCTCACCCCTTTCCAGTATACCGCTTCCCAATACAGTCCTTATTCCTTAAAGGCGCTACCGGTGATACCTGCTTTGATTAAGAAAAAACAATGAAGTATAAAATCTACAGAGCTCCATACTTCGCGTACACCTCTTTCAAGCTCTTGCCCTCCAGAAGTTCTTTCCGGGAGTGGTCCTCAAGTACAACTTTCTCTCTCGCCGCCTCAAATACCTTTTCTTCAATTTCTTTTGGCACGACCACGACCCCATCGAAATCTGCAAATACCAAATCCCCTGAATGGACAAGCACGTCACCGCACTTGACGGGTACGTCATAGGCCACGACGAGACCGCGTCCTTTGCTGTCCAATGGGCGGATACCCGTATAGAAAACCGGAAACTGCAGAGCCTTGTTTTTAACACAATCTCTGATTTGGCTGTCACAGATACAGCCGGCAGCTCCCTTTACTTTCGATACGGTTGACATCAGCTCGCCCCACGGCGCATTGGTTCCGGAACTGTCGGTAGAGTGTACGACCACGTCATCCTCCCGCAGAGAGTCCATGGCGTCAATCTCCAGGCCATATGGATTGTCCTCCACGATATAGTCGGTCTCCATCCAACGTATCGTTCTTGCTCTCCCGACGATGGTACAACAAGTTTCATCGAGTGGGCGCAAACGCTGGTGCATCGCCTGGCTTCTATATCCAAGGGAGTCCAAAATATCGCAGACCGCCGCTACATATAACTTTTCTTTGATCCATTGGAATAGCTCTTTATCAGTCATGGGGCACAACTCCTTATAATAGGGTTAATTGTTGTTACCAAATAAATGGATCTATAACGCTCATGATGACACATTTTTTCTCTATCCCGGCCTCACCGCAATAATACTGAAAGACTTCCGGGTTTTCAGCATTCAATGCCATCATGTCGTAATGGTTTGGTATCACATATAAGGGATCGACTGCCTTCGTCATTTCCACAGCCTCTTGGACGTTTAAATTGCCATCTTTCCCATTGATACACACCAGCAAGACATCTGCGTGCGGGCACGCTTCCAGCAGCAGCCTACAGTAAGCTGTATCAGATGAGTGGTATACGGATTTACCGTTTGGGAAAGAAATCAAGTACCCAGTCGTGTCTAATACGTCCGGAGAAGTGCCAAGGGCAAAAACACCTTTAATAATCACGCCATCCAGTTCAATCGAGTCTCCCGAATCGCAGATATGTATATTTCCCTTTGGCACACCCAAAACGGCGAGTTTTTTTGCCGCGAAGCGGGGTGCTACAAATTGTGTCGAATCCTTGTAGCGATATTGCGCAATCGTCTCGGGGTCAAGATGATCCAGATGATCGTGGGTTACAATGTATATATCTGCTTTAATATCTCCCGCCTGGACAGGCGAGGGGTATTGTCTGGCAAATCGCACATCTGATCTGCCCACACTGTCGCTCAAATACGGGTCGATCAATATCCCGTGTCCCTGGGCTTTCAAATAGTACCCCGCTTGCCCAAAAAACCATAATGCCGCGCTTTTATCCGGCAGATCAATGTCATAGAACAAACCACCGCCTCCTTACATGACTCGATAATGTTCAACGGCCTTCTCATCGACCAAGATACCGAGCCCCGGCTCCTGTGGTACGTCCAGCATCCCGTCCGCGTCCATTTTGACCGGGTTCAGAATAATATCCCGCAACATCGGGCTTGAACTGACGTTGTACTCCAAAAACAGGCTCCTCGGCAGCACGGCGTTCACATGCAGACTTGTCGCGGTCAGCAGATCGGTCAGCCAAGCGTGAGGGCACAAATCAATACCGGCGCACTCTACTTCCCAGAAAATCTTCCGCAGCTGCGTAAGCCCGCCGCAGCGGGAAATGTCCGGCTGGGCAACATCAATTTTCCCTTTTGTGATCAATTGCCGAAATCCCCAACCAGTAGCTTCCTGCTCACCAGCGGCAATCCGGGTTTTGACGCCCGCTTCTTTGACCTTGGCATAGCCCTCATAACATTCGGGGTGCAAAAAGTCCTCAAGCCAGAAGATGTTATATTCCTCAATCTGCCGCAGCAGCTCAATAGCGTCATAAGCACTCCGTTTACATGTCCAGCCCGCATCCACCATGAGGTCGACATCTGGTCCGACCGCTTCTCGGGCCGCTTTCACAAGCGCGATATCGTTCTTTCGGTCGTTTCCAAAAACGCCCCAGCCAAACTTGATGGCGGTGAATCCTTTGGACAGGTAGTATTCGCAGGCCCTTTTCATGTCGCCTGGCGTCGGGCGGAAAAGCGTCGAGGCGTAGGCACGGACTTTCTGCCTATACGCACCACCCAACAACTTATAGACTGGCCTACCAATCGCCTTGCCGATGATGTCGTGACAAGCGATGTCGAATCCCGACAAAACCTGCATTACTACGCCGCGCCTGCCGAAATAGATCGTGCCGCGGTAGACTTTATCCCAAAGTAATTCAGTATCGAAAGGGTCTTCACCTATAACAATGGACTTGAGCCCCTCGATGAGACCGCTCCCGGTTTCTGGCGCACCGATCACGGCTTGGGCGACGTGCGGCGCAGTTTCAACGTCCGACCAGCCGCTGATGCCCTCATCTGTGTTGACCTTGATCAGAAAACAGTATGCGACCCCCGACGCCTCTTCGCTTCCAGCGGGGTTTAAGTACAGATCGGGAGATTGTAATACGAATCCTTCCACGTCTGTGATCTTCAAGACAAATACACCTCTCCCGGCATCAATCAAAGAGCAACGAAACCTTTAGTGCCGTATCTTTTCCGTTGCTGGCCAACGCGAACGCTTTTTCCCAGTCCTCAAATTCCAACTCATGGGTGATCATGGACTGCAAATTTAGATTCTTGTCGCAGAGGAGCTCCAACGCTTTATCCAGATAGTTCATATCGTTGCAGCTTCCGCAGATGTTCAGTTCTTTTACATGAACCCGGAATAAATCAACGCTGGCTTTGCCATCAATTGCCGAGAATACGGACAAGGTCCCTCGCGGCCGTAAAACGGCCAACGCGGTATCCACCGCAAGATTGCTTCCTACGCATAGGATCGCGCTGTCAACGCCCCGGCCATCTGTCAACGCCAGAATATCTTCCGTAATGTTCTCCGTCTGCTTTTCATTGACGGTGGTACAATTGCGAGCAAAGCTCATTCTGTGGGGGTGCCTGCCAGTGAGAATCACTCTTGACGGCTTATAGCTCTGACATAGTAAGGCGGTCATAATGCCAAATGGCCCGTCACCCAGTATAAGTACAGCCCCGCCTGCCCTGACGGCTGCCCGTTCAATACTCTCAAGGCAGACGCTGACCGGCTCCATCAGGGTGCTTTGGGAAAAAGACAACTCCGGCGGTTTCTTGCGGGCTCTATCCTGCCGTATTGCAAAAAATTCAGCGAAAACGCCGCCTCTGTCGATGCCCAAATGTCCCATATTCTCGCACAGGTGCCCAAGCTCATCTCTGCAGGCTGAACATTGTCCGCAGGGAATCACCGGATGTGCGGCAACCTCGTCGCCAACCGCAAAATCGGTAACTTTGCACCCGATTGCCTCGACAACGCCAGCACCCTCATGGCCGATTGTGACCGGCAGCGAAATATGGAAAGGATTATACTTGATATCATATAGATCAGAGGTACAAATCGTCGCCGCTCTTGTCCGGATAAGCATCTCCTCCGGGCCTGGAACAGGCTTTGGGACATCGGCCATATGCAATTCATTCTGTGCTTGCAGTACCAATGCTTTCAAGAATAAGGGCCTCCCCTTAGTTTTTTCTCTTCTTAATTTAATAGCTTTCTAAGCCAAGAATTTCAATCGGATTTTTATACAGTATTTCATCTATAAGACTTTGGCTGACTGGAGGCATTCCAGTTTCTCCAATAATCTTATTCAAGTTTTTCAGTCCTTGAATAGACTCTTCTGTCGTACACGCCGGGAAATCAGAACCAAAAAACACCTTTTCCACGCTTCCGTATTCTTCCAGCAATTTCATGGAGTGATAAAACTGCATTGGTCTATAATACAGTGCTGAAATATCAGCGAACAAATTTGGCTGTTTTCGAATACATACAATCGTTTCATTTTCCCACGGATGCCCCATATGGGCTAAAATGATCTTCAGATCAGGGAAATCACATGCGACATGATCCATTAAAATTGGGCGTGCATACTCCATGGGAACACCACTCGAAAAAGTGGCCGCCATATGGGTCACAATAGGCAAATGGTTCTGTTGGCAATAAGCGTATATCTCATAATATTTAGCATCAAGCGGATGCACACCCTGATATATGGGTCCCAGTTTCACGCCCTTGCAGCCAAGGTTGTCATGACAATAGCGCAGTTGCTCCATAAAGTCGGGGTCTAGCGGGTCAATCGCAGCAAAAAAGAGATATTTGGGTGAATGTTTGGATACAAATGCGGCGACTTCGGCGTTGTTCGTACCCCACCCGGTCTTCTGCGCCTTGAGGCCAAAGACAACCGCCCTATCCGCCGCTTTGGTCCCTCTCAGATAGTCCTCCTCGGAAAAATGCCACTGCTCGGGTGATATACTGCATGCGGCTAAATCATTTTTTACTTTCGACGAAATATCGGTCTCCCAACTTGCCAGATGTGTATGTAAATCAACAATCATAAAAGGCCACTCTCCTTAAAATTCCGGGTCCCCTAACCATCTATTTATGGCAATACGCGGACGCTCGTTCCCCTGTACCATACATCAACTCTTTTAAAACCTTCCGCATACGGGACGCCGGCGGCATATCCGCGAACTTTGGCTACAGTATCAATCACCTCAAAAAAATCAAATCCAGTCGCCTGCTTTCCCCACTCATGTTGTGATTGGTGACAGCGAAACATATCTTTTTTGAGTTCTATCGTATCGCTTATGTTGACGTATTCTGTCGGAAGAAAATTAATCGCGCCCAGAGTATCAAAATGATAAATAAGGGGTTGTTTCAGCAATTCGAGCCGTTCTCTCTTTATGTTGTGTACACAGGCCAGCGGCGCGGCTTCAAATACTAATTGAGAAGTGTTGCGATGGTCGACATGATAGTCCTCACTGCTGTGCGTTAGGATAACATCTGGTTCCGTCTGGCGCAATACGTCAACCATTTTCAGGCGCGTCTCCAAATCCACCTGGCTCATCTCGTCATCAACATCCATCCATACCGTCGCCGCACCAATGAGAGCGGCGGCGCTTTCAAACTCGCTTCTGCGTATCCTTGCCATCTCACTGGGTTCGATATCCGGATGCCCCATATTGCCGTTTGTCAGAACAGCCATCGTAACGGCGCAACCTTGCTGAGCGTACAACGCAAGCGTTCCTCCACACAGGAGCTCCAGATCATCGGGATGTGCGCCAACTGCCAAAATATTCATGACTTCCTCACAAGTTTAAAGTAAAATCAATAGCTCACGGAGATTCCAAATACGGAATAAACATTCGATAAAATTTTCAAATATAGAATATCAGGGAACGCTTCTCTTGTCAAGAGACCGCAAAGAATAATTTCGAGAAAAAGTGAAGGGGGCCTTGACAAGAACAATTCTGCTTGCTATAATCCGCACCGTGACTGATTAATCCGACCTCATGCGGGTCGCCCAGCATTGCCGGATCACAACTTACCGGATTGCATGATAATGGAGGAATTACCCTATGGATTTTTCATATGACTGCAAGTCTCTCCTGCGGGACGGCAGACGCTGGTTCCCCGTAATGGGGGAGATTCACTACGCACGTTTGCCGGAGACAGAATGGGAAGACGCCCTTTATAAGATGAAAGCCGGGGGGGTGAGTATCGCCTCAAGCTGTGTTTTCTGGATCCATCACGAGGAAATTGAGGGAGCCTACGATTTCACCGGTAGACGAAATCTGCGCTGTTTTGTGGAAGCTGTCAAAAGCGCGGAACTGTATCTGTTCTTGCGGATTGGGCCTTGGTGTCATGGAGAAGTTCGGAATGGCGGGTTTCCGGATTGGCTCCTTGGGAAGGGGTTTCCCCTGCGTTGCAATGATGAGCGTTATCTGGCCGAGGCGGAGAAGTGGTACCGGGCTATTTTTAAGCAGGTAGAGGGTCTCTTTTTCAAAGATGGCGGACCCATCCTTGGTGTGCAGATAGAGAATGAATTCGGCCAAGTGTATGAGCGGAGCAATATGGAGGGAGAGGCGCACATGCGTACCCTGACCGCCCTTGCCAAGACTGTGGGCTTTGACGCGCCCTACTTCACGGCTACTGGTTGGGGGGCTGCCGCCACGGGTGGTTTGCTCCCGGTTATGGGCGGCTACTGCGAGGCGCCTTGGGATCAAGGACTGACAGCCTTGGGGCCCTCCGGTAACTTTGTCTTTACCCCAGAGCGCAACGATGACAATATCGGCTCCGACCACGCCATAGGCTACGGCCTTAGTTTTGACCAGACCAAGTTTCCCTATCTGATGGCGGAACTGGGCGGCGGGCTCCAAGCCACGCGGCACAGGCGGCCCATCGCGACAGCGGTTGATGCGGCGGCAATGAGTACCGTCAAAATGGGCAGCGGCGCGAACCTGCTGGGGTACTACATGTATTGCGGCGGCGAGAACCCGGATGGCAAGCGCAGCTCCCTCCAGGAAAGTCGGGAATCTGGCTATCCCAACGACCTACCGGAGAAAAATTATGATTTCCGCGCCCCCATCGGGGCCTTTGGGCAAATCACGGATACCTGGCGGGAAATCAGATTGCTCTCTGGATTTATAAGACAATTTGGAGAAGTTCTGGCGGGCATGGATACGTTTATCCCACCGGATAATCCCTTGGATCCCCGGGACAACAATCATCTGCGCTACAGCATCCGTCACAACGGGGATTGGGGCTTCCTCTTTGTCAACAACTATGTCAAGGGCCAGGCCAGGCCTGACTTTTCAAATGTGCGCCTGAACGTCCTCGGTCAAGAACTTCCGCCTTTTGATGTCAAGTGTGGAGAGTATGGCATCTACCCCTTCAACATGCCGGTCCATGGCGGGGTCGTTCACTTCGCGCAGGCTACGCCTCTATGCGTAACCGGTACTACAACGGTATTCTATGGTGAATCCATCGACGCTACGCCCGGCGCGGATGTACGCCTGATCTCGAAGGCGGAGGCCCTGCGCATGGAGGAACTGCTCGACGAACTGGAGGCCGGAGAATGTGAGATTGAGCGGTTGTCTAGCCATCGGTGGAGACTGAAATTACCTGTATTGGACGCGGACGCGTATGATTACGGTCTCAACATTCGCTACCGGGGAGAGAGCGCCCGAGCTTATGTCTCAGGAAAACTCGTGGCGGATGATTTTTACGCGGATGGCTACTGGTATGTGGGCTTGAAACGTCTGGGCTTTCCGGCAGCCCTGGAGATTGAAATTGAACCGCTTGAAGCTGGCGCTCTGATCTATTTAGAAGTTTGGCCGGTGATGGAGGGCGGCAGCGTTTGTACCCTTGACACCGTACACTTAGTCAAGCTAGAAAAGACGGACAGGTGGGAAAGACGATAAACAGCAAATAATTTGATTACTTACCAATACTTTTCAATCTCTTCGCGGATGATTTCAATATAACGTCTCGCTTTGGCTTCATCGTGATTGATCGTGTACACATCACGTTGCGTAAATTCCAGGTGACAGCCTTTTGCGGCATGGAGAGTTTTATCTATATGTTGACGGACACCAGCCTCGTCCAGTATAGTTCCGACACCCAAGAAGTTTGGGCTGGGCTTTCGATGGAAGATGATACGGCTGCCCTTCAGCCTTTCACCCATCATCTCCTCATCACACCATGGCGAGATCGAAACCTTCCTCAGATTATTGAGCGTTCCAATATATTTGTCCCAGACAGGGTGAACTGGTTCACAGCAGCCATAAGAGAGCAGACCAAATTCATTGGCGATCTTTTTATAATACGGAAAAATAAACTCGCCGAACATGTCTGGGGAGAGGCCAACTGTCTCCTGCGAATCCATAAAGCCCCAGACATCCTTGACCATACCTGCCTCGGTTGACGGCAGTTCATCGGTAAAACACCATGAACCCTGGCATAATTGCTCGGATCCCGTTGTAGGGAGAAGCAGCTTTTCCCTTTCCAGCCATCGAAAGAAAGCCAGCACATCGTTAGCAAAGCTGCTCATCATTTTATGGAACAGCTCCGGGTAGTCGTACATCGACAGCAGCATCTGCTCCATGCCCATGATGTGTACCAAATACTGCGTAGGGCAGACCGAAATGCTGTTTGTTATTAACTTCGCGGGAAGAATGTCATCAAATGCGCATTGGGCCAAATTCATTTTCTGCGCTGTCGCTTCCCTGTTTACTCCGTATTTGGACGGGCCAAGTTTATCAAAGTCGCGCTCCAAGTCGCCGACTGCATGTTGAAACTGGTGTCCGAGGACGCGCCCCTTAGAATCGGACGAATGAACGGTTTTGATGTCCAGTCCGAACGGAATAAACGGGATGTCCCATGTAATCGGGAAATAGTCACTCACCGGCAGGTCATCCCCGAAAAGCTCATGATTCAGGAACCCGAAATACAGACCGCTTTCTAATTCACGCGCCGCCGCCCCTTCACACCTCAAGCGAGGAAGGACGACTTCTTCCATAAATGTAGCCAGTTCCAAGTGTATCATCGGGCGCTCGCCTTGGCAGGCATTGTGCTTCTTCCAGTCCCGGATGGTCTGGAGGTTCTGCTCCGATTGAGCATAGTCAAGCTGTTTTTTTGCAAGCTCGCGGAGGACTGCGGTGTCTTTTGCGGAGATGGTTGTTGTCATGATGATAACCAATCCCTTTCAGCAATAATCGGAATCGTTGTCGGGCCTTCGGGAATAATACTCACACTCGCGTCCTTGCCCACACGCTTAAGCGCCGTTTCGAATGCTTCATCCATACTCCCGGCATAGACGAGTTGCATGCGCTCCACGTCGTCTTTTGTTAAGGTTTCGCAAACCAGGATGATCGTGCTTTTGCGCATGGCTTTGACCAAAATCTGAACTTGCCATTTGTCTAGCTGGCTTGTCGGTTCGTCCATCTTTTGGTATAATTGCTCGCGCGTAGAGCAACTTTGCAGCAAGTCCCTGAAATATGTGTGCCCGACTCCATCACTACACGCAGCCGCCACGATGATCACGCCGCCTTCCCTGACGACGCGCGCCGCCGTATCGATTCCTTTGACGGCCTGATATAAATTGCGGTCAAGAGGATAGCCGTTGTTGCTCGTGATAACGATGTCTGTTGGATGCACACTGACTGACATCGCCTCCTTGACGTATTCGCAGCCAACAAGGTGCGCGTCAACAGGATGACCTGCCCATGCGTGAGTGATCTCTTTTTTGTCATTGAGCGCAACATTGAGAATAAAGCTAAGCCCTGCCATCTTCGCCGCTTCCGTACATTCGATGTGGATTGGATTACCGTCCAAGTTTGCCCCGGTCGCGCGCTCTGAAGCGATGTTAGCCGGGCAGTGGTTTCTCATGATAGTCTTTACACCCGCAACACCAGGCATGATGCTCTTTCGTCCACCGCTGTAACCTGCAAAAAAATGCTGCTCAATAAATCCTTCTGAAATAATCAGATCGCTCTCGCCCAGCAACTTATTCAGCCACAGCTCGGTGCCCGTGCTCAGCATTCCACGGTACGCGAGCTTGCTCTCATCCGTCGCTACATGATTTACGAAGTTGTATCGGGAAGTTAGTTTGAGGCCAAACTGTTCGTCCATCTCTTCAGAAGTCATCTTCCGATGTAACCCGGTTGCGATGAGTATCGTAATATCATAGGATGTTTCCGAGTAATAGAAAGACTCGATGATTGCCGGGATCGTAAGGCGGCTTGGCATTGGTCTGGTATTGTCATTCGTGATAATCAAAATTTTTTTCGCATGCCGTGTAAGCTCTCTAAGATTTGGGCTATTGATGGGGTTGTTCAAGGCGCGCCGGATAATATCACATTGGTTGTGTGGGGCATTCCGC
>JGI20166J26741_11754362_pt1 | contig 10479 bp, 7 predicted proteins | sample TergutCu122P5_FD_26741 | JGI IMG/M metagenome (IMG submission 26741) | reverse complement strand
TGTGTATTGTGTGTGAGTGTGTGTATGTGGGTGAGTGCGGGTGTATGTGTGTGTGAGTGTGTGTGAGTTTGTGTGTATGTGTGTGAGTGTATGTGAGTGTGTGTATGTGTGTGAGTGTGTGTGTGTGTGTGTGTGTGAGTGAGTGAGTGAGTGAGTGAGTGAGTGCGTGTGTGTAATAAGAACGGTGAACTCCTGCGTTATATTTACATAATTACAACATACAGTAAGCACATATATATTAATCACTATTCTTCCACATTTTCCTTTTGTAATACATGATATCAAGACACCTATGTGAACATACGATACGGCCTATGATCGTTGTGAATGGGATTGTCCTACTTTAGACATTACATAAAATAAACACATGATTATGTACTTGCCAGTGTGAGCATGTTTCTCTAAGTTTCGTTCGTGAATTAATTTCCCAGTATCACGTAAAGTCTGTGTAAATGGCAAGCCAAATATCCATTATTGCTGGAAAAGACTTTGCTTATGTTTTGAAAATGAAGGCAGAAATTTCTTCCGAAACTTCGATAGACTTCTACTTGACTACACACATCACATCACATCACAACGCCATAAACTCAAATTTCGCAATGAAATTTACAAATATTTAAAAATTTTATATTCTTTGAACTCTGTCATTTATCAGTATACTACAGCCCACTATTTACAAATTGATTTCCTACCTACAAATGTGAGTCAAAATTCGATCGCAACATCTTCTTGCAGCTTTCATAAGTATCTGACATTCAAAATCTCAAATATAGGATGTAAAAATGTTTAGAACACTGGAATAAAAATTTTAACGCATGTTAATTTTCATATATAGTTGTCTTAATACGTTAACCTTTACTAACATCATACACAGTCGTATTTCAATGCAGTGCAATAATTTTCCACATTATTACACTAACATTTTCGCAATAAGAATAATCTTATCCTCAGCAGCTGGCTTTTATACCCCATGAAAACTGATTAAACCTCCACAGTTTATGTGTTTTTCGAGTATTATCTGCGCACTCAGGCAAACTTTAACAGTTAATTAAGTTGGCTGCTCAGATCATAGGTTACATTTCGTGCCCTTTGGTTCCGCACAAATTTAATTGCAAATGCTTGTACTGATACAGTGGCATTAAGTGGATCCACATTACTCAGGTTAATCTGTCAGGCACATTAACTACCCAAATGAAATAAAACGTTTCGACACACACACACACAGAGGCACATTTCATGTAGGATAAGCACTAGCATTATTCTGACTGTTAGTTTTTCTGGTAAGAAGAATACTGCAATAAAGATGAGTTTGAGTATTGATGAAACTGAAGGAGATTAACCGAAGTAATCGTAGAAGAACCAGTATCAGTGCCACTTTGCACAACAAATTTCACTTTTATTGGTCCCATGATTGAATCCGGTCATTCGAGCTGAAAGGCCGGATACTAACAGCATCAGCCATGGGATGGTCTCTCTAAAAATAAAAATTTATCTCAATTATATATCATAATTCTATTCGTACCTTAGAAAGAATACAACCAATCTCCATTCTGAAGACCCAAAGGTTCATGCTGTACAGGGAAACAGTTGCTGCTTGTAATGAGAAACACACGACAAATAAACACGCATGGTGTTGAAGAGTTCAGCTTTTAGGCTCTTTAGAAAAATTGAGAAAAGAGACTATTAGATTTGTCATGTCTGTCTGTCTGTCTGTCTGTCTGTCTGTCTGTCTGTCTGTCCGTCCGTCCGTCCGTCCTTGCGGCCTTCCGTTCTCATGGAACAACTGGGCTCTCACTGGACGGATTTTCATGAAATTTGATATTTGAATATTTCTCCAAAATTTTTAGAGAAAATTCAAGTTTCACTAAAATCTCTCAAGAATAACGGGAAATTTACACGAACACACATACACATTTTTTATCACATCTCACTCAGTTCTTCTTACATTGAGAAATGTTTCAGAAAAAGTTTGTACAGAAGATCAAATCACACATTTCATGTTCAACAACTTCTATTCGAAAGTAGTGCCGCTTACGAGATAATGTGAAAAAATATTGTAGAGCCGAGCAGGCCACAATTGAAAAAATGGATCAGGCGCAATGCATGCTGTACGCCTGAGGCTACAAACACACGCTCAGAATATGTAATACTTATTGCTTTTCCACAGCAACAATGGTTGCAAGAACGCGCCTCAATATTACGTTACACGTACATTGCCATTCTTGCTGAATGTTAATGGTAGTGACGTATATAGTAAATACTGACATTTAAAGGGATAACCCTGTTGAGTAATTCTTGTCACATAGTTTTAATGTGACTTCTCTCTTCTGTGTGTGTGTGTATGTTTGTGTGTGTGTGTGTGTGTGTGTGTGTGTGTGTTTGTGCGCGCGCGCGTCTGTGTGTGTGCACTGCAGTCTGTAGTCAAATCAACTTCTGCAACTTCTGTCTTGTCCGGTTTCCTAAACTGCATATTTGTGTTCCGAAACAACAAGACTGGTCGCCCCAGAAGATTTTGTTGCTGAATTTTTCATTCTCTTTCCTCGAATTGGTAATTACTAATTTGCAATAAATCACCAACAAATGCACAAATCTCTATATTTGCACAGTGATTTACATAAAAACAATGTGAAATCCTGAATGTTTTTTTCCCGCTGATGGTTCCTCACGGATCGAAACATCCGTGAGAAACCATCTTAATATATTAAGATGGTTCCTCACGGATAATTCGATCCGTGAGGAACCATCAGCGGGAAACAAAACATTCAGGACGACTGTCTAAAGATAGAAATTGAGCATTAGCTTTTGAATTATTATAAATTAATTTGGTTATAGCTTCAAGTCTTATACTTTTCTGAGTGTTTCGACAATTAAAGTACAGTTTTCAAAAAATGTATTAAAACATTTAGAAAATTAAAGAAAATTTTATTCCCTTGCAACCGCGTGGCCGCCAAGTGCTGTGGATAAAAGTAACACAGAAAATAGTACATGACAGTCTCTGAGTTACGAACTAATAAATGTCAATATCATCTCTCACACAATAAAGCACGAAATATGGCAAAACCTTCATTAGTTTCAGACTGAATGGAATCTGTTGTCCATTGTCAGAAAGTGTCAGTAACACGAAAAGTGGCGTCAGTTTCTACGTATCGAGGAGGGGTTTTTTTTGAGCCGAAGAGTGTGTTTATACTGAGCCATTATCACCATTGAAAATACAGTGGATTTAGCGCAGCACGATACGTGAATTGCAGATGGAAAGAATGACCAATAGACTGCGAGACTGGACCTGCCGATTGACAAGGTCAATGAGTGGCTAGACTGACTCTGTGAGTAAGTGCGAATGTGTCCAAATATCCACCGAGACAATGGCCATAAAAGGCCATCGGGTTATTCATTTCTTTAACTCATACAAGTCAGTCGTGGGGAGATATTCCGTCAACTTGGAGGCTTTGCATCCAACTCCACAACATCAGTATATGGAGCACCCAGTGAAGATTCATTTGCCTCTGTCCCAGTAAGAAAGAATCCTGACAGCCCGCGCGGCGTCTCATTCCAGAACAGTGATATCCTGACTGACCTACTGGACCTGATCCGAATGAATTGTTTGTTGTGGCTCACGAATTTATCGAAGTACTTTATCAAATTGTTGACTGTGTGCCAAAATGACTGACTGACCCACCGAGTGACAAACCTGCTTACACTGCACCTTATATCACTCTTAACAACTTGAATCATGTTCGTATTCCTACAAAATATTTCTCCAAATAAATGTCAATATCAAGTTCATCTCCTCATTTTATTCTCAACACTACAAGGGCCAGCATTTCAAACGTCCTTGCCGTAGGGAGCTGTGCGTTAAAGTGTGCTGCATTCAGTCTACATGTCCAAACCACGCACTAAAGAAAAGGAGTCAAGCCAAGTCGAGTCGAACCCGACTTTGCACAGGCAGGACAAAACACTTTCGTATTGTAGCTATACAAATGGGCCATGAACACACCTGTGCATAATACAGCAAAAATTTGAGTACTTCAGCAGTTACACACATGGCGACTGAGCGAATCTTTAAGGTTTAAATCGAGTAAACTCGTGTTCAGTGTATGTGAGTAACAAGCTCTTGAAAAACTTACGTACAACTGCTGTAAACAAATACGGACTAGAACACAAGAGAATGCCTTATGAATCGTGCTCGGAACTCCATGTTTGCTGGAGCGTGCTTCTATGATGCCTTCCACTTCCTGAAACAACGTGTGGTGTGTGTGTGTGTGTGTGTGTGTGCGCGCGTGCGTGCGTGCGTGAACTGTAATTCGCTGCTTGGTGGGCAGAATGTTTGTACTTGTCACTTCCTTCCACTTCTACGGCAAATGGACGACTCTGTATGTACATAATTGTGCTCTGTGTCAGTACGTCTAAGTCTTTTGCATCGTCATGTCCCATCGAGCATTCTGTCAACAGATCATGCTCCCATTTACTACAGACAAAGCATCTCTTTCTCCAAGTAGCGTAATTTAGAATTATATGCACTTTACGATGATGTGAATCATTAATGCAACTTAGCATTTTCAAGACCTCGCCTTATCACCTTGCCAACCGAAAAATTCTACTGGCGGAACGCAGCTCACAAGTTCAGAAGTACTTTGCTAAGCCATTTCCTTTGTACGGGACTGAGGACATTGAAGTGCCTGGCGTTTACACTCCAATGTAAAGACTGCATTCCCATCAAATGAATAGTCCCGGAGAATGAAACACCGCATGAACTTGAGTTGCATCAAACCTCGTGACATTCTTGCATCTTACTTGACACATACCAGTACCATATATGTCCTACGGGTATCACAAGGAAAACTCAGATGGCAACATATTCGGTGTCACGGTTCTAATATTTAATTTTACGCTGATGCACCAATTATTACACACAGCATCGCTGATTGTGGTTTAATCGGGGGATAGACAGACAGAAAAACTGGTGCGCAGATGATTAAAAGTTTACAAAGAAGGAATTAGTGGATTCATTTCGAACTCGTAAATACTATAAAATCAAATAATATTCTCTAATGTATGTATATATACATGTGTAGAGAATTGCGTTCACGTTGCTTTAGGTTCTGAAGTTTTAAGCAAGTTCCATGTTACTGCAACAGTTTTGCAGTTCATCCCGTCCACCACTTCCTTCAAAGGCCAATGGATGTTTTTGAAGTCACCGTGTCAGTGTTCTATGTGTACGCGTGCATATTACAAACAGCGCTTTCTCTCACGTTATTTTCTTATGGGAGAGACAAAGAAAATCCCCGATACGCTGAAATTCCATTCCGAACTCATAAAAAGTGTTGACCGGGATTTTACTATGGCTTGGTTTGAAAAAGAATATTTAATATATAATATATTGTCAAATGCGTACTCAACAAAAATGAACTCAGGAACGGAATTAGTCATCCAGTTTTCAGTTTGATAAAAACGCGAATCACTGTATGCATTTTCTTGAATTGTACTTAGGGACACACTTTACGTCTGTGACTAAGAAGCTTTCAGGTTTACACTCAGAGTAAGAAAATAATGAGTTTCAGAAATGCCAAAAAAAAAATTTAAAACATGTTTGAAAAGTGTCCTTCTTTCTCTTAATAGGAAATACATAAAAGAAACACCACAACTACAAGAAAAAGTAATCTTTGTTCATACAAAACATTCATATATTGCGCGACACTTCGACAAAAACGTGTATGTATATTTTAATCTTCTTATATTATGGCAGGTATATTACATCAGGACAAATAGTACAATACACGTATAAATCAAAATGGTTTAATGGCGCTATTTTTGTTTAATAGAACTAATAAACGGAGACAGAAATGGGCCTTAGGCCTTACCATTACATGGGATTAACAAAATAATGGAAACAGCTGTGAAAGATACGCAATTCTATATTAATAGGGAGTTGGGCAAACGTTTGTCTAAAATACAGCTTGTAATCTTCTTGAAACAGACCCATGAAAGTTTTGCATAGTCTCCAGTGGAATATTGTAGCGCTCTTCATGAAGAAAGTCTTCTAGTTGCTTGAGAGATGATGGAGGAGGTAATCTGCTTCTCACCATACTCTCAGAAACTGACCACAGTGGCTCGATGATATATTAGTTTGGCGATGGTTCTGGCCAGGGAAGGTGCTGAAGTCCATCTTCATGCTCCTCAAACAGACTGAACACTTGTGGCTGCGTGTATGGGCGAAATAACATCGCGAAAAAAATGCATCATGCTAGGAAAGAACGTCGGGATCAATGGATGCCTCTGGTTACCTAAAATGTCCACGTAGTCACTGGCAGCAATTCGACCTCTCAAATTAATTATAGGACTAGCAGAATACCAAGATATTGCTGCACAAATCATCACAGATCCGCTTCCATGTTTCACAGTTAGAACCAGGCATTTAATGTCATAGACTTTCTTGGGCGTCCTCCAAACACAAACACGACCTGATGTTGGGAACAGCGTGAAGGATGACTCATCACATCTCATCTCACTATATTACGTATTTACAATCATCAGACGTGCAGGTTTTATGATCATCACACCATATCTTTGTATTTTAGTGCTGTTTTCAGTAATTAGAATTTTAGCAATTGCAGCTCTTCCATGAATGTTGGATTTGTGAAGCTCCCGTCGGACCGCCTTTGTAGAAACAGGGTCTTCAGGATGAATATTGAGTTCTGCTGTCACCTTCTGTGCAGTGGTTCTATGATTTTTAAACACTATTCTCTCTAATACACGGCGATCCCCTTCACTACGTTTTGGGTTTCGGCCACTATTCCTCTTAGCTGATGAAGTCTTCCCATAATTTGTGTGTGCTGTCATAACCTTGGAAACCGCTGCTCTGGATACACCTAATAAAGTGGCCGTTTAGATTAGAGATGCTCCAGCTAAACGTACCAACAATTTGTCCTCTTTGAAAATCTGGCAAATCTCCCATTTTGCAGTACTTTTATACGAATCGTTACTAAACACGATCTGTAATGCATGGCACTGGCACTACACAGCGTAAACAAGCAAAAGAATAAGGACAGATGTTCACAACTAATGTTCTTTCAAGTGCAGCCAACACAAACACTTTTATTCCTATACTCTCTAGTTTTCCATTATTTTGTCCATCCCCTGTATGTGAGACTCTTCCCTCATCACTGTTCCTCAATTCGCATTCATTTCATTTCACCTAATATCTTCCCAACGCCGCTGATTCCGTTGAAGAGTATTGCTGCAACATTCTCTGTAATTTTCAGGAATGACGTCAATTGTCACTGCTACAACACACTAGCCTTTACAATTTTAAAGGTTTCAAATTAGAAAGATTAAATGCACTCCACCAATGAGGAGAAAAGTTACAATTTACCGTCAGCAGAAAATTGTTTTGTGGAACAATCTCACATTTGGAGTAAGAAGAGAATTCAAACAATTCGTAGAGTGCTACTGCCCAATTACTCCTTTTTAGAGTAAGAAGATTTTTTTAAAGAAAATTTTCAAAATATTTTGTGAAATAAAAAATAGCATATTTTGAGCTCACATTTAAGCTGAGAAGAACTAGACAAATACTCAACTGATACAGACTGCTCAGGAAGACAACTGCAAAAACTACAGTTTCGTCACTCTTAGTGTCGTATGATTTTACAAAAATCTCATATCTAAAGGCACTATGTACTTTATTTTGGTTATTATTCGCTATGAGGCCATGATACATTTGATCTTACCATATAAGAAGGTAAGTACTCCAGCAATAAAAATCCATGGTTGTCTCTGCCAGAAGAATCCAGTAACATGTTTATATAAAACAGTTATGCACTTCATACAATCCATATGAACCACTTTGCTTTACCCTTGACAATATTTACACATCTATTCACATTTCCACAAGACTATTTTGTTTCAAATGGATGTAATATACTTTGTGTCCTAAGTTTCTGGGAAACATTAGCATTTCAGTTTCATATGTGCTACAGACATCCGTCAGAGGACGGCTAGTGCCACAGGTAATTTTTTTTTTAATAATTTTAAATTATTTCACTCTTGGAACAAACGTTGCAATTTTAGTCGCTCGTGATGGCATATACTCTATTTATACTTCAGAGAGTTTCTGGTACTTATTCGTGATGAAATATTTCCATAGTTTTACTGGTACATAAAATGGAAAAATACTTCTTTCCATAACTTCCGTAACCCACGCTCTCGAAATTCAGCACCGCAATACGAGAATTCGACTAAGCGCACAGCCCGTTGTAAAGAACTATGTGGAGAATGTCCGTGCAATAAGGCGACGGTCCAGTGGGAGCCGACTTGCTCCATGCGGACGGACAGACAGATGGTTGGAGAGGCAGATGGACGTACAACGGGAAGGACAGAGAGAGACGAAGAAACTATTAGTCTTTTTCACAATTTTTTTAATGCGGCTAGAATCCCATTTACTCAATTGTGTACCTTCTTGAGAAGAAGGTAGAAGACGATCCCATGTGGAACAACATACCTGTCCGTGCATTGTTTTGTTTGCATTTTTCATCTCCCCCCAAAACTGAAGTTTTTTGAAGAAATTTCGTAAGGTGTCAACGCTAGAAAATTTAGGACAAATTTTGTTTTGATCTGTACTGATCCATTAAGAGCTTAAATATGCAAATGTAACGTTATCTGTCATTTAAAGGCATCTCAACATTCGTTACGACTGGAATACTTAGTCAATAATCACAAATGTAGGCTTGCTGCAGTATGAGAGTATACGGCAGAATTTGAACTGCACAGGTTCCAGCCTGCTACGATAACCAAGTATCGGGACACGATGCTTAGCAGTCTGAATAAATTTACTTACATCTCCGAGGAAAGTACCACCCCCATCTTCAGAGTATGCCCAAGGATGCAGTACAGTTTATTCCTCCGAAATGCTGGTCATTTTCAGCATCGCATACTAGAAGTCGGAATTTTTCGTAATGCCAGGTGTACCGACTGTTTAAAAAAAAATAATTGATAGGCCTAAGTCAGAAATTTACTTGTCCTGCTTGGACTGTGCAATCAGCTTTGATTTTATTGCCGTGCTTCAGAATTCTGGTGACTGTGTCAAACCCCATAATTTAAGTACTGCCTCTTGACTGTAATTCTGTGTTAATGCTGTGTACCACAGGGCAGCCGTGTCTTATACTTAAGGGGATAATCCAAATAAATAAAGGAATAAACTGTCTAAAAATTTCTATCTTATCCACCATTTTTCTACATACAATTTAATTTCCTTCCACAATATTCGCTTGCCCTCGAAATACACGTCAATGTGCAATTTAATGTATGCGTCTGATAAAGGGTCTTAAAGTAATCAACGAAACCATCTGATCGTAAAATGGCCCTCAGTGATCTTTCTTTATCTATACCATGACTTTATAAACCCCTTAAACTGACTAACAAAACACAGCTTAATACTTCGATTGCAAATAGTGTAGGTCTAATTAACTTCAGTGCAAAGCAATTAGATGTCAAAACCACACACCTAAAATGCCACGAGAAGAAGAGTAATTGATAATTGTCAGTACGTCTGACGTCTTTGTTTTAGCAACAAATGAATACATGGAACGTACTGTGTGTGAATATTTGCAGTGTAAGGTGATTGTTATATGATCATCACGCTGTAAGCGCACTTAAATAATGGCAACAAGTTTTGATGCCATTATTTAAGAATAGAAATTGCATAGGATCCGGTAAATCATTAATCAAGCTTAAACTGTATAGCCTGTTATTACAGCAAAAGCGTGAGAAACACTAAGTTACCGAATGAAGCATAATATCTCTTTGTGAGATTTAAGATTCCCACGATGATGAGAATGAAGACGCTTGTGTGAATCGTCGTATACTTCTACCGGACTGCACGATGTCACATGTCATAAAGCACTATTCTTCACTTGTATTTCTGTACTGAGGTAAAGTGATGATACTAATTGTAGCAGCAGTCCTTACGGCTAAATGCCTGTGCGAATTAAGACAATGTATTATTAAACAGTGAAGGTATAGGCATTCTGGGATGTTACGTCATTCAACTGGTAGGAAGATACCGTAGTCCCGAAGATGGAAGTGCTTTCATTTTCAGGGTCAAGCAATCCGGACTTCGTGAAACTGTTGACGAAGGCGCTTCAAAAATTCAGTAGCTATTTAAATTCTCCTAAGTATTTTTTATTTTTTTATTGTTTCACTCTGCATTTTAATTCACTGAATCTTACATACCAACTAATGCACTTCTTACTTACTTACTTACTCCATGCAGCAGAGTCCATCTTGAGAAGCTAACTGGTTCTGCAGCTGGTCAAGAAATTCCCCGCATTTTTGGAACCCGAAGGTTCATCACCGTACCCACAAGTGCCCGCCACCTGTCTCTATCTTGAGCCAACTCCATCCAGTCCTCACGACCCCCTCCCACTTCCTGAAGATCCATCTTAATATTATCCTCCCATCTGCGTCTGGGCCTCCCTAGTGGTCTCT
>JGI20166J26741_11754251_pt1 | contig 10479 bp, 5 predicted proteins | sample TergutCu122P5_FD_26741 | JGI IMG/M metagenome (IMG submission 26741) | reverse complement strand
GAGTAGAGGTATAGCTCTACTCTATTTTTGACCTCGGCACTAGAAGGGGATGAGGGGTCAGCGTCACGCCCCGGCCGCAACTTACCCCCGGGAAAGACCCTGTACCCATTGTACAGGAGGCTGGGTCGGCCTCAGGGCCGGTCTGGACAGGTGCGGAAAATCTCGCCCCCCACCGGGATTCGATCCCCGGACCGTCCAGCCCGTAGGCAGTCTCTATACTGACTACGCTTTTACTGAGTATCAAAATACTATATATTTTGCAGTATCGTAGATCATTTGGAAGAGGTATCCTTAGACCACATGAAAGCTACGACATGCTTGTGGGAGTATTCTTGGACGCCAGAGTACGAAGAGTTTTACAGAGTTTGTGGACCGTTTCCAATTTTGTTCTTGACTGGACACGAATAAAGGACTCTTTGGATAAAGGTTTTTTTGCGTTTCTTCCTGCATCTCGAACCCAGGCTACTGTCTGTTTACCACCAGCTAGAGCTAAGGTGCAGCGTTTCCTGGAAATTTGGCAGCGCATGTAATGGTGCATGCTTGGTCCTACATATGGTTATGGGTCATTTAACGATGCTTCGAGTGTGGACCCTTACATGGCATCGATTGATAGGGTGATTGATGAATGATATATTGTGGAAGATTTGACAAGACGTGGTTATAACTTAAAAACCCTGACTTCGCGTGGAAGGACTGAGGTCAAAGACCAGAAACTTCCGGGTGACTTGTCTTGCGGGTGACGTTCGAACCAGACGCCCTCCTGTCAAGTCTGTGTATTGTTCCTACGTTTCTGAACTCCTTGAAATGATTTTTTAAATATTAAAAAGAGGCATGCTCTTTATTGCATGGTTTCATATAACTTTTAATGGAGACATTTTATTTCAGGAGATGCATGGCGCACTTGCCCCAGGAGTGTATTTAGATTCTTAAGTGATATATACCTTTGAATAGATGATTGTGGACTTAATTGTTGAGTAGAATCGCTGTGTATCAGCTGTTGTGAAATCATTTATTAACAAGCCGGTGAAACCATATCTCGTCTCTTAATGAAAGTGGACTTTAATTGGTTCAGTCTAAACCAAAATTCCCCTTCTGAGTGTAATGAATGTCTTTCTTTCCAAGTTCGTTGCAGGCCATCCTGTGGTTGTGACGTTACTACTTTCAAACGCAATGTCAATGCGAAACTAATGGTGATTTTTTAATTATTCTTGAAACGCACAAAAGTTAGTGAAGGTTGTTTTCCTCGTGTCTAAACACTAGGTCCTAGAGATATGCAGGCTGAATTCAGGTAAAACTCTTGAAGTTCTTACGTACCATTAGGGGGATGCCTTTGTACCGAATGGATGGGAGGCTGAGTGGAGGTTTGAGCCGCGTAACATGATGACGTACAGACGGATATTTGCGCCAGTCTGTAATCAAACCTTCGCCGTCCACGCATGCGCAGTCACGTAACCAATTCCAGTATTTAAGTTTACAAATATTCTTTCCTTTCCTGTTCTAGCGACATGTAAAGGCGCTGTTTTTTACGCTGCTTCCACTAACGGCTCTGCAAACGTTTTTGTCTACAATTCATGGACATGACTGAATTTACACTTCGCCGTATTGTATCGGCAACTTCTCTGCCTGCACTATTCGGCGGGTGTGTATAATGGCAAGGCTGCAGGCGGCCTGATAGGTACTGCTTGTTAGCATATTTAACACGCTTGGACAAGAAGGAATTAGAGCATATTACGAAGTGAGTCACTTCATGCATGGGGTTTGAGGCTTTGACAGCGGTGAAGACGCACGTTGTGATCTTCATATTACGTCCGTAAGGTGAAAGCAACTTGCCCATCGGAAATGTTGGTGCCTTTCTACCAGACTAAACTGCACTATACTGTTTCAGAAGTATTTTGGACGTTTTACGTTTTGAACAAGTGAACACATGATTGATGGATCATGTGCACTTCTGCCGTTCCGTTTCTACAGCAGTCACTGGATTTAGATAAACATTCTATTTTTCAATCTCTCTATGTAGCGCTGACCAGAAGTCAGTTATTGGTTGGAATTTCATTTAAACAAGGCAGGCAATGTACGTATAACTTAAAATGGAAGCGCGTTAATGTGGTTTTTGTTGTAGTGGAAATGCAGTAATTTTTACATATTATGAATGTGTGTTTGTACCATTAGGTACTCAGCTTGAAATGCGCATTTGCCATTTGTCAATCTGTGGCCTGCCCGGTTTTATAATATTTTTTTTCACATTATCTCACAAACGGCGCGATTTTCGGAAAAGATATTTATTGAAAATAAAATGTGTGTTGTGATGTGCTCTGTAACTTTTGTCTGAAACATTTCTCATTCCAAGAAAAATTGGGCGAGATATGGTCAAAAATGTAAATTGATCTTTATGTGAAATAACCGTTGTTCTTGTCAGATTCCAATGAAATTTGAATTTTCTCGAAAGATTTTCGAAAAATATTCAATATAAAATTTCATGGAAATTCATCCAGTGGGAGCCGAGTTTTCCTTGCGGACGGACGGACGGACGAACGGACGGACGGAGAGACAGACATGATGAAGTTAATTGTCCCTTTTCGCAATTTTGCGAACACGCCTAAAAGGAAACGACGCGTTTTGAAACCGTGTATCCTTCTCCAAATAACAGTGCGCATTTCCTTTGCTTTTGTTAGGCTATTATGAATTTTGGTATTTTTAATTATTTGCTAAGAATAATGTCATTTCTAACATCTAACTTTTGAAATGCGTTTTTAATTATCCCCTCTTTCTATATCCACCAGGAGGCGCACCCTTGGTCTGCTACTAATTTAGCTTATTGTTATAATTACTGTTGTGACCTGTAGTGTAGGTCGTTTCTGTGTTGACGCCTTGCTTAGCATGTGAGGTGGCGACGTACTGCACCCGTTTGGTGCACTGCTTCCTAGTCTTACTCCCGTCTTTTACCTGTCGGCCTGCGGTGACCTTACCAGTAGTTACACTACCCCGCCTGCATAGCTCTCAGGGTCTTGGAAGCTCACAAGCCGCCGCATCTCGTCAAAGTCGTGCTGTCATATTCAAGCGATCCAGCTGTACCACTACAGTCAGTGCCAAAGCTTGATGCACCCCCCCCTCAAGCAAGAGTGTTGTAGACTGCGTTTCTAATGCGTTGGCACACGCGCAGAAACCAGATTTCGTCTTTCGGTGAAACGGACGAGTCAATTTAAATCGGCGGGGGCGTCAGTTCAGTCGACCAATGGCAGCCGAGGTGTGCGCATCAGCGGTAGTAATGCTGGATACACCATGTTCCTAGATAGTGTGAAGGGTACTGGCTACCTACTCCATTCGCCAGTTTCCCCTTCACTTCCCGTCCCGTGCGTCACCGTGTGCCATCACATTTCAACTGGACTCTACATATCTATTAAGCGGCTGAAAGACCTTCAGCAAGACATAAACTTCAATTGGGTCCAATATGACTATAGGGTTGTGTGTAATGAAGTGATAGATTACTTGGCGGAAGGAAGGGTACAACAATCAGCTACCCATCTACCTGTAAACTGTTGTTTCGTTCTGGCGAATTAAGAATAAATAGAAATATCCAAGCTGGCCTGTCAAGATATTGTGTCATTGCAAGCCGGCAGGAACCCTGGAACAAGATTTTCGACATTTTTTTAATAAAGCTTTTTCAGTGCTTTTAGCGTCTCGCTGTTTCTGCTACAATAATGTGTACACGTTTTTGTTGTGCACTTACACTAGTACTATCTCTGCTCTTGCACTAACACTTACACTAGCACTGTCTCTGCTTTTACACTAACACTTACTCTAGCACTTTCTCTGCTTTTACACTATCACTTAAACTAGCTCAAAAGGTTTTTTCCTCTGGGGTCAGCGCACTATGCCCATGTTGACCAGGAGCTGTATGGCCTCAACGTTCTCATGATGGTGGAGTCTTTCTTCGTGCTTTTGTGAACATCTCTGGATTTCGCTAGACACAACGTCCACTTCCGGGTCTCTTTGGAGGTCATTGTTTCATTGCTTTTTCGACAATGGAAATGTAATTTCTGATTTCCCACGTGGAGATGAAGTGGCGATCTGTTGACTTACCACTGGCCACGACTGTATACAGATTGCCAGTTTATCCGCCTCCAATTTGTCTTGTGCAAAGGACATAACTCCATGATGAACCAAGATAATCTTCCATACTACACAGTTCTGAACTCTGGAAATAGTCATTACTCTTGCTGTTATTACTGACTACTCATTTGTCTACTGTCTAGCTTGCTTTCAAGGAAGCGTAGTCTTTTGAAATGATTGTTTTGTGTGTAAGTGGCCTGCGTTTCAGCTTTACACCCATTTGATCGATTTGCACTCCAACACCATATTTTTTTAACGTGCATTCATTGACAACAACACAGCAGATGCACGAACTTCTGAAATGGGAGCGATAATATCCTGGAATGTAAGTAAAAATATTGTGGGTATGTGACAAATGTTTTTCGCCCTTCCATTTGATGGTTTTCGCTGTCGTAGGTGCGTAAAAGCACTACAGTACCGAGTTATATCGGGAATATATCTACGAATTTATTATGAACTGGTTTTATGTTTGTAATTATAAACCCTTGCGACAGTGCGAAACTGTGAAGTAAGATCCGACAAGTGTAACGTAGGGCTTACTTGTGTATTAAGTTGACCACAGTAATGAAAAATATATCAAAGTACTTAGGCGAGTTACAGATCTGTTGGGGTAGAAATCAGTGCAACAAAAAAGTTGATTTTATGGGTTCTGCTCGGAACATCTTGTTATTAATTGCGCCGATCGTTTTCCATAGCGTCGGAGCGTAACATTCCTGTAATGGCTATTGACCTGTAGCTGAGGGTTACCTTTTCAGTTCGTCTGTTTTCTCCCCTGTACGTATCGGCTTTTTCCATTGCCTCTCCTACTCCTGTTCGCGTTTTCCGCTCTCTTTGTTACTCGTATCCGTGTGTTCCATGGGCTCTCCTACTTGTTTCTCTATGCTCCTCGGATACTCTGGTACTCGTACCTATGTGTTCCATTGTCTTCCCTACTTTTATCTCTGTGGTTCACTGTCTGCTGCTCCTCTCCCTGTGTTCCGTTGCCTCTATACGTATGGCTGTGTGTTGCACTCTCTCTCTCTCTCTCTCTCTCTTTTTTCCACTGTCTCTCTGCTGCTTCTGTCCTTGTGTTCCTTTGCCCGTCATATTTTTATCTCTGAGTTACACTGTTTGATACTCCCATCGAAGTGTTACATTGCCTGTCTCCTTATATCTCTGTGTTCCACTGCCTCCGCTACTGCTATGTTTCTCTGCCTCTCTACTAATATATCCATCCTATACTGCCTCTGGTACTCCTATCCCTGTGTTCCATCGACTCTCTACTTATACCTGTGTGTTCCACTGCGTTCGCTGTTCTTATCCCCGAGTTCCTTCGGCTCTCTACTTAGCATCTCTGTATTCTACTGCCTCTTTTGCTCCTGTTCCTGTGTTCCATTGCCTCTACTACTTTTATCTCGTGTTGCACTGTGTCTGGTACTCGTCTGCACGTGCTTCATTGCCTCTGCTATCCGTATCTTTGTGTTCTATCACGTGTACTTCTTCTATCCTTATATTCCATCGCCTTTGCTACTTGTATCCGTGAAGGTCTCTGTCTTCCGTACACGTGTACCCGTGTCGTCTTAACGCAGCATGCGCTCTCTGTTACTCATGTAACTAGTTTCATTTTCGTCTGTGTAGCTGTTGTAATTGGAATTAGATTTGTGTTAATTGCTAGCGTCAGGAAGGCGTATTATTCCTCCTCTGTACTTGATAATTGTGCCTCTGATTTAAATTTCAACGTAATCTGTTCCTGCAAGGAAAGTACTTTGAAACTCGTTTCTTGTGATTACTGTCCGTGCTAAAGGAATTCATATTTATCAGCTGCTTGCATGAAATCATGTGTCAGGGTGTCAGAAAGGTCATTTTTTGCCAGTCGTCCGACAGCGATTTGCCTGTCTTCGTTGCCCACTTAGAAACTCATTGAAGGAATATTTACACTGTTAAATCTGATCACCACCACCGCCACCGCCGCCGCCGCCGCCGCCGCCGTCGTCGTCTACGTCTACGTCTACGTCGTCGAATATACTAATGAATTTGGCAGTCTGCAACGGAACAAGCTGGTGATGCGGTAACACACGTAGCCCTGTATGCGGGAGGCGACAGTTTCTAATGTGGACCGGAACACCGGCTATTCGAGCTGAGGTGTTTTTCGTGTTTCTTCAGTCCCTCGAGACATACCGGGATAGGTTATCTCACTTAGACCACGGCCCCTACTTTTAAACTGTTCTTATTTCGTTATCCATCATCGTCATATCATTTGTCGTTATATATTCTGATATCACAGCTTTGTAAAATGAGCCGAGAAAGTCGCACGTGTAAAGTTCTGAGAGGCAAATGGAAACGAGTTTATGGGTGTTCAACTTCAGAAACTCCAGCTTCTGTGTAAGTTATTTATAATCATGAAACTCAGGTCAGATTTCCCTGTGATACATCTTGTACCTGTAATATGAACTGATAGATCCACACAGTGAATCTCCTTACGAAGTACGTAGCTCTGATGAATATGAAAGAAACGATGTGTGCTGCTAAATTTGATGCACACAACAGTAGTTGTCTCGCTTTTACCGAGTGCCTTGTGCTGTTCAGACTGTGTTTATCGAGCGCCAGAACCAGATTGTGGAAACGTCATGCGAGGAGAAGCACGTGCGGGTCGTGGACTCCATGAAAAGAGGCGTTGCATTTGTATGGGGAATGACTCTAATGGGTTAATTAAAAGAAATGGTTGGATGAAAAAGAGACGATGATGGATGTGTTAGTGGATGTAGACTTTCATTTAATGGGAGCTCTCGTAAATCGTGGATGAAGGATGAATTCTGGTTAAAATGAAATCATTGGGCTGTACCAATCAGGAGAGTTAAGAACTCACTTCGAAAAGAAAGCATTACATTGAAATGACAGTAGTGTCGTCCGAGTCAGGATGTTTCCGATGTACGGACTTGTGTGTATGTGGATCACGAACACGTACAACTACCTTTATATTCCTGTTGTCACTGGATTGTTCCATGCTGCGCTGCTTCTCATTCGATATCTCTCCTGGCGCCAAATCTTACGAGAAGTAACACAGGATATATCCAGAATTATCGAGAAACTTGCACGAAGCAGCATGGAGCCCTGCGTCGGTGTTCTACAATTGCGCCATCTGCCTGGTGGTACATAAATTTTAGTTATGTCATGATGTCTTCATTTCAGAGTTTTTGTTTACGTCCTATACAGGAAATCCGTGACGTAAGTCGATACGATGGTAGTATGAAGGCCAGTCTAATTTTAATGTTCATTTTTTTCTGCAGTCACTAGTTGTAATTATGTAAAATATCTCGAATGCGCTTGTAATTAGAGACGGACAGTAACCAATATTATTCCGATTTGTTAATGTTAAGTTGAATTGAGTGGACGGAAATGAGTTATTCTTTATATGAAGCTGGTGTACAAGAGCATGAGTGCATACAGAAACTATTTATTTTCTGTATGCATTCATGTCTTGTTCAATGGCCTGATGATGATCCATACTCGAGGTCGAAACAGTTGCTAGATAGTAAACATTCGCAAAAGAGTGAGTTGTGTGAGACTGAAAACATATATATATATATATGTATATATAATGGTTATTCCTGTGCGCAGTGATGTATATATGTTTGACATCTTCAGGTGGAAAATTTTCTTGAATTAAGGGAATGGAAATTGATTAGTCAGTGTATGTTTACGTTACAGCTATTGCCAGAATGAACGAACTGGTTTCACTGTGGCAGCATTTGGTTGAGTGTGTATGCAGTTCAGGTCATTTATTTGTATTTTTGGGACTCTTTTGTGAGTTAGAATTTGGTGGATTCTTTTGACGCCTGACAGCTTTAAATTGCCGGTTTCCATCTGCAATGAAAGTTTTCATCAACCTGAGTGCTGCGACCTTTGGCCCTGGAGTGTGTGTTTATTTGATTTATTACGCCATTGCGTGTCCAGCGTACTGCGGTGGAAATGACATCCCGAGGTTAAGATATCTTCAGGAAAGTCCAGCACCAAAATATGGAAGTGTTATTGGTTAAACATGTTTTTCTTTGTTTCTGTCCGTCAGTCCTGGCACGTATTGTAAATACATAGTTGAATGTTAAATGATCGTTGTATGGGATGATTTGGGGAAGTTACAGAGCAGGGATGTGGCACTGTCCTCCCTAAGGCTTTGCCCGTTATGAATTGTATCATAGCCGCTCTGCAGTCCAAGGTGCAATCGTGAAGGGAGAACGCTGAACTTCGCAGAATGACCGTCAGTGCGAACTAGTGTCATGGCTTGCAGGCACACAGTGGTATCGTGTCGCACCGTGATGCTCGTTTGTTGTCGTCACCCAGGCATTTTGGCGTGTTTGTTGCTTTCGTAATTTACATTAATTATTCTTCGATCCTCTTCTCTCATTTTATTCTATCCGTCGTTACCGTTCTTTAATTATAATTTCTTCTGCCTTAGTTTCTTTATTCCTTTCTTTCATTTCCTTGCTCATTCTCATACACACACTGTGTGAGTATGAAATCACTCGGTTTCGTGGTACATATAGTACATATCTTCTTGCTGAGGATACGGCGCCCTGTTTGTTTACAGCGTTCCTCGATGGAAGTGATTTTTATAGCCACAAGTGAAGTTAACTGCGCTTGGGACTTGGTTGCTCCGAGTGGCTGCACCAGTACACCCCTTTGTGCCCCTTTATGTCACCCGGGAGGGCACCTTGCGTGGGCCTACCTCCCATGTACAGTCTACAAACTGAAACAGCTGCTGTTTTCGTCCTGTGGGTGCCGACACGAAATGTTGATTTGTTAATGGGGTTTTTCTCCCCCCCCCCCGTGGCGCAACGGCCCCTAGTGTATCAGGACCTCCTCGTTATCGGGACTTCACGATCACACTCAGACACACTACACTCGGCAGTTCTCCTCTGGACGAGTGATCAGAGCGACACAGGTACCTCTACCTGGCAACACACAACTTTCGCAAGAGACATACATCCATGTCTGCGGCGGGATTCGAACCCACAGTCCCAGGAAGCGAGCGGCCGCGCGGCCACTACTATAATCTTTGACATCTTACTCCTATAACTGCAAAATGGTAGATACAGAAGTATACAGTCATATAGTGAGCCTCCCACATTTTGCGGCCGTCTTCAGGGAGGTATTCGACGAAGACAATCACAGCATTACCTAATTGTGTCATACTTGTGCAATTGTGGTGTTGAAATCGAACGTTAGAATTGTACAGTTTTAAGGCAATACGACGCATGAATATAGATCTGCCGTCCCTGACTTGGCATGCAGTAAATGCTGAAATGTACGAAATCCGTGATTCGGGGTAGCCGATGTCTAATCTGAGATTTAAACTCGCCTCCTATGAATTGCGATTGTGGAGTGACAAAATCTGCATCTCGATTATCGAGTTGAGGATGTTAATTCGCTGAATATCTTGTGAAATGCTTGTTGCCTTCTGTGTTTTATTTACAAGTTCGTCTGTTCTTGTTTGTTTTAACTGTACGGAATAGCCAGTCAAAAGAATATGCATAAACTTCCGCTTCTTTCAATAAACAGCACCTCAGTAAAAGCTACTTTGTATGTTGGAGCGTGCTTGTATAATCTTATGATCCCGGCGCTGGTTATTAAAGGGAAAGAATGCTTGGTGTGAAAGTGAAATATGGCGACTAACTGGTAATACGGTCCGGAGGATGACCATGGCGAATTCCAAGCGCCGTTAGTAGAAGCCGATGTGTGAATATCGCTAATAGTGAAATCCTTCTTGACAGTGTTTATCACAGATTTTGCACCTATACCGTCAAAGGGAGAAAAAACACGCCATCAAGGTTCACACAGTTTGTACCTTCTCTGTTATGTTTAACTCCTACATGTTTCGATCATACTGGATCCTCTGCGGAGAGAAACGGTTAGTGAATGTAAATGGCAGTCATGAGGCCTTTGTTGTTATGTTAAAGTTTGTTAGTTAAACAGTTTGTAATGTGTAAAGTTCGTAGTAACGTCATCCACTGTGTAATGTTTGGCCAGTTGGTATATATATTGATGGTCACTCCCTGAAGATGGTCTAGTAGGATCGAAACATGTCGGGTACGTATATAGTAAAACAGCAGCAACGGGCGGTAACTAATTGAGCGCCGTGTGGTCAGTGACGTAGGTAACCCTCAGGGACCCCGCGTCTCGATATTCGGAACACTCGTGAAGTTACTCCCAGGCCTGTCAAAATCCTGCCTTCTGTCATAAAAACAGAATCCAGTCCGAATGAATGTACCACGAATTTTAGTGTTCTATATGTTTAACTGGAGAATGTGGAATGTTTTAAATATTTGGGTAGCTTGTTAACAAATGATGGAAGATGTACACGTGAAATTAAATCCAGGATTGCCATGGCAAAAG
>JGI20166J26741_11754140_pt1 | contig 10483 bp, 6 predicted proteins | sample TergutCu122P5_FD_26741 | JGI IMG/M metagenome (IMG submission 26741) | reverse complement strand
ACCCCCCCCCAAAAAAAAACAGCAAGCAGCCTACTTAATTAATATGACTCTCAGAGTGTAAACGACACAGAGAATGACAAGTGTGATATGCTACCGAAAATATAAGTTCAAGAAAGGCAGTGAAGTAAGTGCAATAGCATATTAAAATTACCATTGCTTTAGAAAATCTTCAGTCTGGAGTAGTACAGTTGATTTGCTATACACTCGCATTACTCTAACACATAAGGATCTTAATCTTCTCAAATTATATTGCTAATTAATTATATTTATGTTTAAGCTATTTTGAAAAGTGGCAAATATATGCAAACCCATCTCACATGAATATGTTAACTTGGTCATACAAAGCACCAGTGATGAAATCTCATTAAAAGGAGACAGAAATGAAACATCACTCCCCAGGACAAAGGTTGGAAATTTTGATATTAAATGTCCACATTTAGATGTCTCCCCCAAGGAATATTTTACTTAACTGATACATGAAAATTAACTTCTAACATCATTGGTGGCCAACCACAAACTTCCATATTTTATAATTTCCCTGCATGACAGCGACCAAACTTCCGAATGGCAGTTACCACATCAAAATCTGATGGCACACTTAAGTCTTGGTTGCTGGTAGGTTTTTTAAAAGTACATTGCACCCCCCCTTCCTCCCGCTACCACTACCATGAAATACAACTGGCAACAATGCAAGAAATGCACAGTTGCTCTTCAGTTTTACAAACTGACAACACTTACAATATTCTACCTAGGAAAGTGAAATCTTGTATGAGTATAAACCCTCACAAGATCTAACAACTGCTTTTGAGACACTTTGAAATTATATAATACAACTTTCCGGTAATGGAAATATAACTGTACAATGATACAACAGTAAATAGTATAAATATTAACTGATAAATTTTGCTCATCTCTACATGCAGCATAAATATGAAAAACAAAAGCAGGCAATTTACATTCTTCCTGGGTGCTTCTTTTACTGGATTACCTTTCTTGTTTGTTTGGTCTCTTCCTTGACAAAGTATCATACCACCACCTATCACCTGTACCTGTGCTATTCAAATTTATATATACAAATATGAGATCTCATAATTAGTAATGCTGTCAAACAAATGGATACAGAACTCTGGAAAAGTCAGTATTCTCCTTTTGCGCCTTCCTTTTGTTCCAATTCTTCTTCCCATTTTACTAAGCTACCCACAAACTGCAGCCTTCTGGTGTTAACAGGAAACTGCCTGTTTGCAATTACACTGTTTCTAAGTGAATCAGCTACAGTTCTCTGACACCATGCGCTGACAGTGGATGCTGATACTGTGTAATAATTTTGCAACATTGTATGTTGTACAGCAAAATACGACTACACGTATAATGTGCACAGAAATTATTTATGTTCAGTCTCACAACTCTGCTTAAATCTCTTTACCTTATTGTTAGGCATGACAGTAATGGGTAAAACATGAGAAAGCAAACACAATGCTCTGACTTGTGATGACAATTAAGCTTGTTTTCCACACAAGAATGGAAAAAACATACAAGTTCTGAAGCTAAATTTAATTTTATGCTATGTGTGGCTCTTCCAAATGGATGGCATTCAATAACAACCCACATCTTGAGAAGCTTGTATGATATAATAATGCAGATTCAACGATGCACTTTGTATAGGGTTCCCAAACTGAGGACACCCTACAACAACCCAAATTTTCAGTAACTGGTATGATCATGCACTATCTGTAATTCTCCCAGATGTCACCCAATAATAATCCAAACCATCAGAAATTGCTGCATATAGCTATATTGACCTTCTAAACACAGCATACCCAACAATAACCCAAATCTTCAGTAGCTGATAATGATCATGCACTATCTGTGGTTCTCTCAGAAGTCAGCCAACAGTAATCTAAGTCTTCAGAAACTGTTACATATAGTCATTTTGAAACCAGTCACGAAAGGCATACAGTGCTCCAAGACAGAACCAATTAAAACCCAAATCTTCACCAGCTGCAGCAAAACAGTAATGCTGAATTCAATCACACGATGTAAAAAGCACTCTTAAACTTACGGAAGCCAACAAAAATCCATATCTTCAGCAGCTGAAGTGATACAGCAGTGCTAAATTCAATCACGCATTGTCATACAGCATTCCCATACTGACAGCAATCAACAACAAACCAAATCTTCAACATCTAATGTGATACAGCAATGCTGAATTCAAACTTGCACTCTGTGTAGCAATCCAAAACAGGGTATCCAATTACAACCCAAATCTTGATTAGGTGATGTAATGTAGTGAAGTTAGATTAAATCTTCAACCGTGTACGAAATTCCCAGACAGGGAGTACCCAGAAACCTGTGTCTTCAGTAGCCCTCATTGTTCACAACCACTGTGCCAATATCATCACCTCTTGCACTAGATGTTCTTCCCTCCAGGTCCAGGTACACGAACTCTTGTATCCACCAGTCGACTCCCGAGGCCCAGGTCACCACAAGCAATCAAACTGTCACTCTGTTGATCATAACACAACAGAAATGCAAGATACTTTCTCAAGTTCACTTTCAGCTCATTAATGTATTCATAACTAGGTGGCCTATCAGTGAATGGTTCTGCATCTATGAAAGGTGGAATGACATGCCCATGGGTTAAACAAATAATACATATTTTCTAAAATAAACAGGCAACTAACCTGTTCACCACACACTCTACAAATAAGAGACACTGTCACCAACCACAGGTCAATCTATAGACATAACAGCAGTAGGCTGACTCCCCATTGAGTCATAGAGCCTTTCTGAGTGTAAAGGAATTTCCCACTTGCAGATCATTCCATGAGTGTAGCAATATACAGGAATGAGCAACATACCAATGAAGTTAGCACTAACATTTTGCTTTCATGAAGGGTGACCATCTAGTGAGTGATTCTCTTAACTGTAAATGCATATATTTTGGAAATTCAATCATGGTTTACTCATGTATCAGGGAGAAGGGTGAACCAATGATGATTCCTGCATTCTCTCCAGTTAGTAACATCTATTCTGCAAGCAATCACATTTCAGGCCCTGCCAACTCTGAAGTTGCAGCAGGTAAATATCTCAACAGCCATCTTTCTAACACTTACAGTAGTCATGACAACCCAGAAGTGGTACACCAGACATACAGAACTTTTATAAAATTCAAAATGCAATTTTGTTTAAACATATTAGGGTACCTCCTCATTGTCTTGACACCTTTCAGCCTCCTGCCAGAACAGAAGTAGAAATGGTCTAAAGAGTTGAATATTTACACATCAGTGTAAAGGTGGTGACTTTAGTAAGCAGACGGAGACTGACAGCTTAATGAGTAATTATAATCAAAGTGCCTTTGACCCTCAAATTCTGATTCATTACAGGCAAGGAACAAAGATGGCATAGAGAAAATTCTGCACAAGGTCTGACTGGCCTTAAACATGAGAATTTTGGAAAGGAAGGCCACATGTTACATCTAAATCACCAGGTTCCCTATTTGTAAAAAGCACCGCCACTATGTGAGTTACTGAACTTCAAGTAATTGAATATTTTATGTTATGAACAGAATATATTATGGAAGAACACAAGGATGTTGTTGGGTGAGGTCCAGAGAGAAAGAGACAAAAAGGAAGAAAGACACAAAATCTGACAAATGCTACAAGTGAAGCAATGAAATATTTATAACAAATGGGCTGAGGAAGCACCTTTAAAAAGACCACTTAAAATACTGAACTCAATTGGCTGAGGCATCTCCACCAAGTAGTTCATGTTTTACCCACACAGCACTGGACTTTCCCTAGGCATGATACGGATTGTTTGTGCAAGTAATCTGTGCCTCCTAGAATAGGCATTAGTTTGGACTTTCCTAAGGCAATGACAGTAGTTTGGATTTTCCTAAGGTAGTTGGTTTCCCAGAACGTCATATCATAAAGGGCAATGAAGCTGTCTTGAAGTTAAACTCATTCATACAACAGCAAAGTTAACAATTTAGAGGAATCTTCCTTCCTAAAACAAAGAACTACAGTAACTTAATCTTCACTAATATCATTACTAGGGTCCAAGATAAAAGTATGGCAAATGAACACTGAGCTACAAGCACAGATTCCCTGATACAAGTGTCACATCAAGAGAAACTACGCATCACACTGTTACAAAAATTGTGCAAGGAACTAAATGTTTTCTAATCTGCAGGAAACAACCGTAAAGAACAGGCTGATTATCAGTAATGCTCCAGACTTTTTTATGGGAGGTATCAGATTTGAATCTCTTTTGGGATACCAGACACCCAACTAAGGCTCTGCAGGATTTCTGACTGCAACACTCCACAGTAGTCTGAAACAGGCCTTACCCATCTCTTTCAATATACCCATACAGAATCCCATTCAACACTACAATGCCTCTAGAACTGAAGCAGCACCATTAATTACACCACTGTCTGCTCACTATGGAAAAGTGCTTGTCACTTAACTCCAGTTCAGTTGCAAGCATACTTCTTTCTCTCAAATATCTTTTAATAACAATCACCCTACCTCTGTCTAGTTTCCCAAGCAGTCTTGTTCCTCATGTTTCCTGAACCCCTTATGTATCCTTCTTGCTTTCCATTATGTGTATGACATGCCCAGTCCATTTCATCCTTGTTCATTTAGTCAAATGAATACCAAACTTGACATGTGACATTCTGTTGTGTTTGCAGTACATTTCTTTCAGTCAATGGTAGACAGTCCAACATCCATCCTTTATTTACTGAATAAAATAATTCATAAGTAAGTAGAAGTTATGTTGGACTGTCTCCCTTTGAAAAAAGGAATCAACTGAAGACGTTCTGAAAGTCAAAACATACTTCTCGGGACTATGCTCTGAAATATGCTTAGTCCATGCTCTCTTGGAATGAGAACAAGCTGCACACCAAAACAAAGTGACAGGTGAAGCTATGGTATTACAGATTTTAATTTTTAGGCTTGTATAGAGGAATCAGTAAAAACCGAGTGGTAGCATTATTTTCCTGCAAGGAATCATCACTCCCATTTGTTACTGTTGTTCCCAAGTACATGATAATTGTCCTGTTCTACAAGTTCAGTCATGAACATATACTGGTTATAACACTTTTTATGATATTTATTTTCAGGTCAAGATCCTTACTAGACTCTGTATTCATTTGGTGTCAATAAATTAACAGTACTGTCATTCACTAACAACCAACATCTTCCATTTTATTTGCCATTTCTCCTGATTCAGACTTTCCTATGAATGAATTCTAAAGACCCTTGTGTCTCCATCTATACCAATGCTCTCAACAATACTTCCAATACATGATGGGGCTATGGTGTAGTCACTTTGCCTCAAATATGGAGACTTACAAGAATCTCCAAAATGTTAGCAATACAGCCAGCTTCTACATGGTGTAACTAACCAGAAACAAGATAAATACACGTAATGAACAACTATGAAAGCCCAAAACTGTTTACCGAAAATCAATGAAAATGTAGGGAAGTTCAACTATTTGTAAATGACAGTAACCAATCAAATTATAAACATGGTGAAATTAGGAACAATTAAACAAAGGAAATGTTTGCTAGTCTTCAGTTCTGATTATTTTACCATCTCAAGTCTCCAATATTTTCCCCACTGTTGTATTTGAGACTTGCAAGCATTCAAAATTTCCCCAAGAGAGAGAACTAGTCTCTCAACAGGTAAGTCTGGTGGTGGGGTTGCTACTTTTCTGACACCAGCCAGGCTGGTTATACTCAAGCATTTCTTCCAGAGTAGATGAGATGGTTATACCGGCTTGATTTAACATATACACACATCATATTATTACAGAGATGGTTATACCGGCTTGATTTAACATATACACACATCATATTATTACATAATAGAAAGAAGAGGAGATAAAAGGAATCACAATTTTAAGAACTAAATACATTAAGACATTTTTGTTCTCGGATGACCAAGTTATAGTGGTGGGTTCAAAAGATGCACTACAAATTTCTATACATAAACTGCAAAAAAATTACCTCCAAATATGGACTAAAAATTTCAAAAAGCAAAATGAAAACAATGGCTTTTAAAGGAATAGATCCAATGAGAAGTAAAATTGTAATAAATACTAATATTACAGAACAAATGAACGCTTTCAGTTACCTAGATTGCTCTATTTCATACCACAATGAAAAAGATATTACCGTTAAAATTTCAGAATTTCTCCATATAATTGGAAACTATTAATTGACCTTTAAAACCCTCTCCTGTCCAAAAACACATCAGACTGAAAATATGTAATACTTTCACATTACCTACTTTATTACACAGATGTGAAACTTAGGCAATTAGAGAACAGGATAAATCTAATATACCATCAATGGAAATGAAATTTACGAGAACAGCAAAATATGCAGGTCAAGATTACAAAACCAATGAAGATATTTGATGAGAACTCAAAATTAAGCCAGGTGTAAAGAAAATTCAAAATTACAGAAACATATGGATACAATAAATTAGGTGAATGAACAAGTACCACAATTTATTATGAAATATCAACCATGTGGGAAATAAAAGTCAAGGACAACCCCTCACAAGACTTCTCAACTGTTAATGGGACTGGAACAGGTCATGAGGCCTAAAACACTGCATGCTATATGGTGATGAAATTCTCTCCAAAAACCCAAAGATTACAATTATTTTACCACAGTTCTAAAGGGTATTCTGCATGGTCTGTAACTCCAAATGAGCTACATACAAGTAAAACAAAGGTGTATAAGAACAAAATACAAACAGAATATTTGCACCAAACAGCAACAAGAAAGTAAGACCAGCAGTTTCAATCAAGAACACTTAAAGGGAAATACAGCATGAAGGAGATAACTGGATTACATCATACAGGATAGGCCTTCCTAAAATCTAGTAATGAACATTCCAATTCCATAAAAGAATGATATTTTTTTTACCGTCTGAGTAGCTACCAATTTCTCAAGAATGACAGTGCACTATTTATTTAATTAGTTAATCAGTAAAGTTCAGTAAACCTGCTTAACAAATGGGAAGCTTTAGTTTCACATCTGCAGGACACCAACTACTCTGAACTACACAGCTGAAAAAGCATCATTAAATATACAAAGCATACATGATGGGAAACAAGAATGTAAATTCCAAGCAAATCATGGTTTAAAAAAAATGTGCCTTTTACTGTGCAAGATTTATTTATTAATAAACAGATATGCAGGTAACAAAATCATATACCAAGAATCACGAGTATTTCATTACAAAACAGCAAATTATGAAAAATGAACAGAACAAAAAAATCTTTCTTTTGGAAAAATTGTGCACTTATCACAAACTGATGATCCTCAAAAACAACAAAACAGGTCAATAAATAAACAGTGACATCACATGAAATAAAGTAAATGAATGGCCTAATAGGGCAAGAATATGGTTCAATTTTATAAAATCCAAGAAAACAATAATGGCTAAACATAAGTGAATTGCCTTATAAATGCATTTAGACAATAAAATATTGGATTCTCAATATTTTTGCATTACAGTGTCTCACAGAGTTTGCTAAATCAAATGGTAAATGAAAGATGTTTCCACATTTGTTTAGGAGCTACACTGCTTTTGCACCAAATCCTGCAGTATTAACATGAACAATAGTTAACTGTCATGCCATCTACAACGCATTTCTTGGAAAAAGATGGGGTTCGGTAGCCAGATATTAACCATTTTAGTGTCAAACTACAGTAATGCAGATTCACTGTCATATTTTGTGCTATGCACACCAAACCTGCATACACTGCATGTATTTAACTGCTGGTACAAGCCATTACATATTATAACCCAGAACTTTACTGGGCCTTAACAGCTGAAGGCAAACCAGGAGGTAATTTCAACAGCTTTGGCTCCAAAGATCACACACTTCATCCCACCAACAGGCACACAAAAACAAATGCATTTTAATGCATGATTTGAGGTTAGTAATTTGAATAACCTACTGTCCTAATGTGGAGGTTTGGCCTTTTAAAATAAACTGTGAATCACACTTCTCTTCAGCCTTAAAGGATTCTGATGGTGATATGTTGCAACAGGCTTGACTAGTCTTTTGAACATTGTGCACTGTTTTGGGTCTTTTAGACAACAGCATTTTGAAAACTATGTCTAGTCTGGTGGGCACACATGAAAACACCACTGTCACAGCTCTAGTGATACAAATGAGTCATTTCATGTGTGCTGACTAGATCAGGACATTCCTCCACCTTTTCAACCTCAGGAAAATAGCTCACCCAATTTCCAAAACACTGTGGTATAAAGAACCAAAGGTGACAATTTCCAAACACCAGTCAGACACACTGCATATCTCTTAATCAGTTCTGTACACAGCTCAACAATTTAACATGTAATGTTAAATGCACATGAACATTTTAAGATACGGCTCTGTGGGAATGCAGGGTCAACAATATGCAGCACTTTAAAAAATTTAAAAACGTTACAAATTTTATTTTATGTTCAGTATGTTCAGCTGACAATATCATTGCTCTCCCAAAAGCATGTTCCTAATTCTTCCACTCTTGGCCTATGTATGGGCATCCAACACATTCATCCACAGTACAATGATTGTATTATATACCTTGTGAATATCCAACATGCAGCTTCAGACTGAAAAACACACCTTTAACATCAGCACCAAGAAAATGTCACAAAATGACCTACTTTACTTCTCAAGCACTGATATCAGTAACTGGTTAGAGACAATGATGGGTTAACCATTTGATGTTATAACTGATTTACCTTGCATACAAGTCACATACTCTGTTACACATACAACCAATGCATGACATTATGAATACTGTTATTGTTCTCTTCAAACTCTATAACAGAATAAGTTGTAATTACACATGCACTTTACCTGCTATCTGCAAACAAACCAACATTTTTATCAAATTTGTAACAATTATCACTTCAGAAGCCTTGAAGTGCTTCAAGTCTTTTTCTGTGCTTTATGTTGGTGCACCAGCCAATATCACAGTTGGGTTACTGATGTTTCAGAGATCTTATTTTGCTTTAAAAGGGGTGCAGCAAACACCTAACAAAGTGTAAACAGTGCCATCACCACAAATGTCAAATTAATATATTAGCTCTCAATATTAATGTTATTATTTCAACTCATACAGATACAATGGAACTAAAACTTCAGGTCACAGCAGTGATGACAGGATGGATTAGGTGTGCTGACCCATACAGCCTTGTTTCCAAGGTTCTCAAAAAAACAACAGTGAAGATCATAGCAATGGCACTCAAAAAACTAACAGCATAGGCATAAAACATCTCTCTATATTCTGCTTTCACAAATGGTATCATTTGATGCCCACAGTGGTACTTTCAACTCTGCATGCTAGGAACTGTACCTGCCATGCAACATAAATTACACTAAACATGATTCAGAACAGATGTCACACCAGGTGCACCAAGCCTAGTAACACATTCATTCTGAAAAAACAAACAAAAAAACAAGTTACTGCCAAACAAACAAGTTATTGCAAAATAAACAAATATCACTAATATCAGCTGAATATAAATTTGTAAAGTGAAAAATATTTATTCATAAGTTCATACCCTAGAAGACTGGTACTTGTCCACCTGTATCGGTAGACCATTGCTGGACAAACTGCAATGCTTACTTTTAAGCCTTTCACTGGTGTGCACTGTGCAAAGAATGCCCCATTGCAAAATGATACCACAGAATCTTCACTGTATGGGTTTTTCATATGAGGGTCAGCCCCCAATTATAATTTTACAATGAGGACTCTACTTCTGGAGTATAACATAGCATCATACCTCGAAGAACAGAGTCCTCAACCACACTGCCATGCAACCTTAAGGCCCACTTTTCCAGTTCCTTGTTTACACAAGTCTGTATCCTATGTCATTGTGTCAACTGTTTCCAGCTCATATCATCTTCAAATTTGTGGTCATCATGATTTTACTTCAGTACTGGAAACACACTGTAACTGCTTGTTGATGAATTCCCCTGGCATAATCACAATTAGCACAGGTTAATTTGTGTGTTGGCTTGGTGTTGAGAAATACAGCACCATGCAAAGACACCTACACAAGAACTTAAGGGGTTTCAGGATTCATATGTTAGCCATAAAATTTCAGTCCAACAAAAACCATCAATGAAGGGGTAAAACCACCCATGACAGCTACTATTGTACACAAATAACAGCAATTACAGTGTTCAACATATACAATATTGCTTCTCTTAAATTTCCTTCTCCCCCGTTTATCATATACTGCTGAGATAACATGTCAGCCTTTAACCCTTCAGCGTGGAGCAACGAGCACTGCTCGTTCACGCGAAAACGTCACCTGTCGTGGAGCGACGAGCGCTGTTCGCCTGCTGCACTGTCTTACTCATTCGACTATATCTCGACAACATAGGGAGAAAATGTAATCGGGCTGCTATGTACATGTTCACGAAGGTGCTGGCTCT
>JGI20166J26741_11754029_pt1 | contig 10484 bp, 7 predicted proteins | sample TergutCu122P5_FD_26741 | JGI IMG/M metagenome (IMG submission 26741) | reverse complement strand
TCACTGTGGCACTAGCAGTACAGCTTCACTGTGGCACTAGCAGTAAAGCTTCACTGTGGCACTAGCAGTACAGCTTCACTGTGGCACTAGAAGTACAGCTTCACTGTGGCACTAGCAGTACAGCTTCACTGCGGCACTAGCAGTACAGCTTCACTGTGGCACTAGCAGTAAAGTTTCACTGTGGCACTAGAAGTACAGCTTCACTGTGGCACTAGCAGTACAGCTTCAACCTGGCACTAGCAGTACAGCTTCACTGTGGCACTAGCAGTACAGCTTCACTTTGGCACTAGCAGTACAGTTTCACTGTGGCACTAGCAGTACAGCTTCACTCTCGCCCTAGCAGTACAGCTTCACTGTGGCACTAGCAGTACAGCTTCACTGTGGCACTAGCAGTACAGCTTCACTGTGGCACTAGCAGTACAGCTTCACTCTGGCACTAGCAGTAGAGCTTCACTGTAGCACTAGCAGTACAGCTTCAGTCATTATTCACCGTGATGCTAGATGGAGGTCAGTGGATTGGGACACTGCACAGTTGCTGCACTTCTAGGAAAGAACCGTCGTACTGACTGAATAGCTGGCTAGGTGGGTCCCAGCCAAGGTCTGGACAGGTTTTGGTAAGATAACATATCTTGCTGCAGCCGGAATTCGAACCCCGGACTTTATAGCCAGTAGATATTCGTTGTACTGTCTTCGCTATCCCTACTCCATATTCCTGTGTAGTGTTTAGAGAGTGAGACATGATCAAAACTGATGAATTGTCACAAATGACTTATTTCAGACTGCTGGTAGAACTTCATTGCTGGACTGCCAAAGGTAATGTAACATCGTAAACGGACAGAAAACAGATGGCACATTAGATTTGAAAGCACATTAGAAAAATACTGATTACATCACCTGAAACAAAAGACACCAATTCACTGCCAAGATCATCTCTACAATGGAAGCCCAAGCAACAATGGCACAAATGAAGACCTAGACAAATATGGAAATCGGGGAACTCACCTGAGATTAAAAAGGAACAATTAAGCGTGTTGATAATGATAATTAAAATTTATGTAAATAGCACACATATATTGCTAGAGTATGTTACTGCATTAACTGAAGTTTGTTCCATCAGGCAAGAGATGGAGTAGCTCAGTCAGAGCAGTGACAGTGCCTGTGGGATAGACTGAATGACAGAGAAATCATGACTTGATTCCTAGAAGCAGAACAGGTGTGGAGGCCATGTTGTCTCCTGTTAAATGGTACCGTGAGTTCTTGCACTGGTGGTAAAGCAGCCACAGCACTAAGTTGACCACGTGCCTTCATGTGGTGTTAAGGATAGGAATACGTGGAACTGTACCTCCGCTCCCACACATCTTCATGGCATGCATAGGAACAAACTTAGCTGAGCTGTAACTGTAACTGAAGATTTCTAAACGAATTTATTGCAGTCCAAACACAAGAAACTGTTACAGTTTCTGTACTGCCTCCACACATGCTATCTGTTCTCCTCTCTGTCCTCTGTCCACCCAAGGACTATTATAAATCCAAATGCCACTTTGGAACATCCAAACAGTAGACATTCACAGACAGTAGATCATGACAATATGCCTGGCTTCAGGAGCTGTTGGACTGTGAACTGCAAGCAGACGGTATTATTTGGGTTTCCAAAGAGCTAAGTTTGACAGAGGGAAGTTGTTAAGCATTGCGAAATGTACAAAATGCTTTTAAAGAGGTTTCAGACACTCATTTTAACACCATAATATCTTTTCTGAATTCCAAATATCTGTCGGTCTTTTGTGATATTAAAACCCAATCTGCATTTTCAGACTCACTGCACTTCCTGCATCATCACAAGGCTGCAATTATTCTGCCAAACTACATTCAGCGGTTGGTCTGTCTGTGGTGATGCCATGTGTGTTTGGTTGAGCTAAGAAACTAATTTTGTATTTTAGATATGAGCCTCTTGTTTCAATGTGTCAGACCGTTTAATTGTATAAAGAATATAGCTGACACTCTGTTACTGAAAGGAACAACAAACAGGTTATAGTTTGAAATGTGATAAGAAGGAAGGCTACAGAAATACGTGCAGTACCGTTTGACAGTTTATTGTTCTGTTTACACTTCATTATATTTTTTTAACCTGCCAGATCAGGAAAATGCAGTAGGAAAATTGCTTAATTTTAATGTCTATTATTATAAAGAGAGGTATTGAAAGAAATAGATTTTCAATGCCAAATGGCTTTACACATATATAATATCTGCACTTTGCAACATTCACATTGTTTTAGTGCAGCAGAATACAATTCTTGCTACAATAAATGCATGGCTTTTGTAAAAATCATAAGAGACTGTGGTGTGCGGTCCTGAACCAGACACCTGTGCCATACAGCTACAACAGCCACAGCCACCTGAGCTATTCAGTCTGCTACAGACAGCAGGGAACCTCCGGCTGCCCTCACAACGCCCGAGGGCCATACAGCGATAGCCAGACCAGCCTGAAGCTGAGAACACAGACGTGGTAAAAGCGACTGGAATTATGTATACTCAACTCTGAAGTCAGTTTTTGTCTTTTTCTTTAATTGACTTTGCAAATAGTATTCTGTACCTGTTCGTATTTCTACTCGAGAGTGAAGTATCTCTTTTGTTATCGAAGAAATGTTTTTTCAACAAAGGAATAAGGCACATTCTTCTCCGTCGTATTTTGCATTACTGAAATTCTTTTTGTTCCAACTTGTACGAGTTCCATGTGCAGAGACATCTCTTGGCAGATGAGAAAAATTGTCGGCGGGATTGAAGTTTCGTGATTTGTATTTCTCACGCCAGGTGTCGGTGATTAAAGTAATTCCTGTTCCTGCAAATTACCGCCAGGACATTATGGTCAGCGTGTGCATGGAAGAGGGCTTTAAAACCACAATTTTTTAAGTATAGCGAAGTGCATGACGCCGAATTCGTTGTATCTATACATAAAATTGTGGGACTGGTTGGAACGAATATTGTGTGCCGAAAGACGGTTTATATTGGTAGGAGCAATTGTTATTCATATTAAAGTTCCGTGGCGTGTATTATGGTTTAATTTCGCAGAGTGTGTTGAGTTTGTTTTAAATATGTTATCAGATTCGTGATTTAATCCTGCTTACAATCATTCGTGACCATTTAGTATGTTTTATAGGCTGTATGCTGTGTAAATTTAATAAGTGCTGGTGAAGTGCAAATAGTCAGTTTTATTGCTAAATGTATAAGGTGTGATAAATAAATTGCTGTGAATATAACCAGATTGATATGCATTGTTAATATGAGGTAGATGAGAAAGGAATTTAATTTCCACTCTCGTGTGCTCGACTTATATTATTTTACTGATTGTATATTCTGGTGCACTGTTTAATGTTGAGAAATTTTGTTATAGTTTTGCATGTTGCTTGCTAAGAAACTTATCCAGGAAATTGAACTCAGTACATGTTGCTTTGCAGGTTTCATACTCTTTTCACCTTGATGTTCTACTTACTGCATGCCATATATTTTACCTGAATCATGACAAAAGTTTTCTGTCAGTATGATAATTAACTAATACAACTGTTTACTGTTCTGTGCACTGCATTTTCACTGCTGTTCAGCGGAGTTCTGCACATCAGGCAAGATGTGTGTGTTACAAGAGTTCTGTATTTGTTCGGCATTTTTTGTATAAGGTACATAACACACAGAATATTGCGTGCTGTCAGTTTACAAATGGCACTGTAACTCATTTCAGAGATCATTGATATTTGAAGTCAATATTTAAAAGTTTTCAAACCCAATTTTTGTTTAGATAAGCCAAGTGTAATTCGTACATTACATGGAGCTCAAGCAATCTTTATCTTTTTTATGAAAAACAGCTGAGAGCACAGAACATTGTTATAGAAACATAAAATGTGTTCTTACTAAGTTGTGTGGCATGTTTGAGCATTTCTGGTTGTTGTGTGTGTGTGCGTTGTGCTGTTTATTTCAGACTAGCTACTTTGTCATCCTGTATGGTATCTAGAAACGGATACATTAAAATATTCAAAAGTAGACTTTCGCATGATGATTAGTAGTGCTGGTGCAAAACTGTGGAAAAAATGAGAGTAACTTAGAACAGGTTGCTTGAGAAAAAGGTGTTGAAAATATTTGGACCTGAGGGGGAAAATGGCAAAAGAATGGAGAAAATTACGTAATGAAGAGCTTCATAATTTGTATTTCTTTGCAAATATTGGGTTGATCGTATCAAGGTGGATAAGCTGGGTGGGGCATCTAACATACAGGAGAGAGGAGAGAAGTTTATGTGAAGTGTTTGTTGGAAAACCTGAAGTCAACAAACCAATTTTAGAATTAGGTAGATTTATGGGGATAATATTAAGATACCTCTGAAGGAAATGGATTGGCAGGATCTATATTGGATTCGTGTGGCTCAGGAGATATTTATTGGAGTACACATTTGATGCCTTTGTGATTAGCAGTACATTATGTCACTTTATTATGGAACGGTGTATTTTACTGTACTTTCCTGTATTTTATTCTGTCCCTTCCCCACTTTTTTAGACAGTAGGGATAGATTAGTGTCGGAGTAATTATACAGAGTAATTCATAAGTCCCTCTGGAATTTCTGAACTCAGCTGCACAACAACCAAGAAAACACAGCAGAAAGGAGCATATCAATAGTTAGAGAATCTCTCCAAATTTATTTGTGTACTCTACCTCTGTTGACATCCTCCCCTTCGGCTTGACCATCCCGGCTACTGTACCGCAGAGGTCGGAAATCCTGGAGGAACTTATGAATTACCCTGTATTTGGAATAGAGTTCAGTAACCATTTCTAAGTCTTCCTGACATTCTTGCTGTCATACTGTTGGATGAACATTCATCTTTGTAACATAAGATTTTATTTCAAGTTCATCAGTAAAGCATTCTAGGTTGTTTCTTTATGTTTCAGAGGACACACAAGGCAAAAAACTCTATTTTTAGAAAGTGTGGTTAAAGGGCACATTTAATTTTGTAATTGAGCATCCTGGCACAAATACTTTTGAAGGTTCTGAGGGCTTACAACTAGACACAAGTGTTCAGCACCTAGAGGAAGATGAAGCAGAAGAAGACCAGAAATGTAGGAATAAGGAGGTACTGCAGCCTGTCCATTATAGTGTGTGTGTCAGACATACTGACAATATTTACAGCTTTTCAGCAGACCAACATTTATACAGTTCACAGCAACATTATGTTACATTTATATTGCCTGTCCTGTTTATATTTCCATAGTTACACAGATTCAGTTTTGTGAGTGTTAAGACGTGGCAGAACTTGTGTGTTTTAGTGACAGCGTGACACAACAAAAGAGTGGGGAGAAGAAAATTCAGTTACAAAACAGTGCAGCTGCTTCGTAACTATTCACTGTATATAGAATGCAGTGTAATAAAATGTAGCGTGTCATTATAAATTGATTGCTGTTTCAGCTTCAAGATATTCTTACAAATGCATTTGATAATCTTATGGATGATAATGGATTAAGCACCATAAACAGCACTCGTCGTTCGTCTGCTGTGCTTGAAGGTTGGTATGACTGAAGGCAATGTCACATTTTGCTGTTAATAATGTCAGAACTAGCCTGCTGCTGCTGGAATGCAGCCATATTATGCCAGAACACTTTCTGCCCTGCGGAACATGCTGTGTTTTATGATATATACTGCATACAGTGTCAGACAGAGGCTGACAGCAATTAATTGTGTACGTGAATAGTTCTTTGTAAGTGCACAGTGGATTTTAGTTGTGTTTCTGGAACCCTCATTGTGAAAAGCAATTTGTTTTAAGGGAAGAATAGAAATTGTATCTGTTGGACAGCAGCATGAAGCACATTTTAAATTTATAATTAAGTAATTTAGTGATCTGTCAAATTTGGCGGACACTTGCTACATTTCAGTTCACAGCCTCTTTGTCTTCCCGTCTCTGATCCAGAAGTGTTTATTACTGCATACAGAATTATAATTTTACCTGTTGTTTTGCATGAGTGTGAGACTTGGTCTTTTAAATGGAGGAACATTGATTGATAGTGTTTGAGAATGAGTTGCTGAAGAAAATGTTTGTTTCTAAGTTTGAGAAAGAAGGAGGGCACGAAGAAAACTGCATAACACGGAGCTCAATAATTCAGTTGTAGAGGGACCTGAAGGGGGACATTTGAAGACGTAGCTGTTGATGAGATAATAATATTAAAATTGATCATCAGTAAATAGTGTATGAGAATGTCTGTTGAATTCCGCTGGCTCAGGAGAGGTTGTATGAGCACAGTAATGAGACTCTGGGTTCTGTAAAAGACGTTTTTCGAGCAGCAGTTTGGTATATGGTATAGCAGCAGCAGTTTGGTACATGGTAAAGCAGCAGCAGCAGTTTGGTATATGATACAGCAGCAGCAGTTTGGTATAGGGTACAGCAGCAGCAGTCTGCCATAGGGCACAGTGGTGTACCTGAATCTTTTATGATGAAATTTGAAGACCTGCTTTACAATGTTGTTTTCATATCCTCAATTAATGTTTGGTTTATGGTATTTTATAAAAAAACAGGTATTTATTTTGCATACATTACATTCATCAAAGGTAAGTGATATAGGACAATATTTATGTTCTTTCGAATTTCTATATGATCTGTACTTTGGTAGTGCATGTGGGATGGATGATGAATTGTAAATGTTTTCTGGAAGGTGTAATTATTGTTCTTTTGATAGGATACTGAATGTGATGGATTAAGGCAGAGTCTGACTGACTTGAATTGAACCAATAAAGCTGTTCTAGTAAAGAAAACAAGCACCATTAACTGGCTGACGGTAAAATGAGAAGAGAGCCAGCGGCAGTGTCAGCAATTGATGGTGAATGTAGATAATGGACAGACTGCTGCAGACAGAGAGAGAGAGCGACTGGAGAAATATGCACAGTGATTTACTGTTGTGTTGATTGGTGAGTGAATGGGTGGATGAATGAATGAATGAAGCAATAAATGAATGAGATTATGTGCATGAGATACAGCCAAAAAATACTTTTCTTTTCAAATTAACACTTACAGCGTTACACTATCCTGCGCAAAGCATATCTGGTATATTATTGAGTCGGACTAGGTGATATCGATATATTACCAGTGGACTAGTGTCAATAAATGATTGCTTTTGCGTTGGAAACAGCGAATTCTGACAACACTGACGAAAGACAAACAGCCATGCGCCCGGGTGGGATTAAAACCAGCAATTACAGCAGTCGAACGGACGCAGACATTACAGTTTTAAACCGCTCGACAACTGGGACCGGCAGGTGCGGTACAAATAGGAGAGAAATAAGATAATTTGTACAGCAAAATGGTAAATCGAGGGCTGAGTTATAAAAAGCAATATATATATATATACATATTTGGGCCTGGGGTAGCGTATTGGCTAAGGCGCTGCGCTACTAGTCGGACGGTCCCGGGATCGATTACCAGTGGCGTCACTGGGGATTTTTCCGTGGAACCTTAGACAGAACCATGTGGTCTGAGGTCGAATCAACCTCTGAAAGTGAGTACCAGGAATTTCTCATGGGGTAAAGGCGGCCGGTGCGTTCGGCTGACGACCTACCACCCTTGTAGTGCCGAAACGTCAAGATAATCTGGGGCCTTAATCTACCCGGAACCCCTTGGGTTACCTCGGCCTGTCGCGGGACACATTTAGTCTATATATATATATCTTTTTCGTGTCGTAAATAGAAACGTATTTCAGCGTGATGATGTCGTGTTCATGTCGAAACATTTAGCAACAAAATTCACACACAGTTCTGTGGATTGTCAGTCAGCTAACTGCCAACTGCAAGCACTAACCAAAAGCAGCAGTTCTTATACAGTACGTTGCGGTCAGCAGTCAATGTCGCTGGCAGTAGTCGAGCGATCTGATTCGTAGTTATGAAGCCAACTTCTTTTGGTACCGCGGGTTCGAAAGGTGCTGAAAGCATGGATGTGTCGTGTGTTGGTGTTTTTGTATACAGCGTAGACTGCGGGCTTTGCGACTGGCTGATCGCTCGTGTAGGGAAGTCCTAGAGGGTGGATGTTTGTGTTATGGTATAGAAATATTAGCCCTGAGGCTGCCCAGGGCCAGCCTGGGCTGTTGACCAAAAGGAAGATTTTTCTAATTACGGAAGATCTTTCACATTAAAGGGTCGTATATGGTCCATTGTGGCCGACGTTTCGGAACAACCTTGTCACGCCCGACGTTAGGTCAGTCCTATGAGGTCGGGCATTCTGGTAACAACGCCGCCTACTGCAGGCACATCCCATAAGTTGGGGTCCCGCGGAGGGATAACGTTCACTGGTGTTCCCACCCCACTCCGAAGAAGACAGCGTGGTTGAAAGCCGAAGAAATGCTTGGCTGTATCGCGGCACTTCATACAAATTGTGCCGCCGTACTTACTGGTAACCCTGAAGAAGGCAATTCGGAGAGTATTCGAAATAAATGGGGTCAGGATTCTTCGGCCTTTACTGTAGCCAGCTGAATCCGATCCGGAGTGACTCCAGGTCTACTCTGTTTCTGAAAAGAACTACGTACCAACTAGTGAAGATAATGAGCACATGACGAAGAGATAGGCCACGGCCTTTGGGCATTCCTTAACAAGTGTTGCCGCCGAACATTTTGGAAAGATCCGGGAAGCGACTATCACTGAACTGTTCGTGTGGTATCGCGAAGAATGTAGGATGGACGAGAGTTGAAATAACGAGAGCAGGAGAGTTTCAGAATGACGTAGGTATCTGAAAAACAATTGCCCTTCACATGGTGAAATTATTTTCCAGCAAAGAAAGCTGACAGTCTTCAACGTGTCGATAGTAAAGGTGAAACTGCACAAAGATACGGAAGGAGCTGTTTCAGAAAGGAGCTCCGCGTTTCAAATAGGCCGTTTGGCTCCCGCCACGCGGTGCGAGCGTTTTCGGAGCATAAAAGAGCTACAATCTTCAAGATGGAATCGATCGGTTGTTATGTCACGTGAAATTGTTATCTATAACAAGATGTGACACGAGTGTTGTTGGACAATTACAAAACAGAGATATAAGGGTAACGGTTGGTGGGTATTTGAGAGAGTAGAGTACAGTACAGTACACTATAGTACAGTACAGTACACTACAGTACATTACAGTACAGTACAGTACAGTACATTACAGTACAGTACAGCACAGTACAGCACAGTACAGTGAAGTACAGAACAGTACAGTACAGTAGAGTACAGTACTGTAGAGTACATGAGTGCACAAAATGTCGTCTGTGGAACGTGACAGATGGTTATATTTAGTGCGTGTGTATGAGTGTGTGTGTGAGAGTGAGTGTGTGGGTGAGTGAGTGACTGTGTGTGTGAGTGAGTGAGCGTGTGTGAGAGTGAGTTAGTGAGTACTTGTGAGCGCGTGTGTGTGAGTGAGTGATGGTGTGAATGTGTGTGTGAGTGAGTGAGCGGGTGTGTGATTGTGTGTGTGATTGTGTATGTGAGAGAGTGAGGGCGTGAGAGTGAGTTTGTGTGTGAGTGTGTATGTGAGAGAGTGAGTGTGTGTGAGAGCGTGTATGAGAGTGGGTGAGCGTTTGTGTGTGAATCAGTGTGTGTGTGAGTGTGAGCGTGTGTTTGTGAGTGAGTGTTGTGTGAGCGATTAAGTGTGTATGTGAGCGTGTGTGTGTGAGTGAGTGAGTGAGTGAGTGTGTGAGCGTGTGTTTGAGCAAGTGTGTGAGTGAGTGTGTGTGTGAGTGAGAGTGTGTGTGAGTGAATGAGTGTGTGTTTGAGTGAGTGAGTGTGTGTGTGTGTAAGTTTGTGTGTGCGTGTGTGTAAGTAAATGTGTGTGAGTGCGTGCATGTGAGTGTGTGTGAGAGAATGTGTGCATGCGAGTGAGTGTGAGTGTGAATGATTGAGCTTATGTGTGTGTGAGAGAGTTTGTGTGCGTGTGAGTGAGAGAATGAGTGTGTGAGTTTGTTTGGAAGTGAGTTTGTGTGTGCGCGTGTGTGTGAGTGAGTGAGTGTTTTTGTGTGCGCGTTTGTGAGTGTGTGTGAGTGAGAGAATGTGTGTGAGTGTTTTTGTGAGTGAGTGAGTCAGAGTGTTTGTTTGTGTGAGTGGGTGAGTGAGTGTGAGGGTGTGTGTGAGTTTGTGTTTGTGTGTGAGTGCGTGTGCAAGTGAGTGTGTGTATGTGAATGTGAATCATTCTGAGTGATGTTCCGGTCAGTCAAACTAACATCCAGTCCCCCTGCAATGTGTACCATGCATTGTACCAATCTGGTTGCTGTTCTTGTTCCTACAATTTTCCACACTTAAACTCAAACTGTCACTGCAGTATTGCTCTCACTGCTGTAATACTTGTACACTGACAGTTGCCCTCTCTGTAGATTACTCTCAGAATTTACGTTTTCATGACTTATAAGAAAGTCTATTTGTGTCTGATATTAACTGAAAGAGGACAAGCTGACTGTCAGTTGTGACAGCTGCTGTTAATTATCAGATGGTCACAACTGCTACACAATTCCAT
>JGI20166J26741_11753918_pt1 | contig 10484 bp, 7 predicted proteins | sample TergutCu122P5_FD_26741 | JGI IMG/M metagenome (IMG submission 26741) | reverse complement strand
AGTTTTGAAATGTGGTGCTGGAGAAGGATGGAGAAGATAAGTTGGACCGATCATGTGAGAAATGAAGAAGTGTTACTTAGAGTCAATGAGCAGAGGAATACCCTACACAAAATAAGAAAATGGAAGGCTAACTGGATTGGTCACATCTTACATAGTAACTGACTTCTAAAACAAGTTATTGAAGGAAAGATAAAGGGAGAGATGGAAGTGACAAGAAGACGTAAGAAGCTACTGGATGACCTTACGGACAGGAGAGGATACTCTAATTTTAAGGAGGAAGCTCTAGATTGCACTATGTGGAGGAATCATTTTGGAGGAGGCTTTGGACCTGTCGTCAGACAGAATACTGAATGAATGATGTCATTCAGAGGGTACAAGATTTCTTAGTTACTTTTTGTTTGATTCTGTAAGCATTTTCTATTTATCCAAATTGTGAGTGAATGGAAGGATGCCTACACTGCTGTACCAAAGGTTAGCTTGTTATTGACACACATTTCTTTGTCTGAGGCACAACAATTCTATGTAACACTAACTCGCAAGACTTGTATTTGAGGGATCCTAGATTTAAGTCTTAGCTGGGTTTTTGCTATCTTCAGATGTCTTCTGGTCTTCCTTAGTCTGTCTAGCCAAGTGCATGACTGCCTCCTGCCTGATATGTAAATATTCATCATTTATCATCAGTTTGTATCTCATTTATTGTTGTATAATGTGTGTGTGTAGATAAGCAGCTCTAAATCAGCTATGAACCAGTCAGACTGGATAAATTAGTGTCCTCGTAATCAGGTAAAATGTAATTGAATTTAAGTACATGTAACTACATGAAGTAAAATGTTTCTTTTGAGGGAAATGAAGAAAATATTTGCTGCCTTATTTCAGAGGTATGCATTTTATATCTTTTGTATATGATATACATCAGACTTTATGCATTGTACTTAAATCATCATGTATTGATTCTTAAATAGTTAAGTTTATTCTATGATGCTGGAATCCTGAGCCACAAGAGGGTATAGGGAGGGCTCCTGTTTTTTTGAAAATTAGACTGCTCCATGTAAATTAGTGTGAGAACACATGACCTTATTTGATGTGCAAGAATATTTGAATATAGTTTCCTTAAAGGGCTTAATTATTATGTCAGGTTGATGAGATACTGGACATTCTTGGGCTGGAAAAGGTGGTGAATATACCTGTTGCAAAATTATCTGGTGGTGAGAAGAAGAGATTGTCAATTGGTGTTGAGTTATTGACAAATCCACCTGTCATGTTTTTCGATGAGCCTACAAGGTAAGTTCAGCAACATCTAAAGCAGTATTTTCTAAACCATTCTGTCTCTTTTAGTATAATTTCTGTTACAATTTCACTGTTGGGATGTACAGAAAGTCTACAGCAGGAAACACACAAGAACAGAGAACAGTTTCCAATTAAGATTAAGTCTGAAATTATGACAATATGTAATGCTAAAAATATCATGAAAGTTCCAACATTGTTAATTTACCTTAGACATTTGTATCATGTAGTGATGTACCAGGACACTGACTCAGAGGTCCCTCAAAAATTTCTCATATTGTTACCTGCTCTGACGCAGCAGCATGAATTGTCAAATCTGTACACTTGCACCTTGTTGTGGGATTCCAAACTGAAAACAGCTTTGTGTGCACAAAATCAACTTGGTTTTCGGTATTGCAACTGAAAATGAGAATAAAGTGAGAATAAACTGGCATTAATATGAAACATCCTGAAGGATTCACCTCTGACCTTTCAGCACCAGTATAGCACTACATGACACCAGTGTGCATCCTAATTGAGTGTGGACCTGTCTGATTTTCATTCATTCATTCATAACAAGTAGCTGGAAAGGCACGCAAAGAAGCGTTTTCTGTTTCTGGTGTCCTTATACTTGGTTTGATAGTAACTATCTTCAGACCACATGTTCCTAATATGCATTATATGGTTCTTGTGATAGTAAAACTCTTAATTTTCAGTGGACTGGACAGTTTGTCTGCTTTACAAGTGATCTCACACCTGAAGTCCTTGGCTGAGGGTGGTAGGACTGTAATATGTTCTATCCACCAGCCAAGTTCGAAACTCTTTGAGATTTTTGATGATGTTTTTCTTATAAAAGAAGGACAGTGCCTTTACAATGGACCAGTCAGTGACCTGACATTTGTCCTTGGAGAGGCAGGATTCCAGTGCCCCAGTTTCTACAACAGAGCAGATTTTGGTAGGTAGAAATATACAGACATGAATTTCAGCAATTGAAAACAATGTAGAAGGCTTATAGTGTCATCAGGCTTTAGAGTGCAGGCAGATGTTGGTTTGTCTGAGGAACATGTAGATGGATGGAAAGACAAATTGCTGCTTTCCACTGTTCATTGCCAACTTCTTGGCATTCTCTGGACCTGTAATTCATCATATGCAATGCACCATACAGTTGTGAAGGCATATAAGGATACTAAAATTTTAAAACTCCTACATCCTCATAGTAATTGGACCTTAAATCCAAGGATTACAGAAGGTTTAATTTACACTGCACAGGGCCATGTAAATTACAAACAGCAATGTCACAAACTGTGTATTTATTCAAGTCATTTGGTATAACAAAGATACATACTCATTTATACACATTACCAGATGGATATTGACTTCATCTTACTTTTAACCACTGCAATGTGTATGAATATGTTTAATGTAGAGAAGTATTTTGTTTGCATCATCATCCTTCGCATCCAGTTTGAAAAGGGATGTAATTCACCATTCACCAAAAATGACTCTACAACACTCAGTTAGCCTTAGAGTTTCTAATGTGATTGGAGTTAAAGATTGATTTTCTTTTCCATAATCCATTTTTTATATTATAAAAATATGTGGCATATTGATATTAAGATTATTTTCAGCAATTGAGGTTGCAAGTGGAGAGAGGGGTAACAACACAGAGAGGTTGATTGCGAGATTCAACAACAAATTTAATGACACAGTGGAGCATCACCAAGATGTCAACAGCAAAGAAAGTAGGTGGTATTAAAGAGTATGAGGTAAATAGCATATCAGCAAGAAATATAGAGATATTTATCCTACATATATTGAATGCTTTAAGATGGACTTCAAGATAATTTATTTAGATATTTAGAACTCAATTGAATATATGTGATTTGTAGGCAACATCCTGTTATATTGTTAACGTGTTTCAAGAGTTGCTGTCATATACTTTCTCAGGGCTAGTAATCTCTAGTTTGTGACTAAGCTCGTGGCACTTTGCTATATACCCCGTTGATTACAGAGACTTAAAGTGTGTCTTATTGTTCTATGTTCTATATTTATTCAAATCTTGCTGTCAATAAAGCACTCAAGATTCTAAAACTTGTGGCAGATATGCCACAGGCAATATGCTCATATATACAGAGGAAGAGCCACTTGTGAATTCAGTGAACATGGTAACGTAGCAGTTATCAGAAAGAACTCCTTGGTTTCAAATGTGAATATGTGTTGCATAGTGATGGACTGTGTTGTGAAATGTTTTTTAAATCACAGAATTTTAATTCTGGGTTCTGCTGTGCCTGTTCAATTCCTTCAGCTTTTGCTTCTCTTAGTAAGAACAAAATTGTTTGATTGACTTAGTCCTTGTTACTGTGTCCATTTTGCCAAAAGCCCAGGACATATGGACTGCTGAGTTCAAGCCCATTAAAACTGTTCAGTGTGATTTGTGGCATGTGTTTGGAAGTGTCCATCCAGTTGTCAAATTAATTTGCCATTGGTTCACTAAATTCATTTTAAAAGGATGTGTTAAAACAAATATCACCATGAAGACACACAGACTTCAGAAAATTATGTTGAAAACATAAGAATATTCTATGTACAGAGTCCAAAGAAAACTATTGTTAATTGCTCCTGCAACTTGATGTACCAAAAACCATCAAACAAAACAGTTAAGGATATTTGCTTAAAAAATTCAATTCTGAAATGAAGTAGTGGTATTGATTCCCCAGAAAAGTTAAATGTGCAGCTTTACACATATGCTAAATGAAATTGAGGAAGATTAAAACACTTGAAGACAATTTTCACACACGAGTTTCCATTTCACACTAGATGCCATATTATTCTTCACAGTGGCATACATCTTATGTATAGACCTTTCTGTGGAACAGATGCCTTAGTACAGACTGCTTTAGGCACACAGTTTTACTTCCACTGGTAGAACAATGTGCACACATGTGTGTACATGCACCACAAGCTATGTGCAAAAACTTTGTGACTTAATGTAGTATTTATAACAAACCCCATTATAATGTGTCTTAAAATAAGTGAGATGTTCTACTTTAGAAAAATTGAGTTTGTCTTTTATGCATCTCTAACAACCATTTCATATGGCATCGAGAAAATATCCCTAGATTATTAAAATTTTAGTAGAGCTTCTTGATATTTTGAATTGATTTATTTAATATACTGAGAGGTGGAAATAAAATTTCAGCTCAGACTCTTTAACCAATTTAGATTAACAATTGTCAATGTCTGGTTTGTTCAGGTGGTCGCAAGAATAATGTGCATAATCATACTTTCCATTGTAGACACCACAGTTGCATTTATACCTTTCTAACTACTCACGGTTTATTATCAATAGCTATGTTCTTGACCATATGACAATCTGTGGTTGCCTATATAGACTTTCCAATGTAATTTATTCTGTCGGTTTGACCATGAAGAGCAGGCAGAATGTTTCTTCACAAGGTAAACAAATTGTTAATGTTTTCCGTCAAACACAGTTGGCCTAAAGATGGTCAAGAATGACCAAAACATGTAGCCACCATAATAAATAAACTAATAACTAATATACTATTGTTGTGTTTGACGGCAAATATTAACATTTTGTTTACCTTATAAATTTAAACATAACAAGATGTCCTATATAAAAAAAATAAAGAATGCCTCTTGACAATAATCATTTTTAATACCTTGACACTGTGCTTTACCAAGAAAATTCTGTACTGAATAAAGAGATTTTATATCATACCACACACTGGCTATCTTTCACTTTGTTGGAAAGACAAAATTAGTAGGTCCTGTCAAATTTGACCCTTAAATACTGCACTATTGTGCAATCAACACTCATTTCCACTATGGCTGACCATGAGTCTATTTATGATGTATACATCCAAAGGTCAAGAACACTCAAATCGCTATATTACCTTCAGATTTCATTACTAGCGTCAGTATAACTGCATTGCCTGGCATGTACAGCATGATCTGAGACCGCCTGACTACATGTTCCCAATTCCTCATGTGGTTAGCTAACTCTTTGCCACTGCATGCTTGTAGGCATAGATTATTAATATTATTCTGTAACAGTAGTAGGCCTAGTAGTACTAATCATAGTAGTAGTAATAGTAGTAGTAGTACCAGCAGCAGTGGCAGCAACAGTGGTCTGTAGCAATTAACTACAGACTACTTACTACAGCCTCCAGGCACTAGGCACAAAGTGTCCCAAATTGAACCAGAATTGCTGAACACATTAGAACAATTGTACCAGTTCCTACAGAGACTTCTGGAAGGTGATGGAATATAATAGAAGGTGAAAAGAAATTCTAGAATGTTGCAGAAGCCACAGGAACCCAACAAATACATAAGAGGTCAACAAAGTTTTATGAAGGTCTGTATTTCCATTGTTGCTGGGGCTAACAGCATTTTACTAATGTTAATTAATAGTGTTTTTTTTACTGAGGTCCATTTTTTTTAGACTTTTGTGTACATGATGTTTTCATTGTCCAGTAGACACCACGTATAAACTACCTTCACCCCTGCTCATTCATACAATAAACAATCCTTTAAAATGAGATTAAGAACTCTCATTACCATATAATATCTAATAATCTGAATATTAATACCACCAAGAAAGGTAAAAGATATAGATGGATTTGTACAAAAAAATAAAGTTACGAATAATGAAATACAATCCGTGGTTTGAGGCAGAAAGATTGTTTCTTCCCACCTTACTATTGAACTACAAAGTGTATAAATATAATGTAAAATATCATTTGTGTGACAAGTAATACTAATATATACCCATTTGATAGAGTTGTATTATGTCGCTTCCTATTCTTATTTATGTACAGGACTTTAAGCTCTCTATTGTTCTGGTGTAATTGTTAAGATATATTCTTATCCTGTCACCAGTGAGAACTCATGTTCTTCTGCAGATCATACATCAGTGTATTTATTAGTATTATTGCACTTAGTTTATTATAAGCATTAATAAAAATACATCAAATTCGAGAAAAATGTCAGTTTTAATCTAATATGAGTTGTCAGTCTGTCTTTCAAATGTTGTTGTAATGCAGCTTCATTGCAAACTGTTATGGGTTTTCTGGATATTATTAAATTCTGGTGTGATTCATCTTCCACTAGTCTGTGGACCTTTTAGCACCTGCACTGATGTGTGTATTTAGTGTCATGTCTCACTAGCACTACAGCTGTAATTATCACAAGGGAATGTATATTAGCATTATGTGTTATACATTTGATATTGTAAATGTATTTCCTTGGTAACCTGACAACATATTAAGAAGCATAATATCTTGGCACAGATATCTTTAAACCTAAACCTTTCTCCCTGAAGTCTATCACTGATGATTGAAACTTGTAGGAGTATGATAAAGTTACATAAAATTACAAGTGTACTATAATAGTGTACTTCATAAGTCCAGCCTGAATTTATTCCCACTGCACAGACTTTCAGACAGGAACTGTAACTGCTCAACAGTCAGCTGCTATAGTTATAATAGAAGTAGTGGTTGTATCTATAAAATATAGTAGGTCAAAGGTCAATCATATAAATTCATGTGCAGTTTGTCATACTTGCCAGACTTTCTTTCTGCCTAAAAATTAGATGCTGTAGTAGTGATAATAGAAGCAGTGGTTGTAGTGGTGATAGTATTAATATTGGTGGTAGTGGCAGTGAATGACTTACATATTAGGTACAATTGCTTGGCATAAACTTTGACTTTCGTACCATCATGATATTTGTACAATTGAATGGAACGTGTTCACATATAGCATGGTGAGGTCATAAACCCAATTCTTCCTTCCTAAAGAAAGGAATTACAGTATTTGGATGATTAACATTTAATTGTGTAGTTCTGCTATATGTTGATGCAAATCCAATGGTACACCAATAAGGGTATATTTTCGTGTACTTTAAATTGCAGCTTCAGTATTACACCCAACTACACCAAACATAAATGGCACAGCAATACAGATTTCACCAGATGTTGAAGTTTATACAGACACAAGTTACCCTCAGTCAGTGTGGAGGCAGTTTCAAGTTCTGTGTAAAAGGTCATTCATATGTTCTCTGAGAGATAAGGTATGTTACAGTAAAATAGGAAAATCTCCTGACGTACAAATTTTTCTCACAAATGTCAATATGACAGAGAAATTAATGTATTATATAAAATATAATCATGTAGCATGATCAATTTGGAGTGTACAAAGTATATTTTTCACTAATTAAATTACAGTGAATAAAGAAAGTGCTACTAGCATGGGTATTCTTTATAAAGTTTATATGGAAGTTTGATTAACTTCAATGTATGCTACAAAAAATTTTCGGAGTGTCAACTGTGCTTTGACTTCTCATGTTCACATTGTGCAGATACAGTCCCCAAGAATGTAGGGGTGTTTCATATGTTATGTGTAGCATCCACAACTAAAAAATGACATTTGTTATCTACAACCTGCTAGTCGTGAGCTCCCACATATTAATGTCCTTTATTTTCACATGAGAGAATCTTGTTTGCCAGGCATGTCGTCCTCTTAGGCATGTGAGTTGAGGCCAATAGCTGCAGTTAAGATAATCAAACTTCCTGTATTGAAAATAAGGTGGAACACCATCATGTTGGAAACACACAGGTTGATAAGGGAACATCCTCCATCTGAAGATATCCTGTATGAGATTTCCACTGAGGTTCTATGAACCAATAAACTGGTTCACTTTGGCTTCATACCAGACATTTTAGTGAGAACCAGTGTTGGATGTTGCTCTCAACATGCATTATATATTATTCTCAGTGGCCCTTAAAAGGATGTCCTCAGTATTATTTGTCCCATAATGAGTGCAATATTCTTTATTCAATTTTAAAGAGTAAATGGCAGAACTTTTATTTTGAAGCACAGTCTACCAGTTCTAGATGCCAAGTCCTTGGTGCATGGTAATGATACACACTGTCAGTAGGCATTGCTCTCAAGACTTGCAGAGTTTTTCATGTACCTACAGGGCCTTTGTTGTATTGCTTGTATCAAATTATCTTTGTTGTATTTTGGAGTGCGACATTCTGATGTTAATATGTTTATCTTTCATAACCCTCAGTACCTACAAGCAAACACCTGTCAGCTTCACTTTGTCTCTGATATTTCTCAATATCTGTGCTTGCATTACCATTACACAATTCGTACCCAAAGTGCATGTCTGAATTCTTTTCAGTGACTAAAGTAAAAGGTATCATTATTAACACAAAATGTATACACTACTTGCGACACAGGTACAGTGCAACTGACACGATCTGAACAAATAAACATTATTTTACCCTTATATGCAGTGCTGCAAACCTTTTAAAAATATCCTGTGTTTAAACACACATTCACTTTGTAGGCATGTATTTTGAATATTTTTTTCAATGTGTTTCGTTATTTAACATCACATACTTTTGTTGTCCATTGAAGGTACTGTGGAGCATTTAATTTGAAACTGATGTGTCTGTTATGTATTAACTTTGCTCTCAAATTTCTATGCCTGCATAAGTGTTCATAATTGTATCTATGTTAATTGTATATCCTTGAACTCAAAATCACATTATTAATGTACACAAATGACCTGCTTCTCCTGAATCTTTCTGTGTAGGCTATAAACTCTATGCTTTAACATTCTGCATATGAAGCAAAAAAGTCAAGAAATATCTACAGTGCATATCACTCCTGGTGTTCCAATTATTCCCTTTGTTATTCAGTACTGGCAGTCCTTTCTGGTAGAAATGCCAGATTTTTTTAATGCAGAAGGTTTTTTTTTCTCCCCTGTTATTTGTGTGACGTATGAATCAAAGCTTTATTTTCCAGCTCCTTGTTCAGGTTCGAATAATTGCCCATTTGTTTGTTGGCCTATTACTTGGAGCTGTCTATTACAATGCTGGAAATGATGCTTCAAAAGTACTCAGCAATAGTTCATGCATTTTCTTCTTTGCATTGTTCCTGTTCGCTTCCAATGCAATGCCATGCGTAATAGCAAGTAAGTGTAACAGAAGTAATACAGATGTTTCTTTTCACTGCACACATCCAGTTTTTTTTAACATAAATGTAAACAAATAAAAAATATTCATACTACAAATACTATGCACTGACACTGTCTCTTCTTTTGGACTTTGCCTGCCATCTTGTGTTTTTAAAGAACATGGCATGGAAGCTGGCTCTGCTTCTGTCTTCAAGCAAAGAAGCACCAAACCTGGTGGACCCCTTACATTGAGCTGTGTTCAGTCATAGGGCCTCTCCTTTCTTAGGACTTTGTACATCATCTATTTTTTTAAATACATTTTGGAAGCTGGCTCTGCTTCTGTGTTCAGGCAAAGAAGCATCTAACCCTTAGATGGAACCCAGTAACTGAGAGTAGCTCAATCTAATAGGTCCACTGATTTAGGCGCTTCTTTGCCTGAAGATGGAAAAAGAGCCAGCTTCTGAAACACGGTATTTTTAAAAAAAATTAGACAATGGACAAAGTAAAAAAAGGGGGGGGGAGGAAATAGTGTCAGTGAGTCATACCCCATTGTCAAACCCTATAGTAGAAATACTACTGTAATGCAGTGTTTGTTTTTATGGACATAGCAAAATGTCAAGCAACCTTTTTCTTGAAAAGTTATGACTTTGTCAAAAAAAACTTCAAAATCAGAAAACAAAGACAGTGTTATATTAAGTGCAGGAATTCATTTGAAAAAGGAGGTGTATGCATATTTGTGCAAGAAAATGTGAGGTATGTAAAACTCGATCTAGAAAAACATTGCAAGGGTAAAGATTTTGAAGTTTCTGCCACAAAGGTGTATTTTAACACCAGACATGCGTACATAATTGCTATATACAGAGCCCCATCTGGCAATTTTGATCTTTTTATAACAAAATTGGACAAAATCCTTACGAGACTACACACTGTTACCACCGAATTCATTATTTGTGGGGACATAAATATTGATTATTTAGCCAACAGTAATAGGAAAAGCCGATTAGAGGCTCTGCTAAAAACCTATAATTTAACAAGTGTGGTTAAATTCCCCACACACACCCAAAAACACTCCGCCACAGCTATCGACAATATTTTTATTGATACATCTAAAATGAGAGATTATACTATATGTCCTATAATCAATGGGCTGTCAGACCATGATGCTCAGTCCATATCAATACATTCCTTCATTCAAAGACCACCACACAAAAAATATAGGTTTACTAGGAAGATAAAT
>JGI20166J26741_11753807_pt1 | contig 10484 bp, 11 predicted proteins | sample TergutCu122P5_FD_26741 | JGI IMG/M metagenome (IMG submission 26741) | reverse complement strand
GATCCTCAACATGTTTCGGGCAGCACGCTGCTCATCCTCAGGAGGACAAATTGTATCACCACAGCCTCTGGTATCGTCACCCTCTGTAAACAGCCGTACAATATGCAGGTGGAGAGCAGACTGCAGTCTGCTCTCCACCTGCATACTGTACGGCTACTTACAGAGGGTGACGATACCAGATGCTGTGGTGATACAATTTGTCCTCCCGAGGATGAGCAGCATGCTGCTCGAAACATGTTGAGGATCGCAGTGTAACATACATATTGTTGAAAAATAAAGGAATTGTGCATTAAGTTGGTAATTTGAAAAAGTCTATACTATGAAGCACAGTCAGAAAAACATCAAATCATCCCTTATATGTACAAATTATTTTAGTATTAACACAAATGTTCAAAAAATGTTCAAACAGTTTTTAGTATAACAACAATGCATGGTGATATCTGTGAGTTTCCATTACACAAACCTGTACCTACTTGGCTTTCTTACAGAAAAAGCAGACTTGCCAGATCTTCATGTCAACTGAATGTGCGTCCTCCACCTATGCACCAGTGAATGGATTGCCACAAGTTTTTAGACCTTTGCTGTGGTGTATGTGAGGCTTCCATTCTTCTGGGATTTGATGCCACATTGATAGGTAAATGCTTCCCAAAATTACAGGGCAACACAGTGGTCTCATCTTCAAAGGTGGAAATGTCCACGAACAACACTGTTCAACATTTCAATCCCTTAAGTTGAGATGACATCATCATCTCAAAACATCAGGAATCTGTTACCTAGTGACACGTCATCATATCTCTGAAGAGGAGAAAACCCAGATTTTCATAAAATTGATATTGTCACACTTTTTGACTTCCCATAATGCATACTAGCAACATTACAGATGCACAAATTTGTGTATGACAGCAAGTCTAGTTCCCCTTAACATTCAGTCCACCCCCTTTTTTTTTGGGGGGGGGGGGGGGCGGCGGTGTCAGGTGCTGCCGGTATCCCAAGACCATACAGCATGGATGGCACACAGGTTTGGTTTCAAAAGAACTGAAAAACCAATTACCTGTACTTTAAAATTCCTATGACATTTTTCATACAGTTTCTTCCTTATATAATTTTCCCCATTGACAATCCTCTGTATTAAATTGTACTGCACACTCATGAACAAACAACAGAACATCAAACAGGATTGTATAACTTAAGACATCAGATGATATGCAGTAAGTGTACATGCACAGACACAACAGGCAATTTGCAAGTCATGCAGCCATGCTTTATCAGCAATTTCCAGACACAAACTTCAGACAGTATCTAATATGTTCACCAGGTGTCAGGCATGGTTGAAAGTTGAAGGAGGTCATTACCAACTGTGACTCTAATGTATGGTATATTACACTATATATTACACACATTATACCAGGAAATGTAAGGCCTTTGTTTACTGTATGTCTGAGTTCAGTTTTCAATCGAACTCCCTGCACATGCGAGATAATAGACTTTTCTCCAAGTAATATTTTTGGAAAATATTAAGAAAAAACACTGTAGCTGAACAAAATTTTCATTTAGCCCTTACTTCAAGTAAGATAATTAATTGGCCACATGAAATGTCATGTACAGTCAGATTACAAACATTCTTAGATACACATGATTTCAGGCTTCCACCGCAAAGTAGATGGGACTGACAACACTGGTCAACAAAGATTTTGTCCCATGAGGAAAAATGTCTGTTTCTGATGTATTTTTGGACACTGAATTCAAATATGTTTCCAGAATTTCTCTGTCACCCACACCTTTCACGTTGCATCAGACTATGTGAAAGCACAATCCTACATATGTGATTCACTGGGGACCTGTAGGAGGTAGTCTGGACATGTTGTAACAAGCAAACAGTCACATGTCATACATGTGTGACTAAAGGTCCTCTGCTGGTTGCTGGCCAGAGCTCAGTGTGTTATCGTCTCAGAAGTACATAGTGTTTGTTCCACCATTAATATGCCAAAAAAGTGCATAAATTCATCGGATGCATTATGTTACATCTGCAGTGAGGTGACATTCAAATCCCGAAGACGGTCTTTCACATCCCTGATTAAGAAATGCTATGAGCATTATTTTGGCTGCAAAGTGGGTGACCAGGACAAGAGTTGGGCTCCTGATTTTTGTTGTGTGACGTGTGCCAGGCTTCTCGTGGCATGGGCAAAAGGTATACGTTGTATGTCTTTTGCCATTCCTATGGTTTGGAGAGAGCCCACGGACCATGTTTCAGATTGCTACTTCTGCCTGACCAGTATCACTGGTGTAACAGCAAAGTTCAAAAGCACTGTTCAATATCCTAATTTACTATCTGTGATAAGCCCAGTACCTCACAGTGTGGAGTTACCTGTGCCAAAGCCTCCAACAAACAAGATGCTGAGTGAGAGCGAGTCAAGTGATGAAGAGGTAGGCCAAGCTAACAAAAATATGGATTGTGATTCAACATTTTCAGGAGCCTGTTCTTCCAATGAACCACACCTGCTGACTCAAGGGGACCTGAATGATATCGTCCACGATTTGAAGCTGTCAAAGAAGCAAGCTGAACTTTTAGGCTCCAGGTTAAAGGGCTGGAATCTTTTGTGCCAAGACACTAAGGTTCTCAACTTGTCACACCACACACACACACACACACACCACAGGTCCAAATTTCACACTGCCAAACACCGACTACGCACACAAAACACCACAAGTAATTTCAGTGAAGCACGTTTAATACTCCCTGAGGATGGATCCCAAAGGATCCAAAACATGTCGGAGTTTTTAACTGTCTTTTAAAATATTGATACATGTAGATTTTAACCTATTGAGTTTTATACAATTAAGTGCATTGGTCGGCCAATAAACGTGATTGACACTAAGGTGTGTTTTTACCATGGGCGTCAAGAAGAATTCAAGGATTTCTTCTCCCTGGAAGATGGTGTCATGTTTTGCAATGATGTTTGTTCCATTATGGAATTTCTTGGCCATGAATATAACCCAGATCAGTGGCGCTGTTCATTGATTCGTCAAAAGTGAACTTGAAGGTGGCTCTACTCCACAATGGAAATAGATTCCCCTCCGTTCCATTGGCTCATGCAGCCAGCATGAAGGAAAGTTATGAAAACATGAAGCTACTGTTGGGAAAGATTAAGTATAATGAATTTAAGTGGAAGTTATGTGGTGATCGCAAGGTTGTGGCAATGTTATTCGGAATGCAACTTAGGTACATAAATTACTGCTATTTCCTGTGTGAGTGGGACAGCCAGGACAAGAAGAATCACTGTGTAAATAAACTGTGGCCTAAACGAACATCACTGACGCCAGGGGAGAAAAATGTTGTCAATCCTCCTCTTGTTCTTCCGGAGAAAATTTATCTGCCCCCTTTGCACATAAAGCTGGGCCTCATGAAAAACTTTGTGAAAGGTATGGATAATACCGGCCATGGATTCAAATGCGTGAGGAATAAGTTCCCAAATGTGAGTAACGCAAGAATCAAGGAGGATATATTTATAGGACCCCTGATCAGGGAACTGATGCAAGACAATCAGTTCAATGAAGACCTGAATGAGACTGAAAGGAATGCATGGTTGTCATTTAAGAGGATTTGCAAGGACTTTGTAGGAAATCACAAAGCAGCGAACTATCAGGATGTTGTGCAGGACCTGTTGACTTCGTACAAAGCTATGGGATGCAATATGAATATGAAAATCCACTTTCTGGAGTCACACTTTGATTTTTTCCCATAAAATCTCAACGAAGTCGGTGATGAACACGGTGAAAGATTTCACCAAGACATTATGGCTATGGAAAAGCGGTACCAAGGCAAGTGGACCTCATGTATGTTGGCAGACTATTGCTGGACACTGAAGAAGGATGTACCTGACGTCAAATACAGGTAAAGTCATACACCTCAACATTTTAGAGGAAAGTTCCTGCTTGTTTCATGAGCACATAAAGTACTATCTTGCACATTTAAATTCCTCTGTATTTTTGAAACCCTGCTTGATAGAAAAATTATGTATACAGGGGTGCTGATAAGTCCTTAGCCCGACCAGGAAGGAAACAAGCTACTGTAACAGAAGATTTTGATGTTCATATATCCTATATATAATAATAATTGGAGGAATATTGTTACTATTTATATATACATAACAAGACTAGCATCAAACGAAATATTCTCACCATCAAACAAAATACATCGGGAAGTAGATCGGGCTAAGGACTTATCAGCACGGTACATATCTGAATTCAGCATAAAAAGTACTGTTGTGTTCACCTATTGAAGTTCATGGGACAAAAATAAATTTAAATTTTGTTGACCAGTGTAATTTGTCCCAAAACATCGGTAAGTAGATATACGCGATTTCAGGCTTCTGCCGCAAAGTAGATGGGACTAATAAATTGCCCCAAAATATCAGTAAGAAATTACCACTTCTCACCGTGTAATAACCCAGAAGAGCACAGTTCTCTTCCTTAGATATGTATGAAATATGAGGAAAACTCTAATGGCAACAGTGCAAAATTTTGAGAATGCAGCCATTATACTTAACATATACACATACTAATATGTTTCCCGAAAAAAGAAAATTATGACAATGATGACGTGCAAATGCGAACAAAAACTTTATGTCTCAAGCTATATTGGATCCTGTGACCATCTACACAAAATCCAGGATGCTAACCCATAAACTAAACCATGTTCTAGTAACTCCATGGAACAGGGACCTTCAGGACAGTTCGTCAGCCAGTCAAGAAATTTCCCATATTTTACAGCATCCCAAGTTTCACAAGAGCCTGCCACCTGCCAGTAAAGTGACCAACTAGACAGTATGATTACAAGAGGTGAACCAGCACAGTTCAGTCAGTATAGTGACTGACTACAGGATAAACAGCCCTAGTCTGATTCCAAGAAGTGAGCTGGAATAGTACAGTCAGTATGGTGCCTAGTCACTGGCTGGTTGGCCAAGGTTCATACATAAACTGAGGCTGTACTGTGAAGAAAAAGTAGCTAAATCGTACAGCAATGACAAATACAGTGACTTTGAAATTATAGTGGTTGATACTGTATTTGAAATGGGTAATAATGATTTTAACAAGTGACTCAGAATCTGAATTAAATGTAACAACAGGAAACAGTAGTAACCAGTAACATCACAAGTTACAGCATATTTAGCCTTCCAAGAACGTTTCCTGGAATACCAACAGAAGTGACAAACCAAAAATTTAGACCCCAGAATTGATAAGATACACCTGTTATAATGTTGTAAGCACGTGTATAAAATGTCACTATGACAATAATCCCATTAGCTTCCACATAAGTCTTCTCAATATGTAGTGTTTTGCAATAGTTTTCTCAAATATTAAAAACAACAGTGTAACATCTGGTGACAAGCTCTTTCAGAATTGGTATCTTGGTCCAATATTTCTCACAGTTTCACATTTGTCAGGGATGTGGGAGGAGAAACTACACAAAACAAATATGTACAGACAAATAATGTAGATGCAGAAGAGAACTTTGTTCCACTTGGATAAACTCAGTAATTACTGTTCAAACTATGTTACATAACAGAAAGAAACAAATAATATGTTCCACTGGTTCTGCAAGCCTCTCGCTATGACAGTTTCACACAATAACAACCACTGTACAGCACTATAACACTACCATCATCTTGATCACTAAGCATCATTATACTTTGATATCTTCAGGGCCAAGCAGTCCTGGAACAGACTCTTCTATAAATGCCTGACCTTCAAGATGCTTCAAAATGTCAGAAACTATTTACCAGTCAACACATTATTACATCCCAGGAGATTAATCTTCCCCAACACTGCTGTAAAAACTTCATATTTTGCATAAAGCCAGGTACATTAGTAATGTAACCACAAGTAAAAACAAATTTCTGTAAACAGTCCTGGACACATCTTTTAAGTACATAGAATAGAATCCAGTTGACTACTAAAGCAGATACACAATTACAGACCAGATGAAAAGATATTGGCAACCACAGACAAACCACGAGCCCAAGTACATAATAGAATAAAGGACCTAATTCATGAAGTAATTCATACTGATAACTTGGGGCCCTATCATTGTAAAAAAAATTTGATTATCATGAATTTACACACCAAATCTGAAAAAGACATTCTCTAATGCTCATACTGCACCACATGTGTGATTTTAAAGATTCATCAAGAACAGCATTTGACATAACATCTGTACATATGTTTACAACCACACGGTCACCTACAATGGTTTGTCAGTCTAAAAACCATGAAGTAAATAGCATACAGAATCCTAAAAGCTGTCATGATTTTAATTCCATTTTATGCATAATTTGCACATTTTTCGGTGATTTTCATCACCATACAAAAAATTTTCAATGGCAAATGCTGGCAAGGAATTACAAAATTTGTATATAATATGGCTTATATTGGCATAATGTTTACTAACCTTAGTGAACATTGAGCAAATGGTATTTTGGAATCACCAGTATGCTTGCACATAAACACACATACAACATAATAGGGTGAGGAGCAATTTCCTTATGAAATAAAAATAAATAAATGAAACAGTCAGCTCCTAAATGCCCAGACTTCATGAAGGAAACATCCTCCATATGGTTCCAGTGACAAAATGTCATAAGTTTTCAACATTTTCTGCATATTATTCTACTCTGTGGATCAGTATTTGGATGTTTATTGACAAAACTAGTCAAAGAATACTGTACATGCAACCAGAATACGAGCCCTCACAGACAGGATTAACTGGATACTGACATTTGACGTTAAGTGCAAATAAAGACAGCAGAAAGCAATCAGAAAAATCAGTGTCTTAAAGGTAACAAAATAACAAATCAAGTGTTCCAAACATTTTGAAAAAGGTCACAAAATAGGATTCCTGGCAAAATAATTTGTATTTTAAGAGGAGAATCCAAGGTCATCCTGATAGGAGGTGGAGTCAGAACGAGCCAACTGAAGATGATCACAGTGGAGTTATTCACTACTCTGCACTTCCTGTTCAGAGTGCCCATAAGTTACGCATGAAAACTCTAAGTACACATCCTTCCAATCAAAAGTTTTACTGACATATGTTTCTGGTTCACTAAATGTGATCTAATACATAAATATGTTATAGTGCCTTATATTATGAAAACGAACAATTTAGAAAATGTACGCATAATATAATTTTAGCATTTTCACTCTGTTAATTTTTGTGAATTTTAAATACACTTTCTGTACATTGTTTAAGTGAGTCAAGTTGGCCGGGTCGTACCGGAGTCGCCATGTCACCGAGAGGTGACATTGGTGACCCCTTTGGGGGGCTCCGGTCATTCTCCAGGAGTGATAGATGCGTAATGCAGTTCCTCTTCACCCAAGACCGTCTGTGCATGGTGAAGAGCCATATCCTACAAGAGGTGACCCTATTACACAGAACACAGCGGATCTAAAGGAGTAAACCTTGAAAAACAATCCCCAATCCTATGATGTGAGTGCCGTGCCTATGGGATGAATGGCAGTAGGTGAGTCTGTCTCAAACGGCACCCTCTGGGATACCTGGCGACCTCCCAGAGGTAATATAGCCTTACCAAGTATGGAGGCTCTACTTGGTGGACCTTATTACCCCCTTACTCGTGGGACCAAATGGGGAACACTGATTTAACTTTAGAGAAAAGGAGAGCTCAGCAGTTTGGGACTCTGATAAGGGCTTCTGCTCAGAGGCTCTGTGTGGGGCAGCTGGACAGAACCCAGTTGAGCAAAGGAAAGGTGAGACTCCTCTGATTGGGGAAGAGCACTTGTTTTCTAGCAGCTAAATTCCGGAGAACCTCGAGGGTCTAACAGAGAAGGTTGGTACAATCAGTCTCCAAGTTCTTAGAAAGAATCGCTGTGGTGCTGCCAAAAAAGCGGGTGAAGAAGGCCTAGCTTGCGGTGGCTCCCACTAGGGACTCTGGCAGCGGTCAACCACGGTCCGTTCTAGGCGATTAACCACAGACTCTGTAGAAGCCCAATACATCTGGGGCTCATTACGGACGTTGACCTGTTTCGGTTGAACAGAAATCCCCGGAGAGCAAAGGACACCCACGGGGCACGGGTGGGCAGCGGCAGTCGGCCGGGGGCGTTCCATGGGGGCAGGCAGGCTGGGAGGCCCAAACAGATTGGGCAACTTGGTTATGCCAAGGCCGCTCAAGGAGGCCTCCGGGTGGCTGGTGCCGTCCGCGTGGGGTTCTGTGGACGGTGACCAAATATTTTCCCCGTTTTTTGTGGGAGGGCTCCTTATTGGGGACTCTAACAAATATAAACAAATGAATAAACCAGGCAACATTCTCCACACAGTGAACACAGCTCGCCACCCTACTCACCAGCATCACAACAGCTATAACAGGACAGACATCCATAGGCAGTGGAACGCAGTCAGTTCTTCTGACGATGGGCATAAAGATGCCCGAAACATGTTGCGATAATATTGATTAACAATAAATCACCATTTGTTGCATCTAGTTGGTCTCACACTTATTTACTGAATAAACCACTGTCTCTGGAGATGAAGCTTCTCTCTCCATAGGGACCCTGTTGGAGAACATGGGGGGGGGGCTCATTTACTGGGGACTTTGAGGGAAAGGTGTGGAAGAAAGCTTTGGAGATGGGTGCCTCTCTCTGTAGGGGCCTGTTGGGGAACCTGGGGAGTCCGCTAACTGGGAATTTTAGAGATAGTTGGAGGGCTCCAGAAGGGGAGCATCTCTCTTTGCGGAAGCTCTGTTGGGGGGGGCTCCTTTCTGGGGATCCGGAAGGATATGGGAAGAAGGCCTCAGAGGACGGACATCATTCCCCAGTGTCATGGGGAGTCCATTCACCGTGAAGTCTGAGAGTTAGATGAAAGTGGGCTCTGGAAACGGGGCATCCCTGTCTATGGGAGCTCTTTTAGGGGAAACTGGAGGGGGGCTCATTTGCTAGGGGTCCTGAAGGTTATGAAATGAAGGCTCTGGGGATGGGCATCTCTCTTTATGGGGGCTCAGTTGGGCAACCTGGAGTGGGCTCCTCTACCGGCAACTTTGAGATTGGTTGAAAAGGGCTCTAGGGGTGGAGTGTCTCTCTCTGTAGGAGCTCTGTGAAGGGAACCTGCAAGGAGGGCTCCCTTGCTGGGGACCCTGAAGGATATGTAGAAAAGGCTCTGGAGACGAGCATCTCTTTCCATAGGGGCCCCGTTTTGGGGAACCTGGAGGAGGGCTCATGTACCGGGGCCTTTGAGAGATGGATGAAGGGGGCTCTGTGAGTGAAGCGCCTCTCTCTCTCTCTCTCTCTCTCTCTCTCTCTCTCTCTCTCTCTCTGAAGAGGCTCCATGGAGGGGGCTTGGGGGGAGCTCTTTCACTGGGGACCCTGGTTGAGAGATATGCAAAATGCCCTGTAAACGGGCCTCTCTCTTCATAGGGGCCCTGTTTGGAGAATCTAGAGGGGGTTCATTTGCCGGGACTTTTGAGAGATAAAAGTATATCTGGGTTCCTTTTTTTTGGACCCGGAGGTCATTAGGATTTTAAGTCTGAAGGGTATCTGGAACTTTAGTAAAGGAACAGGACTCCCCTGTGTTGATGTCAGATTAGGGAGCACAAAGGGCCCATCTAAATAAGGTCTAGGTGCATCAGGACTGTAAGGTCTCAAACCCAATGTTAATCAATCAATCAATCAAACAACGTTTAAGAAGTCAGTAACTATATGAAGTGTAAAAGGCAAAGCAACCCCACTGCAGGTCTGGACAGGCCCTGAGGGTTCCAGGAGGTTGGGGTTCCCAGATTTCAAGACAATCAGCAAATGAAGGTGGTAAGGTTGTCAGCCCTATGCACCAGCCACCTTTACCCTCCAGGAAATATTCCTGGTATTCATTTCTGTCAGAGGCTGAATCAACCCCAGGGCTATAGCGTGGCAGGAAGGATTATGTCAATGAAAAATTCCAATGACACCGTCGGGAATCAAACGCACGACCTTTTGGACTTGTAGCGCAATGCCTCAACCAACTGTGCCACTGGAAATAAAATGTGTTTCCTTTTTCTTTACAACTTCCTTTTTCACTCCTGTCAATATTTAGCAAGTTGCACTCAACACATCCACAGAAATGATTGTAGATCTTCATGCTATGTCCATTTTTGTTGTCCAATTTTAACTAAATCTGAAATGTTATACACTATACACAAGAAAATTTGAAAAAAACCTTAGTCTGCTCATGGATTAAAATCAAGCAGACATGTCTTGTTTTCTTGTGGTGGGTGGGTGCTGAGCTGGCATAGTTAGGATGAACACACAGGTAACTGTTTGTTTAAGCATAACTGATTTCTTATGTAAATATTTGCATGCTGTTGTATATTCTCCAGACAAAAAGACTCTGCTTAAGGACAGTCAAAAATTCTCTTTCTTGAATGGTGTTGGTAATGTCAACATCTTAACCTTTTGAGATGAGAGATAACTTCAAATGTCAGGGCTAATTACAAATTTATAACATT
>JGI20166J26741_11753585_pt1 | contig 10487 bp, 6 predicted proteins | sample TergutCu122P5_FD_26741 | JGI IMG/M metagenome (IMG submission 26741) | reverse complement strand
ATGTCCTGTACAGCCTCTACGTATCTACTTTTAACCAAGCGTGTAATTTTTAGCTAAGTACTGACTGTAGCTCCCTGAAGATGGTTTCCCTGTAAACCGAAACATGTTGGAGCAGATTTACTTATTTTAGAATGTTTTAGTAACTCTACGTTTTTTAACGTTGTGTGCATCAGTTGGTAATTAAAGTGCTGAATGCTGTGATCTTTTTTTTAGGTATTACCGAGAATTTCCCAACGGGAAAGAGGAAGTACTTGAAAAAACATATGAGATGAGATTTTCGTAGCAGTCACTAAGACAAACACTGTGTTCTGGAATATGATGCTGAGTAATCTGGTAGAAACTTCCTGACACTGTGGACCAACCCCTGCCCCATTTTTTTATTTTTTAAATTCTTTTAAGTATAACCAACAACATGCAACGTTATACAATATTCTTTATTACAGTCAATGCTCTACATGTTTCGGGCTGTTTCTCTGCTCATCATCAGGCGCTCAAAAACTGTACACACAGCATCGGGTATATGTCAAGCTTGCTTGCTGCTACCGCTAGCGTGGGTGAGTTGGAACTGGTACTCACCCACGCTAGCAGTAACAGCAGGCTTGGCATATACCCGATGCTGTCTGTACAGTTTTTGAGCTCCTGATGATGGGCGGAGAAACCGCCTGAAACATGTACAGCATTGAAAGTAATAAAGAATATTGTGTAACATTGCATCTTGTTGGTTATACTAAAAAAATACATTAACGATGCATGGTTCCATGAACTTCAAATCCACTGCCCCATCTTCAAGAAGTACCACCCTTAAGACGAAAACGGTTACTCTGAAACATTCGTAAATGTTTGTGCTGGTATATGATGTCATATCCATTAAAAGTACTTTAATGAAAATAAAGGCCAGACATTATCAAATAACAGAATAATAATGAACAGGGACTAAGGATGACACCTACACCGACGAAAAAACAAGAAGGGGAAGAATTTGAAATAAAAGTAATGGAGAGGGAACTGAAGAAAAACAACTATAACTGTATGACCATGTATAAAATAACAGACAGAACAAGAACGCAGCGAGTTAATTAGAATTAAATGTTACAGGAAAGAGATCTACAGAGCAACCCAGACAATGATGGTAAAAATATTACACAGAAATGAAGATATTAAGCAATTTCTGTATGTAACCTACTGAATGATGCACACCACAAGATAGCAAGAAGGAAAGATACAGCTGGCATGAAATCAAAATGAAAAAACTGTGATGAAATAGACCATATTAGAGAGTTCTCATCCACATGAAATTCCACAGTTTTGGTGTGATTCAAAAGCTGTGCAATTACAATAGGGCCAAAGCGAGGGCAATATTAACCCTTTAAATATGAAGCACAGACTACTTTATTGAAAGACCCAGTCCATACCGCGCTGTAAACACTTTTCATCTCGGTTATAAAAACCAATCAGTTTATGCTGCAAGTGGCGCAAGTTGCTGTTTGTTCTGAGATAAATACAAAACAAATACAGTGTGGGCAGAGCGTACAACTGTTGAATGTTAAACTGGTGGTGCATCACGTAACCAGTGGGCTTTAAAAGGTTAGTAACATCCGCCACACTGCAAGGGGAGGTATGATTATTTGTATGAATAAGGCTCCTCATGGAGACTAATTCTGGGGTTAATCAATGAGCATGTCAACAACGCAGACTAAAGTTCAAGGCCTTATCAATTAATGTGAATCTTACGACAAATGCAACTGCTATTTACCAATGGTGTGTCAATAACAAAGGTCACACAGTATCGACATGCAATGACAGGATGGTATTGACTACAAATGTAAAATGACTGTGCCTTACTGTAACTGATTCACGTAACACGGCTCAGGAAAATCGGTTGAAAAATTCTACAAGAACACATTCAAAGACCAGAATAAAAGTGGGGACCCCCTAAATATGATGAAGTGACGCAAAGCATCATTAATTCAATGTACACTTCTTACCTTTTATATTTAAAGCCTTGCTACTGTATTGAACTCAGTAAACTCAACGCAGCTATCGAAATAAATTCATTTACACAATTTGCATGTACGTGTATTAACCAGCACATGTTTCAGCCTCACGGCTAACATCTTGGATTATCACACAAACATTAGCTACTGAAGGTTTGCATGATTCTGAAATACGTACTGTTTATTCTAGGTAGGTTTCACCCTTTCACGGGCCACGAAGGCCCTTAGGGAGAGTACAGGTATAGCTCTACTCTTATTTTAGACCTCTGCACTAGAAGGGGGTGAGGGGTCAGCGTCACGCCCCAGCTGCACCTTACCCCCGGGAAAGACCTGATACCCACTGTACAGGAGGCTGGGTGGGCCCCAGGGCCGGTCTGGACTGGTGCGGAAAATCTCGCCCCATCAGGATTCGATCCCCGGACCGTTCAACCCGTTGGCAGTCGCTATACCGACTACGCTACCCAGCCCACACTGTTTATTCTAACCATAAATAAATATACATTACAGTCAATTCAACTGCATAATGGTTTTTTAATATAAATTATATGGCTACCTGTTTTGACCAAAGGTTGGTCATCTGGAAGCCAGTATGTGACATAAAAATGAACTTACAATTGCAAATTATTTTTATGGTTAGACTGAGATCCCAATCATTCACATGAGACACGTGTCAATTATCTGCTGTATTTAAACAGTTCCATTATATAATGGAACGATAGAATCACAAGCTGTTGTCAAGGTTAAAAATCAGTCTTTAATTTGAATATTCTTCTCCTGGTGAAGTTTGAATGTTTTGATTTCCTCGCCTCCTCCGATAATTTCTACTTAGTTTTTGCGGATGTATGTAGTAAGAATCATAATAGTATAGGAGGATTATTTTAGTAGTATTAGTTCTGCTGATGTTACGTATTTCAGCAAGCATCCAGACTTATCGTCTACACGATACATCTGGATTTCAACGCCTTGAAAGAACGGACAGCAACGGCCTCAAAATTTGCTCTTTAGTACAAGCACAAGGTATGAAGACCATCAAGCACAAAGAGGCCAAAGCCTTATCTATGGAAAGTGGGGAGAAAAGAGGGTGAAGGGAGAAGAAATTATTCCTAATACCCTCTTCAAAATTAATTATTTACATAAAAGAGATGTATACACTGTTCCAAAAACACAGATCTACACACACCCTACCAAAAAAAAATGTAGCAAATTTGAGGATAAATCATGGGCAAATATAAACAGCAACACAAGAATAATTAGTCATATCAAAAATACGGTACTACCAATGAATGCAGCAGGCAAGAAATATCCAAATACAACTGCAATTAACTCACTTCTGTACAGCTCACAGAAATTAATTTACAAGGCTTGGCCAAACTTCAATCTGAACCTCTTATTTACTTCTAAAACAATGAATATAAGAGCAGTTAATACATGTATGATCAACCGCAATTTCATGAACAATACTGTTCTGCACATTATGGTTAGCCACATTTCAGGCATCATAGTTCAAAAATTACTTTCTCTATCACTGTCCTGTATCTAACAAACTGCACAATTCATAAATTTGTCCCCAAAATTATTGTTCAAGTCTACATAAAATAAACATTACAGTGAATTTCATGATCTTCTTTCCATGTGAGACATAATTAATCAGTTAGTAAGCCAATGTTTCCTAAGCAAATTCTTCCCCCAGATGTTCCACGAGTGTTCATTCAATCAATAAACGCTTTCACATCTTTTCCAGCATGTAACATATTTACTAATTTTGATCCTACAGATCATTTTTATTTTCAATCATGGTTTATTTAGCTACATGTTCAGTGGCCTACACAAAACCGAATGATTGGAAAATTAATGGCTAATAAATTCCATAAGCAGAACAGCAATATACATACAACTTTCACACACATCATGCAGAAAATTCCTTGTCGTTAATTATCTATCAGCCAAATGTCACACTTCAGTAGTTTTCATTCAGCAGGTTCTAGACTTTAAACTCAACAAAATGGCCATCTACCCTGAATCAGTATTTTTGTGGTTTTTTTCCACCCCTGAAGGCAACAGCAACAGTGCTTGCAAATCTGTCAAGGTTCCTTCCTTCCAAAACCTGCCCATTTAACAATCTAATAAATTCCACAAAGAAGAGTCCTTCTTGAGAACCTAAAATTCCTCGGTTACTCAAGAAATTCTCTGTATTTTACAGAACTCAAAGGTTATCACCACCATGTGCAAATGTGCCCACCAACTGCCCCTATCCTGAACAGATGAATCAGGTTCCAGCGCTCACTTTCCATAACTTCCAGGATCCATATTACTTCACCAACTAATTAACATTTCCCAATTGTCCTATATCACAGGACAACTGCATAACGTACTCAACAAAAACAGAAAATAACAACCCAGAAATCAGTTATGAGTGAGGCAGACAAAGGGACAACTGGAGAGACATTAGACACTCATTTGGATGAGTAATTTGAAACTAAGAAACACTTATGTGCAAAATAATTCATATTCAAACTGACATTTCCATCAGCTCAAGTTAATACGACACTGCCGAGAAATGGGTAACCACATTAAAGCTGGAATGAACTACAGGGTGATCAAAAAATCTATGTGCACCTGACATATGTATTGTAATCAGGTGCAGAGACTTTTTGATCACCCTGTACAACTTCAAGCAGACTCTGAACTGTGATTTATCTTATCACACTTCTGTTGGCACAATCAGGACCCACAAAAGATAATAAATCTGATATATGAGGCATTATTTTATTATTCGGAACTGTAAGAACACACAATACCCTGTCACTGAGGAATGCAATATATGGAGACAAATGGCTGCCCATGTTACTGAAGCCTTTCCTATTTGTGTTGGATTTTAATGACATTATCAGTATCCCCGCCTGGGGTAGCGTAGTGGTTAAGGTACTGCGCTACAAGTTGGAAGGTCCCAGGATCGATTCCTGGTGTCGCTGGGGATTTTTCCATAGCATCCGACAGTTCCATGTGCCCTGGGGTCGACTCAGACTCTAAAAATGATTACCAGGATAATCCTGGGGGTAAAGGCGGCCAGTGCATAAGGCTGACAACCTTCCAACATCATGTGCCGACTGTCAAGAAATCTGGGGGCCTTAACCTCCTTGAACCCTGTGGGCCTGTTCAGGCCTGCAATGGGACAGCTTTACCTTTTATCAGTATCCCACATTACAGTGTTAAATGGCAGCATGAGTGATGGATACTGAATTGGGAAGGATGTGTCAGGAAGCAACAGTGGTTTAACTCAAAATACTATCACAGCATACATCTGGACAGATAGAGAACAACCACAAAACCCTCAGGCAGAGTAGTGAGTGTCCCAGATGAAACTCAAACCAAGAAACTCCTGAATACAAATCAGCAGTGCATAAGCCAAATATTTCCAAACCTCTGCTTCAGGTCTCATCAGACTTCTCGAATGCAGTCACTTTCTAAATTGAACTTTGTAACTGGGATGGAAACCCAGCCTGCAGACAGCTGGACCTCTCCTACATAATTATAGACTGACTACACTGAACAAGCAGTTTTTATTAAAACTGGGCTAACATCAGCTATAACCAGAAATGTCTTGTGTACACCCAGTCAGTCAGAAGCAACTGTCAGTGTTTACACTGTAAAACACGAATGAATGGAACTACTAAGTGTTCAGCACTACATGATGACAGTACAAAAAAGTTAGCAAACTTAAAAACAGGTAGAGAAAAGAGGAAGCCCACATGCAATACGGACATAAATTTGACAGGTAGATCAATACAGTAGCATGACACAGAAGTGTTTTCTGCTTTAAGGGCAGCAGGGAATGAAACTGGCTTCAGAATAAATGAGTATAAATCCAGAACAAATACCAGGAGAAGACTACTAAAATGGGTGATTACAGGATTGATATGGTTCATGAACTTGTATATTTGGGCGTTTACCTTATAAGACAAAAATTACAACATAAAGGAAATTCTGGGCCAAATTCAAATAACTAATAGAGCTCATTTTACCATCTTACAACTTATTGGGCCCAACACCACCAGCTGGAGAGTTCAAGTAATACTACACAGGATGCTTGTCTCCAGCACTGTCCTATATGATAGCGAAATAGACTCTCTCCCAAAAGTCATCAATATGGTTGCTACTGCCTTTGAAAGGGAAATCCTCCGGAAAAATATGCACGCTTATGCAGGCCAATAGGGTGTGGAGAATTGGATACAATCAGCAGATTTACAGACTGTATAATGCCTGACCTTCACGTCCCAAAAACAGAACAGAAGGATGCTGTTTGCAGTGATGCCACATTTTTAATCCAGATACAGAACTAAAAGGTGGCAACAAGAAATAGGTTGGAGGAAGGAAACTGTGGAGGCCATGGCCTAAGAATGGGCCAAGGAGACACAGAAGTAGATAACAGAAGAAGAAGAAATACAAATACTAGAACAAAGAGGATGAAGAGAGGGGGGAATATAGGGTTTCCAAATGTATTATCCATGACTATGCATCTCTGTTTTTGATGTTCACTTACCAGAAACAATTACAGTATTGAGGTAATCAACTGCACATATATACTGATTACAGCATAAAACTCTTCTGAATGTTTTTTCATTAATTATACTCTAAAATTAAAAATGTACAAATAAAAGTTGTGTGGGCCGGGTAGCGTAGTCGGTATAGCGACTGCCTACGGGCTGGACGGTCTGGAGATCGAATCCTGGTGGGGCGAGATTTTCCGCACCAGTCCAGACAGGCCCTGAGGCCCACCCAGCCTCCTGTACAATGGGTACCGGGTCTTTCCCGGCGGTAAGGTGCTGCCAGGGCGTGACGCTGACCCCTCACCCCCTTCTAGTGCAGAGGTCTAAAATAGAATAGAACTATACCTATACTCTCCCTAAGAGCCTTCGTGGCCTGTGAAAGGGTGAAATCTACAAATACAAGTTGTAGCTCTTAATGAGAGTAATAAACATGCGAAATTTCTCTTTGTTGAGGAGGTATTTCAGCAGAATTTCATGCAAATCAGGAGTTATATGGAAACAGTATGGAATGGAATAAAATTCAAATGTTACACTTTAATGTAGATCACCAACATTTAATTCCCCCAAAACCTAATCAACAGTTTAGAAATGAAATACAACAAATGCAAGTGCATTTCACTCATGCATGCACACACATACACACCAGTAAGCACAAACTTTAGTTAAGTTTTTTATTACTGAGTTATTGCAATATTACACAATTCATCTATGAAATGACATCAGCCTGTGCTTAGCATTACAGTACACACACACACAAATAAAATACAACTTTCTTTTTAAAACATGAGAGTTACAGCTTGGAAAAACCTGCAACAAGTACAAGACCAATAAATGACGAATGCATATCAGAAGAACAAAGAAACATGATACGAGGAGAGAGACCAACTAGATGCTACACAAAGGTATACTGAACTTATAATTTGCTCAACATGTTTCAGGCACCACTATTCCCATCATCAGGGGCCCACGACTATACAGATGTTCACAGCATGTGGCACGTAGCCTTGGTTTTGCTGGTCGCAGGTGTGGTGCGTGGCTGTAGGTTACGCACCACACCTACAATAAGCGAAACCAAGGCTATGTGCCACATGCTGTGAGCATCTGTATAGTCCCGGGCCCCTGATTATGGGCATAGTTGTGCCCGATACATGTTGGGCAAATTATAAGTTCAATAAACCTTTGTGTAGCATCTAGCTGGTCTCTCTCCTCATATCATCGATGATGCACGGACAAACGCTCATCAAGTTTAAAAAAGAAACATTTTTAAAATATCAAGCCCCAGAGGCCTGCTTCATCCATATAATGACAGAGTAGTCTCATCAGAAACATCACTCTTCAGGGAAGTTCAGTAATCTGTCCTACCTTCCAATAAGACAAGATCTAAGAACTGAGAAACAGCAAGGAATGAATGTCAGACTTCAAAAAATCTACTGCGTGGAGTTACTCAAAACATCTTTTGGTACACTAACTGAACTGGAAATGAAAAACCTGAAATATTTCTTTATTTCTGAGAAACATGTTTCTGTATGAGTTGGGAAAAATAGATAAACACAAGATCTGGCAGCAAAAGGAAATAGAGAAAATTACCTAATGGGAAGCTAAACAATTTGTATTCTTCACCTACTATTGTGAAGACAGATACAACCAGACAAAAACATAGTATGATGGGAAGATGAAAAATGAACACAGGAGTGTGAGTGGTGGAAAGGCACAAGGAAAGAGATCACACGTGACAACTAACGAAGTTAGAAAGATAATATTTAAATGGATGTTGAACAATGCATGTATGGGTGAATTGGGTTAAAATGCTCACAGATGCAGTGGGATGGCAGGTTCTTATGAACAAAGTGAATGAAGGAGTTTTCTATATTTTTCATGCAACAGCACACACCATGGACTTCTGCAGGATCTCCTGAATTTCGAGCAGATCTCAAAATAATTTATGACTAATTTGATATCATACACTTTCTGTGCATCTGTCTTGCATACACCAGTATTTCTCCAACTAATTGCATAATTGGGTTTACTGCTCCTACATGTTTCGGATGTGGTTTTTGGCCAGAACATTTAGAATCTATAAAACCAATTGTGAAATTATTAGGTGGAGAAAGATTTGTGTATAATTTATTATTAAATTTTCCAATTTCAATCTGCTCTGCATACACAAATTTAATTTTTAACACACACAAGCACATACTGCTCTGTATAGTTACACGTTTCAAAACAAAGTAGTGTACAGGTACGTTATGCCTAAGCAATGTACCTCAAAGGAATACGGAAGTGATTAATTCTACATATTCTCAGCCTTGCACTAGACAAAGGGCCACAGACCAATTTTGTACAAAGGTAAAAGGTAAAGGTCTCCTGCAACAGGCGTGAATAGGCCCAAGGGGTTCCAGGTAGATTAAGGCCCCAGATTTTCTTGATGTTCGGCACTACGAGGGTGGTAGGTCATTAGCCTTACGCACCAGTCGCCTTTACCCCAGGAGAAATCCCCGGTACTCATTTTCAGAGGCTGAGTCGACCCCAGGGCACAGGGTTCCGTCGGTAGCTATGGAAAAAATCCCCAGTGACACCACCGGGAATTGATCCCGAGACCATCCAACTAGTATCGCAGTGCCCTAACCACTATGCTACCCCAGGCCCCTTCATACACAGGAGGAAACATAAACTTCTTCAGAACGCAAGTTACGTAACAAGATTTGCTCTTAGCATGTAATTATACAAATATAACCACACTGCATATGCTGGTATATAAATTCCACAGCATTATAACAGACATAATCGGATGCCAACTGGCCCAAAACCTGGCAGCAACTGGCATCCTGACAAAATTCACCTACAGCTATAAAAGAACTGCACACTGCATTCATCTACAATTATCAAATCATGAAAAACACTAGTGAACAAGAAACGAAATTATGCCACGCCATGCACATTATGTTAATTTTATTCCGTTCTGTGTGTTATGTGATATTTTCATTAAACATTGCGCACAGTGTCTTACTTTCATTCCACAATGTGTGTGTAGTATATTATCTTTATTCCACGCTCTGGATCCTACGTGCTACTTTCTTTCCGTGCTGTGTGTTCAGTGTTACGTTCATTCCACACTGTGCACTGTGTGTCACTTTTGTTCCATAATGTGTGTTGTGAAATACTTTTCATTCCACATTGTGTGGTGTCAGCATTCTTTTTTGTTCCATGCCCTGTGTGCTACGTGGTACCTTTATCCCATGGAATAAAGGTACCATATAGTACCAACATTCATTCCACTCTGTTTGCAGTGTGTGCTACCTTCACTCCATGCTCTCCCCATGTCCTGTGTGTTATTTTTATTCCACACTTATATAATTGTACTCCATGACAAGTGTACTAAATGTTACTTCTCCTCCATGTTTGGTCTGCTATGTATTATTTTTTATCCCTTGCTATGTGTGCTGTGTTGTAATTTTAATACATGCTCTGTTATGCTACGCGTTACTTCCATTCCTTGCTGCATGTGCTGTGTTACTTTTATTTATTGCACTGCTGTATGTTATTTTTATTCCATATTTGTGCAATGCATTTTACTTCTACTTGTAACTTAACTTTCACAGTGTAACATACAGGGTGTTTCACAGGGAATCTGCCATACTTCATCAGGGAAGAGTTCCTTAGGTTCAATTACATCAATATAACCAAAATAAACTTATATCTACAGCTGAATGGTGATGGAGAAAATGATAAGTTTAAAAAAATCAGAGCTGTTATACATTAATTACCAAATACATATTAAAATTTGGAGGAATGTCTAGCTCCCATAATGTCAACACCTGTACTTAACATATAATAATAATAATAATAATAATAATACATCTAATTGTTATTATTATTATTATTATTATTATTATTATTATTAACTGCAATTGGGTTATCACCCGGTGGCAGTGGTTATTTTACATGT
>JGI20166J26741_11753474_pt1 | contig 10487 bp, 8 predicted proteins | sample TergutCu122P5_FD_26741 | JGI IMG/M metagenome (IMG submission 26741) | reverse complement strand
CCCCCCCCCTTCATTTTTTTTGGGTGGTGGGGAGGGGGGGGTAATGTTAGTTCCAGATATTGGTTTGAATATTAATGTAACCCAGAATCACACTATCTTTTATCTTCCTTGCAAAGTATTTCACTTTTGTATCTGTATGTGTGATTAAAACGATGAATTTCAATGTAACTTGACCCCTCCCCTGTATCTTTACATAAGTTTGGGATGACTGCTGCAGACATTGCTCATACCATTGTTCTCGGAAGAAAATTTCTCACACTAGATGTCATCTGTAGATAAAGAAAAAGGCTCTGTAGGAGATTGTGTTCAAATTGTGTAAATGGTTGTTGATCTCACCCACAGGGAATCATGCTGTTTAGTTATGTGTCATTTCCTGTGTTACAGTCTTTCAACAGTGATATGAACTGCTTATGTTTGTGTATGTGTACTAGAAGCTGAAAGTAAGGAGGAGGTGATACACTGTTCACCAACAGTGAAACGGCAGAAGTGAACCACCACCTTTTATGTTGAAATAGTAATAAAGTATTCTGGAACAAAGATTTTTATGATAATAGAAAGTAACCTACCTGTAGAGCCTTTCTCCTTCATCTGCGTGCCACTTGCTGTAAAGTGGACTGTTCTTTTTTCCGCAGGCTTAAATTTTTTCACCTGCCAGAAGAGGTGGAACATTACTGTAACCAGATGTATAAAAACAGTTCACATATATATACCCATGAAATTTTAGGTTTACGGGTTTAGTTAAAATTTCACATACATCCAGACAGAAATTAAGTATAAATTTCAATATTTCATACCTATGAGTTGGTTAGAGTGAAAAAGGAACATGCACTGTACGTCTGTGAGACTGGGAAAGACTGATTTAGGCAGTGCAGTGCAGTGAGTGTTTTCTTGTGTTTCTCATTTTGGTTGTAGCACTATACCCCTTACTAATGCCTGTCATGTGCATTTTCTCTGGAATGCACTTTCCTTTTCAGGGTTGTATGTTAGTATATGGGCATTTAATATTGTATTGTTTGTTTTGATGCTGTAGGAAATGTGTTTCTAGAGCTGATGCTTCATTTAAGTGAATACCAGTATAGATTAAGCCTTGATCCCTTACTTGCAAATCCTTTCCAATTCATAATTCACTAATACAGCAAACTCTTGCCATTCACATGTGTTACACTCTTAAAGAATCCTGTGACAGGTGACACCTTGATGATAAAGTTAAGATTTTTGGGGGGAAAAATTGGTTTAGAGGAACCAGAAACACACAAAGCATAATATGTAAATTAATACAAATATTTGTGTTGGTGTTTCAAGGGCAGATGTTTAGTCTGTGAGCATTTATCAACTATATGCAAATGCATGGGCTGGGTGTTTTGTGTCATTTGTAAATGAATTGGCACTATACTTTATTGTGACATGTAAGTAAATAAACATTTTGTTTCATTTTCTCACTCATTGGTGTTTTGGGAACGTTCGAGGTTTGATTGTTCACTGAATGAAGGTACAAGTTTTTCTGCAGTAGAACTCTATGGGGGGGAATATAAATTCATCTCCAAAGGATTACATGTGTGCAGGCCTGAGTTATCATACTTAGTCTGGAAGAATATGATCTTCCTAAATGTGAACTGTGTGCAATTCCTTGCAGAAATAAGAGATTTTATTTTTTTTTTGTCATTGTAAGTAAAATAATGCCTTTGGCTCTGTATTGTCTGATTTTTAATATATTGGTTATTATTATGTGATGATTTGAAGGACTTCCAGTTTAGTAGTTTGTCATGCAGAGGTCAGTGTAAATTTCTGCTGCATCCCTGCAGTGAGAGTGTGTTGTTAAAAGGTAACACGTATGTACTATTTTATTTGCAGATTTCATACATTTAATGGTTCTCGTCCTTCGGAGACTGTCTCACCGGGATCAAATATCCCAGATGAGGATTTATATGCACGGCTACCACCAGACACCCGGACACCACGTGGTTGGCTAGTTGACCTTATCAATCGGTAAATTTGTAGCGTATATGAAAATAAGTGGCTGTATCTTCTGAAGAATGCACACCAAGTCATAATGTGTAAAAATGAGTGATACGTTCATAACAGTGATCAGATCATCCTAGATCCCCACTCCCAGTTACTCTGAAGTAGCAGCAACTGGAATTGCTGTTTCATAGCTGTTAACTGGATAAGCACTGGAGTGGTTTTAGTCACTTGAACTGACTGTTGTGTGATGGTGACAGGAGATGCTGTTCACATTTCACTGAGTGTTAATCTTTAATAATTGGTAATTCTCAGTTTTCACAAATGTGATCATAGAGATTACATTATGTTCACTATTTGTTTTGGATTTCTTTTCAAATAGGATGGAATAATACATGAATGAATGAATGAATGTAGGGAAGGTACAACTAGGCATAAAATGTTTTCAGCTGCATTTCAGGGTAAGGTACTACCCAGCATTAAATAATTTTGCACAGAATTCATTACTGTCACTTATTTTTGTTACATAAATTGACACATGTTGGACATTTTTCATGGCCTTATTTTGGTTAAAGGAACATGTTGTGGAAGCTGACTGTTTCTGTCTTCCATTGGGTGAATGTATGAAACCAGCCATGTTGCAGTTGCTAGATAACACTAATTCTTATTCCTATCCCTGGACAGAAACAGTAGGTTCATTTAGGGGATATAAATTGCACATGTTGGGAAGATAAGCCATGGAATGTATGAAGAGATACCAGTTCTGAGAAATTGTAAAATTAGTTATATGACCCATGTATATGTGTGTGTGTATGTATCAGTGATGGACGTAATTCACACTTCCATGTAGTTGCTGCTGACATAGTCAATCAAGAAAGATGCCCGGGTTAAAAGGTCATATACTGACTGAAACACTTGACACACATGAATAATTTTGTTGATAATTTCCACAGTAGGCTTGGGAGAATGTGTTCCAGGCAGTTGTAACTTTTGAATCCTTGCCTGGCTGGTGTCACAAGAGCTTTACTGCATATGAAGCTTCCATCTGCCTGAAGTTTGTAGTCTATTTCAACTGCAGTTCACCTTCAATAGAAGATATGCAAAATGCTTATCTCCAGCTTCTGAGCAGGCCTTGCACATGCTGAAAATATTTCCTGACACATGACACAACTCTTGTCTGAAAATATTGGCAGTTTATGTTCAAATGTTGTCTTTCAGTTCTTAGAGTAAATGTGGTTTTTTCTCATACGCTTTAGTGTTACATTCAAATAATAATCACATGCATTCATATCTGGAGGTCTAGGAGGCAGCAGTCCACGATTTGTCAACCATATGTCATATGCCACCTCAAGGGCTTCTGAAATTAATGCTGCAAATACGTCAGAAGTTTCAGTGTTTATTGTGTACATGTAGTCCTCTGCATTTACCATTTCTTTTGGACACCAGCATTCTACCACTGTGCACAAGTCTGCTCTCATTGCACTCCAAGGCTGGGGAAGAAATATCACCTTTAGCGGTCAGTGGTGTGACCTACACACCATGTTTCCTGGCTGCCCACTGTTAGTTAACGGGCCAAGCATACACACATGGGCATGGATAAAAGGCAGTCCAGTAACAGTTTGATGTGTGTAAAATTGCAGAGCCATGTATAGCTTACAGTTAGACAACCATGCCCAAAATTACAAATGTACTTGTTTTGTTCGTGTTGTTTGTCAGTGTGATTATATTCTGTATTCTTATTTGTCATAGGTTTGGAAACTTGGGTGGCTTCCAGATCCTGCTGGAAAGGTTTCAGAGTGGGAAGAATCTTACAGTCACTGTAATTTATGCACTTGTTCGCCCATTTGGACTGTGCTACGAATTTCTGACTGTTCACACCATTGTGAAATATTTCATGCCCATTGTTGTAAGTTAAATTCTTTATTTCTGAATGTTTTGAAGTAGAAAGAACTTTGAAGAGTGGTGTCTCTTTCCCAAGAACCATATTTTTGTAACAGGGCATTGGTGTTCATTAAACATGTTTTGCTTAGTCGAGGGAGTGCATTTCCCTTAATGTAGCAAAGGCATATATTGTATAGAGTGACATGCAGGTGGCCAATATGTAAACTAATACAAATCGACAGTGCATTGTTTTTCATGTAAAAATGTTTCCAACATGGTGTAAGAATGAATGGAAAAAAACAAAAGAGTTAAATATAATTTTGTAATGCATTTGTGATATTTGAGGTTCGCATAGCAGTGACATTGAAGGTAACTGACCCATTCCATTCCAGTCAGTGGAGTGGTGTAATGTTACCATCAACAAATTTCCGTTAAAATGTACTGGATAATGTAGACACACAAATGTGAAGAGTCAGTAGTAAAGAACTGACATTTTTGGTGCATGTGAAAATTTGAAAACTGAATTCCAACTGTGTGATTTTTCCTTTGAAAATGTACTTTCATATGCTGTGAAATGGAATTATATAATTACTGTAAAGGGTGTAGTCACTGGTTATGACAGTCACGTCCTTAGTCATAATGACATTGGAGGGTCCTTATGGAATTGACCATTTACGTTAAGTCTACAACTTTTTGTAAATTGGTACCACCATTAATTAGTACATACCAGCCTACAATTATTTGTGGGTGTGGGTATATCTCATTATCATGGGGCTTGTTCTATAGTGAGAAATTCCCAATACATCTCTTTTATTATACACTATATACAGTTTGCTTAACTAAACTAAATTATGGAAATACTCTTGTCATTGACCCTTTGGGATTGGACCTTGTGGTAAGGCACTGGATTCTGTCTGTGGTGTCTGCCTAATAATTGTAACATCTAAACCTTAAAGAATATAAGGCAGGAAATATAAGAATCACACACTCAGAAATGTGGAGTAACAAGACTCACCTGGAGTCAGTAGAAATTCCTGAATTGTTGATATCTTCATGTAAACTTAACATCAGCATCACTGTGTGTAAAATAGGCGCTGCAAACTATAGTGTCTTTACTTTTGTAATTTTGAGGATTCCATCATAATATAATGGGGAACCAGTAGGAATTGTCCAACATCACATTATGACTTCATTGCTAGCCAGTCAGAATTAAATGTCTACTAAATTTGACGCAAGGTTGGCAGCATCCCGTAAGGGTTAGTGACAAACTGCAAGCATTTGCAGAAATCAGTAAGGAATGAATCTGTTAAGATAGATGTAGGTATGAATGACTAACTGTCAAGGGCTATAAGATGCTTGCTTGTTACAGTACCTTGTGAAACCAGTTACAGATATTCAAATGCTATAATTTTTGCAGACTTCTAGATTTTGTGTGTGTGCCAACAAACTGGCACAGCACATTAGAAACTGAACAGAGGATTCTGCAGTGTAGTAATGGGAACTGCCTCTAAAGGATTATTTTTTATTGCTTCCAAGTTACTTGGGTAGGCAGAAATTCACAGCAAATTGTACAAAATTGTGATTTTGTTGTATGAGCTGTTAGGCTTGTCAATGGAAGTGGGACCAGTATGTAGTCTGAAATGACAATAACCAGCAACCAACCTATGCCATGAACATCCCAGAAGTGCAAAGACCCAACTTGTTATTTTGGTATTAGAAAATTTCTTACACAACCATTTGTGAAAATGTTTATTATTATTAGAAATGTTCTATGTAGTGTCATATTTTCATACTGGTAAACATAGAGTGGCCAGTATTTGTGTAGTTTATTTTTGCATAATGTTTACACTTGCCACCTGTCCTATTGCATCCTGTGAATGGAACCATAATAAGGTTGATTTATTCCAAATCCTTACCTCTGAAACATAACTTTGGCCAGCTGTAAGAACAGTAGTTTGAATTCAGTTCATCATTGTGGAATTGCTGATGAGAAAGGCATTTGCAAGGCAAGAACTGCATATCATTGTATGGAAAGAAGTACTTAGTTAGGTGAAGTGCTTTATGTCACATTGTTATATAAAATTGATGATAAAAAGGCGTGCCCAAGGAAATCTTGACATTGCTTCATACATCTTTCACATATGGATTTTTAATAAGAAAATGTGGTACTGGAATACTTCTGTTGGCTTGTGAGATGTGATGCCACGTAGTCTGCTAGATGTGTACTGATGTTCCAGGGAAACTGCTGCCTCTAGCCATCCTGTTGGATAGGGGCAGCAGGTTTCTCTGAAATGCCACTACACATCTGGAGGGCAGTAGTCTTGTTGCACCTACATAGTTTAATGTGGAATTTTTGGTATTATCCCTTTAAAGTATATAATTTGGGTTACCAGAATGGTGCAGTTTCTCATCAGGCTCATAATAAAAATGGTCCAAGGATGAGATGTATTAATCTCATTATATAGTACAATCCTGATCAATGTTTGTTCGCTAACAAGTAAAATCCTGAAGTAAAGAATCAACATGTTTTCTTCTCCTGTCCCACTCTCTCTCTTTCTCAAAGAGTCTTTACCACGGAAGGTAAGAACCACATTTCAAAGCAGTGTGTCATTTGTACCTGCCTTTGATCAAAGTGTGGCTAAAAATAGTCACACAGAGAAACAGTGAATGAAATCAAAATAATAGAGAATACCATTTTTCATGCAAGCCCTTGCAAACACAACTGTGAATCTTAGGGTTCCCTGAAAGTTGGGTAATTCCTTGGCTAGTTCAACAGCTGTTGGCTTCTCATGCCTGTGGTACATGTAACTGATAGTCAGTTTGAAGACCAAAAGCTTGACATGTAACACACAAACAGTTGGTGATTTTGTTCTTTATGTGTTAAGACTAGAAATGCGAAAAGAATGTTGCATTTTTTATTTCAGGTTGATAAGGCCACTGGAATTCCTGCCTTTTACTTTTTTATGTAGATGTAATGAAATAATCCTGTTTGTTTCCCAGCAAAAATGTATTGAAGCAGGTACAATTCTAGCACTGCAGTGACATCCTTCATTCTTAAATTAGAGAAGGCATGAACAACATTGTTCCAAATAAGTGTTATTTGTGTTTTAGGAAATGGTACCTGTAATTTTAGATAATCTGACTGATGATGAATTAAAAAAGGAAGCAAAAAATGAATCAAAAAATGACGCTATTTCCGCAATCATCAAAGCTGCCAAATGCCTGGTGTCCAGGGTACCTAACCAGGAGGAGATGGTCAAAAGCTTAGAAATATTTAGACTGAAAATGATTCTCAGGTATGTATATTAACTCTTTCTCTCCCAGTTTGAATTGGAGTCATTAAAGTATCATGCTGTAGGCTTACTTGTCCACATATCATCTTGGAGAGCTCTAGAGATCGTTCCTATTGAAGACATTTGTAATGTACTTTAGAATTTTTAAAAGAGTGAGAACCTTTCTGGTTGCCTCAGATCAGTGTAACTACCGTATTTACCCGACTGCAAAATGACACTAAGATGACCCCCAAGGGAAAATCTATTTATCCAAATCTATGATGACTCCTCAAAAATGAATTGTCTGCTTAGAAAAAATATTTTACTGTTAATTTCATACACTTAATACACAAAACATGTCAGATTTTATCTGCCTGTCACAATCAGTATCATTGTCTCCATCTTCACAGACAGTGCCCTCTTCCTCCTCACACTCAGTCTTACATTTGCATCTTCTTCACTGTCATTCTACAATATATCATCACACGTTTCAACCATCGCTGTGGATGTACAGCACTTCTTAAAACCCTTCAGTCACTTCTGGTGAGATGTGCTGCCATGCTATTATAATCCACATTGATGAAATAATACATTTATACTTCTTGGTTTATCAGTTTACTTGAACCCATGAAGAAGATTCACAGTTCCAACAGATGGTGTTAGTTGAGTTAATTATTTTAAATGCATGTGTTCCAGATTTTTTGTGTTGCGCCTGTGGTCTGATCAGTCTGAGTTCATGGCTGTTGTATGGTTTCAATTTGTGGATTGATCCAGGTGTTATTTATGAGTCTTGTAGTTAATTTTTAATTTTTCAATAGCCATCTTCCTGTTACTACCGTCGGACTAGATCTGTTCTCAGATGCATATGTTAACAAGTGTGTCTGGTGTACAGTGACTGAGAATAGCTTGATATCAGTGTCTACCAGGTTAGTTGCTTCCTTGTCTGACGCAGAGCAAAGCTGGCTTCCAAAATGTTGTGCTTTTTTTAAAATACTACAGTATGGATAAAGTCCAAAAAAGAAGTTGTGTCATTAAGTTTAGTCATGCTCATTTTTCTGGTTTTTCTGCATATGGCAATTTGGCGATGCTGGCCTTGGTTTGGCTCTGCAGGGTATGGTTCACCGCTTCATATGCAAATTTAAAAGGATATCGCATATTCAGACACCATATTTACAGGAAGAAACCTCATCTTGCATTTGAATAAATACAGTAATGTCTTTGACTACTGTCTCATTGAGATATTTCATTTAATCCAAATATTTTTAAGATATGTTCTGTTATGTTTGATGTGCTGTAACAATTTGTAGTAATAATAAGACATGTATTCGACCTAAAGCTGATGTTTTTTTTCTCTACTTTATTTTAACCTTAATAGTCTTTTGAGTGAATTTGGTGTGTTCACTTGTCATGCAGTACTGCTTATTTAGTGGGTATAATGCCTGTGCACTTCATGCCTTACAACTCTACTGCACCAGCATTGCAAACCTGTATAATGTATTTAGACCTTCTATTACACAGTTCCACAGTGACTGAAAACTGTGCCAAAGTTGAGTATTTTGCTGGTCAACATTATGACAAGAACTAGCTAGAGTTTTGTGAAGATGATTAGATTCTTTACAAGAAAAACTGCAGTAGTGGTGATAGTGATATGAATGTTAAAATTTTAAGTGGTGAACATTGTAGGTGCTGGTGTAGCAGTTTGACCCCTAGAGCCCCTTGGTCTTTGTCTTTCATGAATCTTGACATCCGTTGGAATGCTTCCAGGTGGGCTGTTAAAAGAGGCCCCTGTTTGGATGTGGCCATAGATCCCATGCTTTGCCTATCCCTAGCCTTCTAAAGGTTCTTTGTAGTAAGGCCAGATAATCTGGTTTCTGCTGGGTGGAGCCTCTTTACTCCTGAGGCTGTGTGACTTAGATTATTTTGTCCTATATGTTTGGTAGTTTGACATCATACCATGTAGAGAGATGTCCTTCAACTACTGTGCCTCTTTTCCCATACTAACATCTCAGCAGCAGGATTCATATTTTTATTGGCCTTTTGTGGTGGTTTGCTCATGCTGCCAGGCTCCTGCTTTGGTTTGTAATCTTTTCTTCAGTAGGGGCCTCCCTATTTAAGTGCCCCACTTCCTTGGCCTGATGTAGGTGGCATCCCTTTTAAGGTTGTTTCCACTTCTTTTCTTTGAGTAAAGGGGGAGTAAATGACTACCCGTGGAGTATCACACCAGTGGAAGGTGTAATACAATGGCTGCTTACTGGTTCCCTAAGGAGATTTTCATGATCCTATCTTCCTTGGTAAATCACAACTTGGCCCATTGCCCTTTTTGTCTCCCTATTATGATTATTGCCCTTGACCATGATTAAGGATGCCAGGAATTTTTGTTTAAGGGAAACTTGACTACAAGGCAGCCTTTGTAGCCTTCCTTTTGGCGCATATGCCTCTTTATATACTTTTCCAAAAATTGCATATGAGTCGCCCATCATGTTAAGGAAGATTAGTCGCTGTAGTTCTTTCACCTCTGTAAATAATACAGCGTTATATTGTATATAAATAAATTTTCTCTCACCAGTGCAGCTTAGTAGTTTGTCATAGAGTTGTGTGATGTGATAGAATTAGGGAGGTAAAGATTGTTACTGTGTGTTTGTGTGGTGTGTTTATGTACGTTCATATATTTTATATATGCATTTGATTTACTTATTGTGCTTCCTGGCAGGTTACTTCAGATCTCATCCTTCAATGGCAAAATGAATGCACTAAATGAGGTGAATAAAGTAATCGCAAGTGTAACATATTATCCTCATCGTCACACAGGGCTGGAGGAGGAGGAGTGGCTCACTGCTGAGAGAATGGCTGTAAGTAACACTGTTTGCTGTGCTGTCACCTAGACAGTTATGTGGTAGAAACTCATTGCAGAGGCCAGGTTCATTAGTGCTGAGACAGGTTTTTCCCCAGGTGTTGAAGGTTTCCCATGCCAGTTATCATTTTGCCAATGTATTCTACCCATAAGTCATATTAGCTGGTACAGTATAGCTGTTTGATGCCACAGAATCAAGGTACATAGCTTCACCTCACTGCTGCAACTTAAAGAGTAGCTGTTTGTTGGAGTATAAGACTGGTACATAATCAGCTGCTTTTTTTATTTAATAGTCAAATGTAGATTGGCTTGCCATGATGCAACTGTAACTGTTACATGAAATAGAAATTACTTTTTTGTTGAACAACCACAATGTATTTACACTCATATACAAGGTGCGACCCAAAAGTTTTTAGACGAGTTATTTTAAAAGAGTACTATGCATTAAATCTAGCGGCTGACACCGTAACTATGTAGTATTGTGCTTCATGTAACATGTGACCAGGATTAAACGGTTTTCGTTC
>JGI20166J26741_11753363_pt1 | contig 10487 bp, 8 predicted proteins | sample TergutCu122P5_FD_26741 | JGI IMG/M metagenome (IMG submission 26741) | reverse complement strand
TTTTACGCCAGTACCTGGAATTGCCGCTGCTTTTGTATCTGTTCTGGTATCTGAACGTCCTGATCAAACCCTCGCGCTTTCAGGCGCTGATCGCGGCGACACCGCTGTTTTTCTCTTATCTTGGGCCGGACATCAGCTTTCTGCTCTTGGGCCGCGTCTTCCGCCTGAGTGACTTGGCCGAAATACCGGAGCTGGTCAGCGTCATGTCACCGTTCTACCTGATTCTATCCGGCGGCGCGATCATTGCTTGCCTGCTGTTTTTGGCCATTTCCCTGTCGCTGAAACGCTGGAAGGCCATCGTCCTTGGCTCCGTGCCGCTTGTCGCTCTCGTCATCGCCGTTGCCGTGTTCCCGCAATCGTTTATCGATGCCTTTCAGCGCTATGGCCGGGAAATCGTCAACTGGTCGGACGCCGAAACGGTGATCAACAACGGCCGTTTCGCCATGCTGTGCTACCGTGAGGCCGAACGTCACCTGGCGCATAAAAAGACCGACGCCTTTTACGACCGCGCCGCCTACGACCGGGAGGCGCTCGAGCTGGTTACCTGGCTGAAAGAAAAGGGCAATGGCCGCAATGTCCATGTGATCATCATGGAGAGCTTCATCGATCCGACCCTCTTTGCCGGTGCCATCTATTCACAAAACCCGATGCATCCCGACTATAAAAAGATGTTTGCCGGACGCATGGGCTATTCCCTGTCGCCGGTCTTCGGCGGGCGCACCTCGCAGGCCGAGTTCGAGGCCCTGTGCGGCGTCCCGGCCTATGAGGAGCTGGGCGGTGTCGAATTCAACTCGTTTTCCGGCAGCCAAGCCTGGTGTCTGCCTGGAATCATGAGCGGGTCAGGCTACCGCGCCGTCGCCTCGAACGCCTACAAGCCGAATTTCTTCAACGCCGTCAACGCCTACCAGGGGATTGGTTTTGACGAGCAGTATTACCCGCGGGAATTTGCCCCGGCCAGCGGCAGCTATCTGGCCGCCGGCGATGTCAAGAGCGAAATATATATGTTCGATGGCGATCTCTTCGCGCAAAATCGTGAGTTTGTCCGCAAGGCTTTGGCCGTGAAAGACCACCCGCCGCTGTTCAACTATGTCATCAGCATGTACGGCCATCTGCCCTACATATTGGATAAGAAAAAGCGTCCGGAGTTCCTGAAACTTATCTCGAAATACCGTGACGGCAATCTCGAGCGGGTGGCCAATCAGTTTTGGTATCGCAGTCAGGCCGTGGCCGAACACGTGCGCGAGCTGAGCACAATCGACCCGGATAGCCTGATTATCATCATCAGCGACCATCTGCCGCCTCTGGCTGGGATCCCGACCTACCGCAAGCTGCGCTATCTGAACAATGACAAGGACAACCTTTTTATCAACCGGATTCTTATCATCGACCGGGGCCAGGCGCGGAAATACGCGACAATCCACCACTACAACATCCCAGCGCTGATCCTCGACGTCTTGACCGATGGCGAATTCCATCGCCATTGGCCCGGCTCGTTCCCCGCCGGCGCGGACCGCGCATCAGATGCCGCCGGGCCGCAGACCGAACTGCGCCAGCGCTATATGCGGTTGATGGCGCACGCGATCAAATAGGCCGCCGGCCTTTGGCCGCAACTTTTTTTGGCCGGCAATGGCGCAGGCGATTAACCTCGGCGGCCGAACCGCTCAAAGCTGACATGCTTGCCGGGAGGGGCAGAGCGAGGATGACTACCCTTGGCTTCCGCCGGATGGCCGATGCCGATGATGGCCAGGACCATCATGCCTGCGGGCAGGCTGAGGAGATCGGCAAGGAATTGTTGTGAATCGCTGCCATCCCCGCGCTGCCGCAGACGGATCTGCACCCAGCAACTGCCCAGGCCAAGGTCGGTGGCCTCAAGGTGGATCAGGGTGGCGACGATGGCGGCATCCTCCACCCAGACGTCGCTTTTGGCCGGATCGGCACAAACCACGATCGCCAGCGGCGCGCCATGGAGAAAGGCAGCGCCGTGGGCCTTGGCCGCCGCCAGTTGTTGCAGCGTTTCTCGATCGGTGACCACGATCAAATCCCAGGGATTGTTCCCCTTGGACGAGGGCGCACGAAGCGCCGCTTCCAGGAGGAGATCGACGGTTTCCGGCTCAACAGGCTGGTCTGTGAATCTGCGGATACTTCTGCGGCTACGCAAGAGATCGATCAGCATGCAAGTCCTCCTTGCCATTGGCAGGGTACAGTTCGATGGATGCAATTTTCTTATGTGCCACACTGGTCTGGGCTGGAAAAAGCGTCATCTTTTCCGTGTTAATTTGGTGGATCAATATTAAACAGGTGCGTCGGAATCATGGGGCCGGGGGATGGGCGCGTGCGCGCGCGGCAGCAGGATGAAGGCGATGCCGCCAGTGGCCAACATCAGGCCCATGACGGCGAGCGCGGCGGTCGTGGGTTCTAATCCGAGTGATTGGGCAACGCTGGCGGCTAGCCCGGTGACCCATTGCATGAGCGAGACACCCAGAAACATCGCCATGGTGAGCAGCGAAAGGGCGCGTCCGCGCACCGCTTCCGGATAGGCTTCGTGCACGTAGCCGTATTGCATGACGCCGTAGCCGGAGATCATGCCGTAAATGATGGGCAGCGCCACGTCCAGCCACAGGCTGCGGGCTACGGCCATACCTAGCAGCAGCGCGGCGGCTGTGAGCGCGCAGGTGAGCATCCAGCGCGCGCGGCGCGGCCCGTGGGGGCTGATGCGACCCATCAGCGCCGGGCTGGCGATGTTGCCCAGCGTGACCAGCAGCGCCACATTGCCGCTTTGCAGCAGCGTCAGTCCGTGTCGTTCGATCAGCACCGGCCCAAGCCACAGGCCGCGCAGGGTGATAAAGCCGGCATATGCCACTGCCGCGTAAGCCACCAGCCCAGCGGTTTGCGGCAGCCTGAACAATTGCAGCAACCCGCCCAGCGCCTGCCGCACGCTCTGGCGCGGTTTTGCCGCCGCGCTGGACGCGGTGGGCAGCGCGGTTTCGCGCACGCGCAAAAAAATCGCCAACCAGGCGAGCATGCCCAGTAACGCCAGCGTCGCGTAGGACCAGCGCCAGGAAGTCGTTTCGATCAGCGCTGCCAGCGGCGTGGCGGTGAGTAACGTGCCCAGCCCGCTTAGGCTCATCACCAGGCCCGACGTGGCGGTGAAACGCTCGGCACTGAAATGCCGTGCGATGAACACCGTGCACACCAGAAAAGCCGGCGCGCAGCCCGCACCGATCATCGCCTGCCCGATCAGCAGCACTGGATAGCCTGGTGCCAGCGCCGACACCAGCGCGCCCAGCACCGCTACTGGAAACACCGCCAGGATGGTGCGGCGCACACCCCATAGGTCGATTGACACGCCGAACAGCAACTGCATCAATCCGAAAGCGAAATGAAACGTTGCCGACCACAACCCCAGCCGCTGCTTGGACAGCGCCAATTCTTGCGCCAGTGGCGGCCCCATGATGGCCGCCACTGTGCGAAACGCCTGACTGAGCATGAATGCGCTCGCCAGCGCGAACAGCATCAACCAGGCAAGGCGCACACTGGAGGGGGCTTTGGTAGCTTCGTTGGACAATGGGCAAAAATAAGGTTGAGTGTTTGGCATTAAACCTAAAAGATTTTCTTTTCGGACATAGTCGCTCTCTTTTGCTGAATGAGTAGCTATCACATCTATCCAAATTTTGGGGACACTTCTGAAAGGTTTTGATGCGGGTAGCAACCCGCTAGCACCCTCTCACCTTTTTTAGGCGTGGTCACCTCGGCTGGCCCAGCAACGCAGCCGGTTCCCTTTGATAACTTCTTCAAAGCACTTGTTGCAGGAGATACATGCCGGGTGCCGTGTCTCTCCCTGAAACCAGGAGGCTACAAGATCCGGTTCGCGCACCAGAGGCCGAGACAGGCAGACGAAGTCGGCCTCTCCGGCTGCCACGACCTTCTCCATCAGGTCCACGCTACGCAATCCCCCCACCATCATTACGGACACATTCACCCTCTTCTTCACCTGCCAGGTCCATTCTCGAAAATACGCCTCTTGCTCGCGTTTGACAACCTTAGCTCTCATCTCCGTCTGTTCCCATTTAACGCCACGAAGACCTTGGCTTACCTCGATGGAATCATAACCAAGATCGGCGAGTTGCACGGCTGCCTCCAGTCCCTCCTCAAACGAAAGACCGCCAGGAAAACCATCACAAACGCCTAATTTTATCAGTACCGGGTAGTCGGGGCCCACTTCGGCCTTGATCGCCCGGTAAATTTCTTTGTGCAATCTGAACCGTTTTTCCGGAGTACCGCCCCATTCATCCTCACGGTGATTAGTCCATGGGGAAAGAAACTGGGCTGGAAGATAGGCATGAGCCGCGTGAATCTGAACTGCGTCACAGCCCGCTTCCCGTGCGCGGCGGGCCGCTTTGCCGAAACCGCTCACCACGGCCCATATCTCCTCTGATGTCATCTCTCGGCAACTGCCTTTGAAAAAAGGGTCCTCACCCGCTTTTACTCGAGAAGGTCCCATTGCCTCCATCCCCTTGGCCTGGAGGAGCCGCCAGGCTTCCCTGCCCGAGTGAAAGAGCTGCACGGCCAGCTTGGAACCATGCCCGTGGACAGCATCCGCAAGCTTTTTGAGACCAGGAACGAATTTGTCATCTGTGATAAGATTCATCATCGGCGGCATACCGCCCCAGTCGATGACCTGAAAAGTCCCGCTGATAATGAGTCCAATGCCGCCTTTGGCTAAACGGCTGTAGAGATCGGTCTGCCAATCTGAGACGAAGTTGTCATTCGCGCCTGCATCATAAGTGGCGGAACGGACAAACCGGTTTGGTATCTCTATATTGGCGATCTTTACGGGATCGAAAAGAGTCTGCATGATTCCTCCAATGCGTTAAATGCCTTCAGGAAAGAGCCTGGGCCTTTTCGGATTCCGTCCAAACGACTCTTTTCCTCATGAGAAGCGCGGTGATGCTGGATAAGGCGAACACTACGCTCAGAAAAGTGACGAGCAAAAAGGACAAAGTAAAGTCTCCGCCCTGGAGATCGGTAACAAACCCCCACAAAGATTTGCCAACGGCTGTTGATAAGGCGTAAACCGTCATAATGGTGGAATAGATTTGAGGGAAGCAGCGAAGACCGTATATTCGCCTTACGAGCAAAGCCGACTGGACTGTGCAGGTTGAATAACCTATTCCATATAGGAAACCGCCGGCCAAAAAAACCATGGGTATGGATGCTCCATAAAGCATGGCCAACGTACCGATAACACCACTGATCCCGCATATTGCGAGCGTTGAAATTGGAGCTTTATCACTCATGGCCCCAAGAACAATCTTCCCCAACAAAGCTCCGATCATGGTCATGGAACCTATCGCCGCCAAGAGGCTCATCCCCATTCCCTTGGAAGCGGCAAAAGACGGCAGGAAAAGGAGGAGACAAGCATACAGGGCGATTGTAATCACATATACGATTACCGGAACGATGGTCATGGATTTTAAAACGTCGGAGGCGGATGCTCCCGTTAATCGTACATCAACCTTCTGTTCCGATGCTTTCTCGATTCCATAAGGCCTTAATCCGATCTCTTCGGGGTTCCCTCTGACAATCAATATAATTGGAATAAAAATAAGAATAAATGAGCACAGACCCATCGATGCATAGCCCATTCTCCATCCATAATTGGTAATAACGTAGGCGGCAATAGGGTTGAAGACGACCGCACCGCCAGCCGTAAAGGCGAAACAGAAACCGATATAAAATCCGACATTGTGGACAAACCAGCGCGAGATCAGAGTGGGCACTGCGACATAGAAGAAAAAAGCCATGGTCAAGCCCAGGAATACCGACACGATGTAGAAATGATAAACGCTGGTAAATAAAGCCATACTGGCGGTTGCAAGGGCGTGAATCAAGGCTGTAGCCGATAATATCAAACGTATATGCCCTCTCTTTATGAGTTTGCCGGCAATCGGCAGAAACAGGGCCGAGAAGAGGCCGATCCCCATCATATACGAAGCCAGGGCTCCTCTTGAGACCCCTAATTCTTTCAATACCGAGGGGAAGAAAATGCCGGAAGTGTTGTAGGTTATGCCAACGGTCAAGCTCATCGCGGAACATGCCAAGAGAATCAAAAAAGCATAGTGAAACCGCTCGGTGCTCATCTTTTTTCTCCTCTGTACATTCTCATTTTTGTCGGTAAAAAGGAATTGACTTACATCGGCAAGTAAAAATTGCCCTTTTCCCCCGTTGGAAACCTGGGAAACTTGAGCGAGGCGGTAGGCCAATTCTCACTTGTCGAATAAAGGCTAAAATCGGTCACTTTTCTTTTGCTGACAATATCATGAACATGTATCGTCAAACTCTTCGGCAACCGGGAATCCGAGATTTACAAGCGCCATTTCTATGTTTAGTTTGGCCTGCCTCAGATAACTTTCCTGCCCAGGATATTGTATTTTGGTCTTCAGTGCGTCTACGATTCCCTTCCGTATAGCCTCTAATTTAGCGGCAAATTCCTTGGTATCCATCTGCAATCCCTCACCTATCTAGTTTTTTGAGCTTTTGTTGTCATTGATTGTACCTCCACTTAAAGCTCTCAATGCCTTCAGGAACGAGCGTAGACTTTTTCAGATTCTGTCCAAATGACTCTTTTCCTCATGAGAAGCGCGGTGATGCTGGATAAAGCGAACACTGCGCTCAGGAGAGCGACGAGCAAAAAGGACAGAGTAAAATCTCCGCCCCGAGCATCGGCTAGAAATCCCCACAAGGACATACCAGTGGCTGATAATATGGCGTAAACCGTCATAATGGTGGAATAGATTTGCGGGAAGCAGCGGAGACCGTATATTCGTTTGATAAGCAAGGTTGACTGGACTGTGCAGGTTGAGTAACCTATCCCATACAGGAAACCGCCGGCCAAAAAAGCCGAGGGGATGGATGTGCCATAAAGCATAGCCAATGTCCCGATAATACCGCTGATCCCGCATATTGCCAGCGCTGAAATTGGAGCCTTATCACTCAAGGCCCCTAATGCAATCTTCCCCACCACAGCTCCGACCATGGTCATGGAGGATATCGCTGCCAAGAGGCCTAGCCCCATTCCTTTGGAAGAGGCAAAGGAAGGAAGATAGACGAGAAGACAAGCATACAGGGAGAGCGACATTACATACACAAGTACCGGAATAATGGTTATGGATTTTAAGACGTCAGACGCTGATGCTCCCGTTAATCGTTCATCAACCTTCTGTCCCGATGTTTTTTCAATTCCAAAAGGCCTTAATCCGATCTCTTCTGGACTGCTTCTGATAAATAACAAGACCGGAACGAAGATAAGAATAAGCGAGCACAGACCCATTGAAGCGTAGCCCATTCTCCATCCATAATTGGCAATAACGAAAGCGGCAATGGGGTTGAAGACGATCGCGCCTCCAGCCGTAAAGGCGAAACAGAAACCAACGTAAAATCCGACATTGTGGGCAAACCAGCGCGAGATAAGAGAGGGAATCGCGACATAGAAGAAGAAAGCCATGGCCAAGCCCAGAAATACCGACGCCACGTAGAAATGATAAACGTTGGTAAATAAACCCATGCTGGCGGTTGTAAGGGCGTGAATCAAGGCGACAACCGATAAGAGCAGACGTATATGGCCTTCCTTCGAGAAGAGTTTCCCGGCAACTGGAAGAAAAAAGGCTGAGAAAAGGCCGATCCCCATCATATACAATGCCAGCGCCCCCCTTGAGGCCCCTAATTCCTTCAATACCGAGGGGAAGAAAATGCCGGCTGTGTTGTAGGTTATGCCAACGGCTAGGCTCATCCCGGAACATGCTAAAAGAATCAAAAAAGCATAGTGAAACCGCTTGGTGCTCATCTCTTTTCTCCCCTGTACATTCTCATTTTTACCGGTAAAAAGAAATCGACTCACATCGGCAAATAAGGATTGTCCTTTTTCCCGTTGGAAACTTGATCAACTCGACCTCGGCGAGTCACAGATCTCCCATTTACCCTTTTCCGGTGTCCAGTGGGTGGCACTCGTTTTCACACGGCGGGCGCTGAGAAAGTTTTTTACCAGAGCTTGCCGATCTTGAAGGCCAGTTGATAGTCTTCCACCATGGCCGGACTGTCATTATCCTGCCAGACAGGGAAGAAGAGACCAATACCAAACCACATGTCATAGCGGTCGATAACGAAGTTCATCGACGGGCCGACAAACCACTCCCGCGAGCCGTTGTGTAGGTCGATGTTGCCTGCCGGGGCGCTTTTGTCGCCAGAAACGGTAGCGACCAACGAACTTTCCAGGGCGATGTCGAAGGTGTTGAAAAGGTAGCGGAGCGCCGTATTCCATTGGTACTGCTCGCCGCGTTTGACATCTTGGTTACCGCGCTCAAATGGACTGCTGACTACAAGACTAGTGTCGAACTTGATGTCTGGCGTCAGGAATTTGCCGAAATCGATGCTACCCCGCCCGCCCCAGGCGGCATAGCCGGGCAGGTGGTTGTTCCCTTCCGGTGCTGTCGGCAGCAATGCGCCGGCGGACACTGACAGGGCAAAAGGGTCCCCTTGGTGGATGTTATAAAAAGCATAATTCAGATAGACCAATTGATCGCCATAGCCCTCCAGGTGTTTGACCGCCGGCGTCGGGTCGCTGCGGCTCAGGTTGATGTAAGATAGCGTCGTACTTAGTTCAAGGTGGTTAGTGAGACCGTAACGCAGCTTGAGGATCCAGGATTGCGAAAAGGTATCCGGGCCTTGAAAACCGTCTTGGCTGCGGTCCTTGTTGGAAAAAATCGGATTCAAGGCGGTATACAGCACTCCTTTTGGTACTGTGCCGCCGCCGGCAAGGTTGGGGTTGACCGGGATACCGGCCATCAATACCTTCGGGCGTTTGACCACCTTCGTTTCTGAGGTGTCGGCTATGGCCGTGGCCTGGATAGCCAGCGTCATGACCAGGACATTGGCGAAAATTTTGGCTCTGTTCATACGACCTCCTGATAAAAATGAATATCGCGGATCGCTTCTATCGGATGATGTTATAGGAAGACACGCCCACCATCCACGCAGATTGTTTGTCCTGTTATGAAATCGCTGGCTGTATCCATCAAGAAAAATACGGTGCCCATTAAATCTGCCGGCTGTTGATCTCGTTTGATTACCTTCAGCCCCCTCGTTTTGTCAAACCTGTCCTCTCCAAACACCTTGACCGCGTTCTCACTCGTGATAAGCCCGGCTGCTATTGCATTGACGGTGATATTGTACGGCCCCATATCGACTGCCATGGCTCGGGTGAGGCCGATAACGCCGGCTTTTGCGGAAATATAAGGACAGAGGCCTGCGCCGCTCGTGAACGCTGTTGTCGAGGTCATGTTGATAATTTTGCCGTAGCTGGCAATTTTCATGTACTTGAAAGCTTCAAGAGAGCATAGGAAAGCGGTTTTCATATTAGCGTCTATTACCGAATTCCAGATTTCGATATTTAGTTCTTCGACAGATTTAAGCAAATAATACCCAGCATTGTTAATAAGGACGTCGATTTTTTGGTGATTTCTAACAATCTCAGCAAATACGGCAGAGACCTCATTATGGGAAGTCAAATCAGCACAATAAGAAGAAGCGACTGATCCAGATAGTCTTATCATCCTCTCTGTTTCTTTAGCGCTCACCATCTCTTTATCAATGATGACGGCAGTGTCACCTCTTTCGCTAATCGTTAAAGCGATTTCCTTTCCGATCCCCTGGCCCGCTCCCGTTATGACGACCACCCGGTTCATATCTCCTCCCCTCCAGTCGACCTAAGTTGTCAAGCTATTTGCAGATATAGCCACCGTCGACGGCTATGATAGATCCCGTCAGGTAATTCGAGGCGGCTGACGCCAGAAACAAAGCCGTGCCCTTTATTTCCTCGGGGACCCCCACTCTGCCAATCGGGATGGATAACCCCAGGTTCGCGACGAACTTCTCGTCCATCATGCGGCTCGATAAATTTGTGGCAAAGAAACCGGGTAGTATGCAGTTGACGTTTATTCCATTCTGAGCGTATTCCAGGGCCATTTCCCTTGTAAGGCTTATGATACCGCCTTTCGCGGCATGATATGGCGGCACCTTGAGGAGTGGAGCGCCGGCACAATAACCGAATATAGAGGCAACATTAATAATCTTGCCGGGCCTCTTCTGCTCCAACATTATGCCAATAGCCTCTTTCGCGCACAGGAATATCCCTGTCAAATCGGTGCTTATCACGCGGTTCCATTCCTCGATGGAAACCTCGTGCGTATTCACATTCTGTCCCGATATCCCGGCGTTGTTGAATAGTACATCTACTCTGCCAAACCGGGCCTTGATCTGCTCGAATGCCTTGCCGACCAGCTTATCACTGCTCACATCGCAGGTCACAGGTATCGATTCAACATCCATGCTTCTTACAAGCTCCGACGTTTCCTCGGCTCTTTTCCTGTCGATGTCTAGGCACGCGACATTGGCCCCGGCTTCGGCCATAGCTTCAGCCATGGCCCTGCCAA
>JGI20166J26741_11753251_pt1 | contig 10488 bp, 8 predicted proteins | sample TergutCu122P5_FD_26741 | JGI IMG/M metagenome (IMG submission 26741) | reverse complement strand
GTATAGTATAGTATAGTATAATAAAATATAATAAAATATAATATGGCATAATATAGTAATCGTGTATTGTATAATGATTAGTTTTATGCATAATATAAACTTGTACAAATTTTGACTGCAAGCGTTAAATTTTCGACATATTAGCTGAAGCCTCCCAGCAGTATATCATTATTTGACAAGAGATTTATATATTTATGTTCTTATTAATAAGTTTATGACGCGTAACTTTTACGTGTCTAGCTGCACTGTTTTATCACTTTTCGCCATCGAACCGAATGAACACAAATTACGCGCGGCCTTCATGTTTTTGTTTCAAACTCTGTGAATAAACTGTATAACAAAATCCGAACTTTTCACAGATAGATCAGATACTGTCATTACCAACAGTTAGAATCCCACGCTGCTCCACTAGTAGTGGTGCTAGTGTTCACTTCGCTGGCACGAGCGACCGCCATGTTAGTTTTGTTGTTGAATATCTGAAATGAAAATTCGGGAGAGTAAGGTCGTGGCCAGTAACGTGACGTTCCTAATGCTAACAAGCTTTGCGATGCTTGATGAACATTTTAAGAACACTGTGAAATAAAGTAAATAAGCAATATTTTAAGAACACTGTGAAATAAAGGTAAATATGCAATATTTCTTCTGTAGTTGAGTTACACGGTACCGTTTGTGTAGAATACAACAAAAATTATTTGGGTCTGAGCAGGTATACAGGTATATCTGCTGGACACAACGCGTAAAATGGTTCCCTAATATGCTGTAGAAAGATCAGATTAACCAAGAAGCAGGCAGTCCGCTTGTAGAAGTGACCTCTTAACTGTCCAAGTATTTCCTCGTACAGGTCTAACTTCTTTAGCTGAAGGGGAAAAGTTGCGCAAGAAAGTAGTTTCCATTAGTAACAGACTGCAGAAAAAGTGGCAAGCGAACTCTTCAAAACGGCTTTCATTTTATCAGTCGCTGCCGCGAGTGGTGCACCATTGACGTTAAGACTGTCTTTGTGTTGACAGCTGTATTTGCTGCTCTGCACACGCAATACTTATGACAGTTGTGACTGAACAAGTGTCGAGCGTTCACTTTGCGTGTCAGTGAAGTGTCTCTGCTACTCGCAGCCAGATCATTTCTTCGGTCAGCAAACTGAGTAATCAGCTTTATTCCGGTAACGTACAATCGAATTCATTTCCTCTTACCAGAATAAGCTAATATTTTTTCCGGAAAAGAAAAAGATCTTTTTATTTTTTTATTTTTATTTTTATTTTTATTTTTTTTCAATACTGTTCACTGCCGCGTCCAGACAGTCTCTGGGGCTCACCGGGGCCTCTCTCTTGTTTGTTTTGAACTAGGGCTGGTTCCGCGGGAGTCCAGCGGTAGCAGCGTGATATTGATCGAAAGGGTCGAGATATTTTAGCAGACTTTCCTTGTGCCTATTACAAATACTCATTAAAATTTATGCTTATAACGTATTGGTGTATCTGTGGTTGTAATCTTTGCTGTGCCGGCTGTGATCTGAGTATCTGTCATCGAAATATTCACACAGCAAGACGGGAAGTACCACATAAGAAAGGATTTGGTGTTTATATTTGTTTAGTTTATATTTTCATTTTACTTTTATATGTCTGCAGCATATTATCAGTTTATATAACGAAGTATGATTCTTTGAACAAACCAAGGGACCTGGCAGAGTATCAGAGGACACTGGGTATCAAAGGTGGAGCGTAGGAGAGGAACTTTATTTGTTAAAAATAAATGTAGGAAAATATGCGTTACCTGATTTGAGTTCAGATCTAATACATCTTACAATGTAGTTTATTAGTAAATTTTAGTGCTTAAAAAGGAAATAGTTTAGCTTTCCACGGTAAAAGAAGCGCCTGGTAATGGAAATTGTGCTTTCCGAAGGTTTGCACTGCTTGGGGGGAGATATGCTTCCAGGAAAAGAGCGGGGAATATCCGTGCGGTTTACGGGTTTAGTTTTACGAAAACCTGTGAGAAGGAAGTGTGTATTGCAGTCTGCCATTTAACGTTTCCTATTGAATATTCAAAGAGCATTACATTAGTTTTTAATAACATTGTGATTAAAAAAAGAAGATAGAAGAAAAATAAAGGAGGAAGTGATGGAGAAGAGAATGATGAAGAGAAAAAAAGCTAAAAATAGTAGTTAAATAGGAGACGGCCTATTACCGACGAACAACTGAATTAATGTAATTAATCTACTAGCCAATACAAGGTGCGAACAAACTTCACCTTCTATTTATACGAACCTCCAAATACACATCTTACTTGTGAAATTGACAATTTTTTTTAACTTTACAAGCAATTCCTGTACTTAGTAACATAACTGGGCCAAAAACAAAATAATCTACATAACCTTTTTCTTGATTTTTTTCTCTATTTCTCTCTTTCTTAGTCTGACCTCTTCTGCTCACTCCTGGTAGGCGCACAGGATTGTTACACCTAATAACGATCAGTGGCACACGCGCATATATATATATATATATATATATATATATACACATATACACACACACAAACACACACACACACACACACACATACAGAGAGAGAGAGACACGCATACACTCGGTGGGAAATATATGTAACATACATCAAGACAAAAAAAAAATTACGCACCATCAATATGAAAGTTAATTAACAACATACTGATATTTATAATTTGAAAAAACGCACTGTCTTCAATTTTAATTCTTAATTTTCAATTTAGCGTAATTTTACATAACGTCAGCGTATTCGCAAATGTCGCAGATTAATTACATTGGGAAAACTTACGAAGGTGTAAAACATAAACTTTATGTGTAGGAATGAAATTTCATTCTTGATACTGGTTATTGTTGATATACCAACAAATCAATTTTGTTTGTTTATGTTAATGTTGATACTTGATGATTGCCTCTGTGGCCGTAACACTTATTATATGTCAACACTATAATATACGAGTAGAAAGTAACGAGTGTGTTGTGATTGACGTATATATAATTATCTAATTGTGTCTGACATCCTATGTCTCTACATGTCAGCGATGTTTATAATTTTGAACTGCAAATTCTGGAATTGTTGTAATGCTAATTGTTTGAAGTGAACTGATGAAGAAATTTGTGTTGCCCAGTTAATGCCAAATGAAATTATGAGCGTAATTTTCTTGCCAAAATGTTGAAACAAGCCCCTACTATTAATTCGGCGACCATAATCTCGAACAAATGCAGAGTGCGAAGAAAATTATCTAAAATTTCTGCATTTTGAAGTATATATTTGTCTGCCAAAACAAGTCAGCGTAATTTGTATCATTTATTGACCCACATATAAAGTCATATAGACTTTTAGGTTCATGTGACCGTGCACCGTAACAAATCTCTATATAATAAACCCAACTGCTCAAAAGCTGTATACAAACTTGTATGACATATAACATTGCTGAGCGTACAGTGAATAAACTCCTGATGATAGGCAGACGAACTTTCCGAAAAAAGTAGATTTTCATGCCAAAATAAATTTGTGAAATTAGTGCATCTAGTTTGTTTTATTATAAAGAAATCATATAGACTTATCTCGTAACTGTCTTTATACACAACATTCCTTAAGAATAGTTGATCAAACAAGTATTAAAGATAGATCATATCTTTTATGGATCTCGAAGTTCGTTAGGTTTGCTGTGTCCATGGGAACCTGCCAAAAAACCCGATTCCAGTCGACGGCTTCACACGCTATTTTAAGAGTTTTATGGTTCTAATCTCTACTCTTACGTATCTTAAATTACCCATTTCAGTCTAGTGTCCGATTGAATTTGTGTGAAATATTCTCTTCCTATATGCATGCTGTTTACTCCATCCATCTTATCTTCTTTGACATTTGTTTGCTGTAACAACATTTGTTGAAGGATACAGCTCGGTTGATAATTTTGTTTTCTCAGGCTCTATGAAACAAACAAGGCAGGCCATGTATCATAAACGTAACAATGAGGCGCTTGCGTGCAAACATTTTTGCAGCGGAAAAGCAATGAGTATTACTTATTCTGAGTATGTGTGTGTGTTTGTAGCCTTAGGTATCCAGCTTTCAACGCGCGTGCGCCATACTGTCATCTGTGGCCTGCTCGGTTCTACTGTTTCTCTCCACATTATCCTATAAACGGCAGATTTTCGAAAAAAAAAGTTACTGAATATAAAATGTGGGTTTTGATTTTATCTACAAATTTTGTCTGAAACATTTCTCATTCTGAAGATAATTGAGCGAGATATGATCAAAAATTTATATTGGGCTTCATGTAAAGTAGTCGTTATTCTCTCTCGATTTCAACGAAACTTGAATTTGCTCAACAGACTTTCAAAAAATACTCATTTATCAAATTTTATGAAAATCCGTCCAGTTGGAACCGAGTTGTTCCATGCGGACGGATGGACGGACGGACATGACGAAGCTAATAGTAGCTATTCTTAATTTTGCGCAAGCGCCTAATGAAAATGTTCAGGAGCGTGTCAAATAGGAGGGACAGTGTCGCCAAATTTTCTCGTAATGCGTGGATGATGACTGCAATTCTATGAATCCCAGTCAGCAGACTCAGTTACAGATGGGACAAACACATACATGGATGGCATAATAACCCTTTCGTCAATGGATGGGACAGATATGCCCTGACACACAAGCGGCTGCCATGATATGACTTTGGATACTAGAGAGGACAAACATGCCTAGACACACACACACACGCGTGCGCGCGCGCTTAGAACACGATATCACGTTCTTCAAGACACGGAACAAATATGCTGTGACATTCATGGATGCCACAGACTTCAATAAATAAGAAAAACGTGCGTGAACAGATAGAGTGAAAGCTTTATATCACGTTCATTTTAAGACACGGAACAATTACGCACTTACACACACGAAAAAGGGAATGGACATACATGCATAAACAAACATGGACAGCATGCTATGATAACACTCCCGCTTTTTGTGTAATTTTGAAATCGGAATTACTATGTACTTCTGATATATTGGTATATTCTTAGTTCTCTTTTGCCGCCTGAATCCAGAGTTATAAATGTACACCAGTGGTGCAGATGATTACAGCACTCAGCGCTTCCAGCTTGAAGGTAAACCACCCGTTACTAGGTGCCTGTTATGTAAGTGTACCGTTATATGCGTGGTATTAATTAGCATCTTCTGGACTGAAATTTTATGATGAAAGACGATACTCATATTTTGCCTCTTAACTAACCTTCAGCGAACTGGTTTAAAGATATAATCGTTAATACACCCCTCTTCTCTTTGCGCCCGTGTATAATCGCAGTTTCGTACGCTTCAGTACACGGTCTAATTTTAATCTTTCTTATTACCTGCAGGAAGCGCCACACAAAACAGTTCACAACCGCCGCTCCGATCTGGTAAGTTTCGGTTCATTGTACCCTTAATATAAGACACATCGCAGTGCACACCATTAAGATAATATAATATGCAACACACGATCTTTTCTGCAAGTAGATAAGCTTACCAGTTTTTAGGCGCGTTAGCAACATTGCGAAAAGCGGCTGTTAGCTTTGTCCTGTCTATCCGTCCACCCATCCGTCTGTCCGAATGGAACTGCTCGGCTCCCACTGGACGGATTTTCATTAAATTTTATAGCTGAGGATTTTTCGATAATCTGTCGAGAAAACTCCAGTTTCGTCAAAATCTAAATAGAATAAAGGGTGCTTTAAATGTAGACCTGTTAACATTTATATCTCGCTTAATTCTTTTTGGAGTGAGAAATTTTTCAGACAAACGATTTAGAGAAAATCAAAACACACAGTTTGTGCTCAAACTTTTTTTCCCTTGAAAATCTTGCCGTTTGAGATTATGTGGAAAAATATGGCAGAGCCAGACAGCCCACAGATTACAATATAGTAAGGCGGATGCGCATTGCATGCAGGATAATTAAGGCTACAGAATATGTAAAGTGATTTCTTTTCCGCAGCAAAAATGGTTACGCGAACGCGCCTAAATACTACGTTTTGTACGTACGTTGCCTGTCTTCTTTCAGTACGGCAAGGAATGTGGCTGTAACGTTAGTAAGAAAATTTCAAATATTTTTTGTTTGTTTCTCCTGTTTATTTTTCTGCCGGTGGATTTGAATCTTCAGCGGTTTCACACACAATCTCCTCCAGCGCGGTACATGTCATCCCTGTTTCATCTTGTTTCATTTAAATTGCGCTGAACTTATTACAGAAGAGAATAAGAATTATGAAATTATAGTTTTGTGATATTCTTAAATTTTCTTCTCATTTCTCCAAACAGGAAATATTCTGTTCAACACCCTGTTCTCAAATAACTTCAGTGTAATTTTAAAGAACTGACATTGATACCAGAAAGTATGTAGATCATGATATAGTGAGGAACCGAGAAATGGATCGTGTTATTCTTTATTTATGGAGTTGTGATATACGAGCGGCACACGAAGTCATGTTGAAGGAGGAAGAAAACGAGATGACTGTGAACAAAATTGAAGAAGATACGAGCTCCTCTCCTTTATGTATTTTCTCGCGACAGAAGTCCTTGATATGGGACATTCCCATATGAAACAAAATCCCACGTAGGTTTCCTCTGCTGGCAACACCTCGCCACATTGAAATTTTGAGGTAGAAAAAATAATCTTATGGATTGAAAAGACGCTTGTACAGAGTTGTTCGGACTTGCTGTGCTCAGATCGGAGTTGGATCGTAGGGTGGAAAGGACTGAAAGTTTTTTTTAAATTTCTCATGAGCTAATAATAATACTATAAATCAAAGAAGAGCGCTTGAAAAAGTTTGGGGATTGAACGTGGTGAATAGGGGTCTTCAATGCTTCCAGTCACGTGCGCAAGTGGTGGGGTGGCATAGACGGGCATCCTTCCTTACAGCCGCACGGCCACATCTTCCCCAAGAGGGCTCATGAATTTCTGACTTTAGCGTGTGTGTACCATCACGCGCATATATAGGATTCTCTCTCCCTCACAACCCAGTAGTCCCACTCGCCCGCCTACACCGTTAAAATCAACCTCTGTTTATTTCACAGTAGACACATGATCCGAAGAAGAATTATCCCAGCTTTACGGGAAATTGTACATGCATATTCGTAAGCGAAAAGAATTCATTGCTTCAGCAAGATGGAAAATTTTTGTTTTGTTGACCGTGCATCTCGATATAATCGCGTAAAGATAAAGCAACTTGATGCACAACTTATTCTTAGTATATTTCATTAACCTCTACATGTTTCGGGCGTATCTAGGCCCATAATCAGGAGGTACAACCGTATGTATACAGCAATTGGTACTTACTATTCTTTTTAGATGATTGTCTGTTGTCCTGGATGTCCATCCAGGACAACAGACAGTCATCTAAAAAGAATAATAAGCACCAAATGTTGTATACATACGGTTGTGCCTCCTGATGATGGGCCTAGATACGCCCGAAACATGTAGAGGTTGATGAAATATACTAAGAATATGTTGTGCATCAAGCCGGTTTATCTTTACACGATGGAAAATTTGATTGTAACACATGGAACTGAAGTGGCTGCGGGGTTATGGTCCCACTGAAGCCACCAGATTTGTAGTGCTTCTTGGGTGAGGGTTCTAACTAAAACTTGGTCCGTACCACAAAAAAGGTACCACTGTTACAGTAACTTTGCAAACTCGCGCTAGCGTCATCTTAGTCTCAACAATTCCAATAGCGCTGCCACCAGTCAGTTTTGAATTTTCTAAGCAGATCACTGACAACTGCTTCGTGCGAAATGATCATAGTTCGTACTGGCTACGATGCCAACGACTTACAATGGCTAGCGGATATTAGTACACTCGCTGCTGCTAACAATTCTGTAGTGGCTGGCGTCATATCCTCGCCGTAGCCACGCAACGCTATAGTTGAGCGGACACGAACCGCTATACCACATAGCATTCCCCAAGACATGCTAACCAAACATAACTGAAAATTCAAACGGTACCTAAAAGAAACTGCGCAATCAAACACTATGCCCATACTTTACTGGTAGCTAACCTAAGCACTGAGCGTTTAGGCAATTCTGGTATTTCTGCTATCGGACCGATAAGCTAAGGAGACGTTGTACTCGTTGCACAATCGCTCCCTTCCTTCATCGCAAAAAGCAACTAAATTTTACAGTATTTGCTGCCAACATCCATAAAATTTACCTTTCTTTAGCTGTACTAAGCTCACAAAGTATAATATTAAAATAATTCTCTCAAATTGACTACTCCGGTTTTATCACTATTTCACACACGTTAAATAATCCTAAGTATTTAGTTTCCTACACATTTAGTACGTCAAGTCTAATCCGAAATTTACCAATATTCTTATAATAAAACAATCTATTCAAGGAAGTACTTGGGATAAGGATTACATCTAAATCTTCACCACAGTTTACGTCCCAGCGGAACACAGACAGAATACGGGTTACATCTTTCGTACAAAAAAAATACGTATTTATTCTCAATAAATCTACACTACCACATACACAAGCACGCGTGCGCCCACACACACACACACACAAAACTTGGGTCTACACAGTTTTAGTCTGGTCTACCACACTTTGGCTTAACAACATTATGACAGATCATCTACGCCATTTCAATTTCCTCGCCTTACCTAAATTTGGAAAATATAAAAAATATCAAAACTATTCTACTCATTTTCCTTTAAATATGGAGTTTTGGATGTACCGCACACCACTCACCTTGTATGAACAGGAAAATCTGAGCCACCAGACTCAGCTTGAGGGCTTTTTCAGAGCACTAAAATTTTTACGACTACTTCCGACGGAAGCTGGATCACAGAGATATTGCACGTCGGTCCTACAGGCTGGTACGCGCGTTCACAAAAACCCTAAATCAGCGCTTTTCGGGTCCACTTAGCTACAGCGCATTCAGACATAAAGGAATGTGGTTACTAAAGAATGTTGCGTGGTACAGCCTTCCTGTTGTTAGCGCGTGTAACTTGCTCGGCTTCTTACATACTAACTCCAATTTAAATTCTCCAACGTCCCAACACACAATATACAAGTTACACAAATAAAATCACCGTCATTTAATCGTTCCCCCTTTCTTCAATCGTGATGCGTCCCGCATCATTACTATTTTTCCAAAAATCATTCCAAATTCCCAAATTCTCAATACAAACTAATTTCCCTCTTTCCATGCATTACAGAAGAATTGATCATTCGGTTTTATCGGCCGAATTCAGTGTGACATTGCAGCCAGGAAATCTATTTATAGTTGAGCTTTTCTTTGTCTAGGTTTTGAGGTTGCGTCAATGGGAATCCTCACATTTTGAGGCAACATATTGGCCTCAACTTTAAAGTTCGAAATGTTTCAGAACACGTCTGAAAATTTCTACGTTGGAAGAAGAAGCCAAAACCTTCTCTTGAAACGTCGGGATTCGATTATCCATTGAAGCAGCGTTATATCCCAGAAGGACGAATTCCTCAGTTACACAAATACAAAAACTTAAAAAATCTCACTTTCATATAGTTCACTCCGTGCACTTTAATTGATTTACGAATTTTTACGCTATCAAAAAATATACAGTTCTACTATTATGTATTTCACTCCTAAGTAGCTAATTAGGAGTGAAATACATAACAGTAGAACCGTGCATTTGTAGGTACTGTGAAAAATTTGTAATTAAAAATCCGAATTTGCATTTCATTTTCACTTTGCTACACTTTGTTTTATTCCCGGTGCCTGTCCTTGAAGCAAATATGTATCAGTGAAGAAATTCGCAAGTAGGGAAATGCTTGGCTCAAGGAGCGCTTTAGAATTCATAAGAAACATACGCGTGAAGATATACCTGCGTATTTTGAAAAGAGTCTTCGCTCGATCTCGAAGAAACGAACATGTGAGAATTACAGTTTGTTTTAGGAAACTGAGTTTTCGACAATGGATTTGCTTCATGTCGCAGGTCTCCATTTGCTATGAACTAACTACGTTTACGGAACATTGCGAAGTTTATTTAAATTTTTTAAATTTTCTATGACAGAAGGTATGCATTGCTTTTGTCATCTGTGGCGTGGAACGCTATAGGTGATAAATTACAACGGCCACACTATCTGAGCAGGGTAGATCATGAACGGAAAATTAGAAGTAGGAGGCAAAGGACGGATATAGAGAAATATTCCTTTGTGAGTACTACGTAGGACCATTCAAGACTGGAACCAGCTACCTGCAGAAGTGTTAGGAACTCTTCCTTGTAAACTAAAGACCTTGAAAAAGATGGTAAGGAAAGCGATTATTGAGGTGAGCTAAAGAAAAATAAAGTGTGCGGAAAATCATTGAAAAGTGTAGTGAACGGAAGTGAAGCGAAGCGAAAATCACCTAAAAGAGTAAAAAAGTGTATTGTAGTGAAATGCAGCGTAGTGAAGGGGTGAAAGCGGGGTGTAATGGGAAGGATATATATGGGTGGTAAAGTGGTGAGAAGCGAAGGACTGGGGTAAAAACGTGTGTGCAATATGGTGGGA
>JGI20166J26741_11753140_pt1 | contig 10488 bp, 11 predicted proteins | sample TergutCu122P5_FD_26741 | JGI IMG/M metagenome (IMG submission 26741) | reverse complement strand
CGGTTGCGGTGTCCGATGCGACGCGCGGGGCGCTGCTGAAGGCGGTTGTGGATGACGATGGCACGTGGTCCAGCGCGATCTCCTTGGCCGACGGGATCGCCGCGAACGTGGTGACTGTGTGGGCCTACGACCGGTACGGCAACCCCGTCGAGGGGGTGCCGTACGTGGTCGAACACATGTCCAGCTCGCTGATCATCGCCGACCCCTGGGTGCTCACGGACGCCGACGGACGGGCCGACTTCCGGTTCACCTCGACGACAATCGGTACCGCCTTGGCGTACGTGTCCTACGGGTACGAGGTCGAGACGGGTCTGGCCGTAATGGTGTTCACCGCCGGGCTGGAAGCGCCGGTCGTGGCGAGTCCGTCCGATGGCGCGCTGACCAACGCGCGGCCCGTCATCGTGACGGGCACCGGACAACCGGGCGCGACGGTTGCGGTGTCCGATGCGACGCGCGGGGCGCTGCTGAAGGCGGTTGTGGATGACGATGGCACGTGGTCCAGCGCGATCTCCTTGGCCGACGGGACGTACGCGCTGAGCGCCGTGCAGACCGACGAGTGGGGCAACGCCTCGCCGGCGAGCCCGGCCGTGGGCCTGACCGTTGACACGGTCGCCCCGGGGGCACCTCGCATCGATGTGCTCGATCACACCGGCGCGTCCGGCGGCCCGGGTGCCGCCGAGCCAGGCGCGACCATGACCGTGCTGTGGCCGGACGGCACAACGTCGACGACGGTAGTCGCCGACGACGGCTCTTGGTTCGCGCCGCTGCCACCGGGCATGATCTCCGGCGATGTGGGCGCGTACGTTACCGATGCAGCGGGCAACATCTCTGCGATAACCGACCCGGTGCTCGACCTGGACCAGCCGGAGGACCTGGACCAGCCGGGAGACTTGGACCCGCCGGACGTGCCCCAGATCGAGCCACCGGACCGGACCGACGAGAGCAGCTTCCCGTCCGCTGCCGACGATTCATCGTCCGGCGGGCCGGGTCGAATCGAACCAAGGCTCCCTGATGTTCCGGCGCACCCCGACGAGGTTTGGGAAGTGCCGGCCGTCCGGCAGCCCGATCAGGAGATCGGACCCGCCGGTCCGGGGGCCTCGACGGAAGTCGCGGCGACCTCTCGTCCGCGGGGACCGATCGTCCTGGCAGCCACGCTGCTCGCAACCGGGGCGTTCCTCCTGGCGTTCCTGTGGCGACGCAGGTCATCCTCCGAAATGGTCTCGGAATGATGCGGCGCTAGCTCAGCGACGCTGGATGGGCGGGCTGGGGCGTCATGGTCGTGCCAAGCGCGAACACCTGGCCGTCCACGGCCCAGGTGTTCGCGGGAGGCGATGGGTGAATGTGGAACGATGGAAGCCAATCCACGGAGGCCGCCATGATTCCAACATTCGATGAAGCCAGGGTGATCTTGGCGCGCTACAACAAGGACGCGTTCCACCTGCGCCACGGCGAGACCGTCGGTGGCGTCATGCGGCACTTCGCCGCGCAGTACGACCCCGGGCGCGAGGAGTTCTGGGCGGTCTGCGGGTTGCTGCACGACATCGACTTCGAGATGTACCCGGACGAGCATTGCGTCAAGGGGCAGGAGTTGCTGCGGGAAAACGACGTCGACGAGAGCGTCATCCGGTCGGCGATGTCTCATGGATGGGGCGTCACCGCCGTGACGTTCGAACCCGAGCACGTCATGGAGAAGATCCTCTTCACAGTCGACGAACTGACCGGGCTGATCGGCGCGGCCGCGCTGATGCGTCCGTCGAAGAGCGTGGCGGACATGGAGGTCAGCAGCGTCAAGAAGAAGTTCAAGGACAAGAGCTTCGCCGCCGGTTGCTCCCGGGAGATCATCGAGCGCGGCGCCGCCATGCTGGGCTGGCAGATGGACGACCTGTTCGCCCGGACGCTCGAGGCCATGAAGGCGATCGAGCAGAACGGGGAGGCGGGTGTTGTCCACTGACGGTGAGGCCGGGGAAGCTGCGGCCGCCGTGGCCGACAGATTCGCCCTGCCGTCACCGACGGCGGACGTCCGGCCGATGGACGGTGGCCACATCAACCGGTCGTATCTGGTGACGTGCGAGGACGGGACGCGGTTCGTCCTTCAGCGCGTCAACCGGCACGTCTTCGCCGCGCCGGAGCAGGTGATGGCGAACATCGTCACGGTCACGGCGCATCTCGCCCGCACGGCTGCGGAGCAGCGGGCCGTCTTGCGCCTGCTGCGCACTCGCGCCGACGGCTGGTGGCACACGGACGCCGCTGGCGAGGTGTGGCGGTGCTATTACTGCATCGAGGGCTCGGCCGACGTGCCAACGCCCCTGACTCCTGAGACGTTTCGTCTTGTCGGCGAAGCGTTCGGCGGCTTCCTCAGGCAGTTGGACGACTTGCCGGCCGATCGGCTGCACACGACCATAGCGCACTTCCACGACGAGCCGCGCTATCTGGCCCGGCTGCGGGCCGTCGCGGCCGCTGATCCGTGCGGGCGGGCGAATGGTGTTCGCCCAGAGATCGCGCACGCACTGTCGTTCGAGGCCGTGAGCCACGACTTCGACGCGCCCGGTCTCATGCCGTGGCGGGTCGTCCACAACGACGCGAAGGTGTCGAACCTGCTGCTCGACGCCACCACGGGACGGCCGCTGGCGGTGATCGACCTGGACACCGTGCAGCCGGGCTTCGCGGTCAACGATGTCGGCGACGCGGTCCGCTCCGGGGCGGCGACGCTGCCCGAAGACGCCCGAGACGGCGAACCGGTGCGCTTCGTCCCAGAACTGTTCGAGGCGTTCGTGGAAGGCTACCTGGGCGCCTGCGGCGACGTGCTGACGATCGGCGAGATCACCCACCTCCGGCATGGCGTCCGGCTGATGACTCTCGAGGCCTGCGTCCGTTTCCTGACCGACTACCTGGAGGGCGACGTGTACTACCGGGTCGATCATCCCGGGCACAACCTCGACCGTGCCCGCAACCAGGCCGCCCTCCTGGACGACGTCGTCTCGCACTGGGACGACATGGGCCGCATCGTCGGCCGCCTGGCAAAGGGCGGTTGTTAGCATGTAGACATGTCGAAACTGTACTGGCGGTTCGGGCCGATGAATTGCGGGAAATCGGCCCAGATCGCGATGGTGGCGTTCAATTACCGGAGCATCGGCAAGACGCCGTTCGTCATCAAACCAGCGATCGACACGCGCTCGTCGCGCTCGATCATCTCACGCATCGGGGCGCTGTCGCTGACGGCCGACATCGTCACCCATCCGGGGGACAACCTCTACGGCATCATCCACGATCTCGAGCAGAAGCCCGACGTCGTCATCGTGGACGAGGCGCAGTGGCTGACGACCGATCAGGTCGACCAGCTGTTTCTCGTGGCCGTCGAGCTGGACATCCCCGTGATGTGCTACGGCCTGCGCACCGACTATCGCGGCGAGCTGTGGCGCGCCGCCGGCCGGTTGTTCGCCCTGGCCCACGACATCCAGGAGCTGAAGATGGTGTGCCACTGCGGACGCAAGGCCATGTTCACGCACATGACGGCAGACCCGGCCAACGCGGTCATCGACGACAACGGCGAACCGATCCTGATCGGGGCCTCGGAGTCGTACGACGCCCTGTGCGCCGAGCATTTCATCAACGACACGACGTATGACAACAGCCTGACGAACGCCGTCGCCACGGCGACGGCATGGCGCCGGGGTGCGGCCTAGCAGTTTTCGCGAGGCCGCAAACCGGTCAGGGGCCGGCTAGGAGCCCGTCTCGGCGGTCGCGTAGATGGCGCGGACGGCGGCCTGGTTTTCGGCGACGGTCGGGCCGTCCGGGAAGAACCGAGCCAGCTCGGCTCGCGCCGACTCCGGCGAATCCGAAGCGTGGATCAGGTTGCGCTGGGTGCTGGCGGCGAGATCGCCGCGAACCGTGCCGGGGGCGGCGTCCCGGGCGTTGGTGGCACCGATCATCGCGCGCGTCACAGCGACCACGTCCACGCCGCTGACCCACACCGCCACGGTCATCCCAGACGTCATGAAGGCCGCCAGATCCGGGAAGAAGGGGCGGTCGGCCAGGTCGGCGTAATGCTCGCGGACGAGTTCGTCCGAGAATACGAACGACCGCAGCCCCAAGACGAAGAGGCCCTTGGCCTCCAGGCGCGCCAGAATCGTGCCGATCAGGCCGCGCTGCACGGCGTCCGGCTTGATCAACACCAGGGTCGATTCGAGGTGCGGGTTCGTCATCGTGAGGGTTCCTTCCCTGGTGCGTGTGCGACGCTCCGATGTCGATCATAGTTGGTACCCGGCGTCTCCGCGTGGCTCGGTCAGGGCAGACCGGCCAGCCGGCCCAGCGCGGCGGCCGCTGCCCCGATGATCACGACGAGGATGAACGGCGCCTTGCGCCACAGCGCGACGCCGGCCGCGGCTAAGGCCAGCAGACGCGAATCCCAGGCGATGGTCTGCCCCGAGACGACCGTGTTGGTGATGGCCAGGGCCGCCAGCAACCCGACCGTCAAGGCGCCCGCGATGCCGACCACGGCGGGCCTTTCCAGCAGTCGCCTGGGCACCAGATAGCCGGCCAGCTTGATGCCGTAGGCCGTGGCACAGGACGCCAGAATCCACCACCACATGGCTCAGCCCCGTCCTCGTTGCTGGACGAGCGCGACCACGACGCTGACGGCCGCCGCGACCAGGATCGGCACTCCGGGCGCCACGAACGGCGCTACGACCACGGCCGCCGCGGCGGCCACGATGCCCAGAACGATCGGATCCCGTCCCTTGAGGCGCGGCCACAGCAGACCGAGGAAGGCGGCGGGTGCCGCCCCGTCCAGCCCGAACTGCTTGGGGTCGCCGATCGCCTGACCCAGCAGCGCGCCGAGCCAGGTGCCGAGGTTCCACGCCACGAATACGGCGATCGCGGCCGCGATGAAGCCCCGCCGCTGCTCGGCGGGTTCGGTCTGGGCCGATGCCGTCGCCATCGATTCGTCGATGGTGCCGTGGGCCATCAGCGGGATCAGCCAGCCGGGGGGCTTCAGCAACGTCTTCATCTGCACCCCGTAGATGCAGTTGCGCAGGCTGACCAGGCTCGCCGCGGACCAGGCTGCCACACCCGTGCCGCCGCCACCCAGAACGCCGACGAACGCGAACTGCGAGCCGCCCGTGAACATCAGGGCCGACAGCAGGCAGGCCTGCCAGACGCTCAGCCCGGACATCACGGCGAGGGCTCCGAATGACGGTCCATAGAGTCCCGTGGCGACCCCGATCGAGAGTCCCATGCGCACCGCGGGCGAGCGGCGGGCGCGCGGCGCCGGGCTGGCGCCGGTCGGATCGTCGGGTGTCACCCGGTCAGCCTATCGGTGACATCGGCGGGGGACCCTCGGCTGTTCCGGTATCTGGAGCGATCACACACTAAACTGCTCATGATCCGATCAGAGGAGGCGGCATGTCGGGCGTGGGGGATCAGGATGGCCGGGTCGAGGCATTCTTCAACGCGGTGGTCGAGGCCACCGCGAACGGGCCGTACGTCGCGACGCGGACGCCCAAGGGGTTCGACGTGGGCCTGGATGTCGCGAACCGCACCTGGTGGACGTTGCTGCAGATCCGGCACATCACGCAGACCTCGACTCAACACGTGACGTTCCCGGCGCCGGATCGCTACTCCGTCCAGGAGGAGCTTCACACGATCACATGGGACGCCGGCATGCCGGTGCTGGGCGTCTTGCATGCCTCCTTTACCAACACCAAATCCTTTGGCACGCGCATCGAATTCCACCACGACGCCGAATACTCGCCCGCCAGGGGGCTGACCACGGGAACGGATTACACGTTCCAGCCCCAGGAGATTCGACGGATCATCGACGACGCCGCGCGCTCGGTCGGGTTCAGGGCGGTCCTGGACATCGCGACACGCATCGGCATCGCAGCGGCCGTCGTCGGCGGGCTGATCGCCGTCGGTGGCGTCGTCTTGGCGATCCTGCTCGGCTCTTCCGGGTAGCGCCGAGCCTGCGGGAGACCGGATTCCAGGCTCGGCTTGCCGTGAAGGCCGAGTGTGCTGTCGGTCACGGGAACGACGGGCTGGTTCACGTGGCCGATGGGCCAGGGGTCGTGGCCGGCGCGCGCTGGCGCACCCAGTCGAGCACGCCGGGCAGGGCCCGCTCGATCTGCGCCAGCGTCGCGTCGAAACCCGACGCCGGGCCGTACCACGGGTCCTCGATGCCAGTGCCCGGCGCGGCGGGATCGAAGTCCGTTATCAGGGCCAGATTGGCGGCGTCCGGCACGATGCGGCGCATCTGGCGCAGGTGGACGGGTTCCATGGCGACCACGAGGTCGGCACTCCGGATCTCCGACGCGGTGATCTGGTGCGCCCGGTGGCCGTCCGACCGGTAGCCCGCCCGCTGCAACGCCTGGGCGGCGCGGCGGTCCATGGGGTTGCCGGTCTCCTCCGCCGTCGTCGCGGCGGACGAGAACTCGACCTTGACGCCCTGCTCCCGGGCCATCGCCTGGGCCGCTCGCTCGGCCATCGGCGAGCGGCAGATGTTGCCCCAGCACACAAAGACCACGTGTGGGGTGGCGTGACCGGTCATGATGTCCAAGTCTGCTACAGGTACTGCCGGGCGGTCGCCACCGCCTCGGCGCCGTAGCCGCCGCCGAACAGCACGGCGTGGACCAGAAGGGGATAGACCTGGTGCAGGCCGATGAGCGTCCGCCAGCCCGCCGGAAGGACGGTCGAGGCCGTCGCGTAGGCGTCCAGGATGTCATCGAGGAAGGGCGCGCCGAACAGCGCCAGCATGGCCAGGTCCGAAAGGCGGTGGCCACCGTGCGCCGACGGATCGATCAATGTCACGCCGGCGGGCGTGAACATGACGTTGCCGCTCCAGAGGTCGCCGTGCAGCCGGGCGGGCGCCGCGTCGTCGTCGAAGACGCCGTCGCTCAGTCGCTGCGCCAGACGCTCGATGACGTCCAATCCGCTTCGGCCCAGCGCGGCGTGCGCGAACGGTAGGAGGCGCTGGGTGGCGAAGAAGCGTCCCCAAGACGGCTCGGGTGTCGTCTCCAGGGGTAGATCGGCGATGAAGGATTGGCCCAGGAATCCGTCCGGCGCCGCGCCGAAGGCGGGCGCCCCGGCATCGTGCGTCACGGCCAGCGCTTCGCCGAACGCATGGGCGGCGACTCTGGTCGGCGCCACCGGCTGCAGCCGTTCCAGCGTGATCGCGTCGTCGGACACGTCGATCACGGCGACGATCCGCGCGCCACCGGGCACGCGCAGCCAGGCGAGCCCGGCCGCCTCGGCGGCGAACAGGCCGGCGGGGGCACCCAACCGGCGCTTCACGTACGCGTCCACGCCGCCATCGTATCGGTCGTCCCATTCTTTCGACCGATGCCGTGTCTTCGCCGAGTGCCCGATATGCTCTTGCGCGGAGTCAATCGGTGACTCCTGAAGCGATTTCCGAGGGGAGCCAAGGCATGAGTGATGTTACGCAGTTGAAGGCCGGCAACCTGGACGCCGGCAAGGGGTTGTTCAGGCGGCTGCCGATCGACCAATTGGCCGAACCGGCCGCCACGGAGGGGACCGGGCTCGTCCGGTCGCTGTCGCTGTTCCAGCTCACCGCGATAGGCGTGGGCGGCATCATCGGCGCCGGCATCTTTTCGCTGGCCGGCGTCGTGGCGCACGACTACGCCGGCCCGGCCGTGCTGATCTCGTTCCTGATCGCGGGCGTGGCCAGCGCGGCGGCCGCGTTCTCGTACGCCGAGTTCGCGGGCCTGATCTCGCGGGCCGGCTCCGCCTACACGTACGGCTACGCCGTGCTCGGCGAGCTGCCCGGATGGATCATCGGCTGGGATCTGCTGCTCGAGTACACGGCCATCGTGGCCGTCGTGGGCATCGGCATCTCGGGATACTTCGGGTATCTGGTCTCACAGCTCGGCCTGCATCTGCCCGCCTGGATGATGGGCGCGCCGGGCACCGGCCAGGGGCACGTCGTCGATCTGTTCGCGCTGCTGCTGTGCCTGTTCATCGCGTGGCTGCTGACGCAGGGCATCCGCAACGCGGCCCGCTTCGAGACGTTCGTCGTGGGGCTCAAGGTGGCCGTCGTCGTGCTGATCATCGCGGTCGGCGCCTTCCACATCTCCACCGCCAACTACACGCCGTTCATGCCGCACGGCATCGGCGGGGCGTTCACCGGGGCCGCCACCGTGTTCTTCGCCGTCTTCGGCTACGACGCCATGAGCACCGCGGCCGAGGAGTCGAAGGATTCGCAGAAGCACATGCCGAAGGCCATCGTCTTGTCGCTGCTGATCGCCATGGTCTTGTACGTGCTGGCCTGCCTCGTGCTGACCGGCATGGTGCCCTACACGGACATCGTCACGTCCAGCCCGTTCTCGTCCGCCTTCGCATCGATCGGCCTGCCCTGGCTGGGCACCGTGATCGCCGCCGGCGCCATCGTCGGCATCCTGACCGTCATGTTCACTTTCATGCTGGGTGTCACGCGGGTGTGGTTCTCGATGAGCCGCGACGGGCTGCTGCCGAAATACTTCGCGCAGACCTCCGTCAAGCACCATGTGCCGGTGCGGGTCACGTGGATCGTCGGCGTCGCGTCGGCCCTGTTGGCCGGCTTCGTGAAGATCGGGACGGCCGCCGAGCTGACCAACATCGGCATCCTGTTCGCGTTCATCCTCGTCTGCGTGGCCGTGATCGTCCTGCGGTATCGGCGGCCGGATCTGCATCGCGAGTTCAAGTGCCCCTGGTTGCCCGTCGTGCCGGCGATCGGTGTCGTCGCCTCGATCTGGCTGATCACGTATCTGCAGTGGCAGACGTGGGTGCGCTTCGCCGTCTGGCTCGTGGCCGGGCTGGTCATCTACTTCGCCTACAGCCGCCATCACTCACGCCTGGCCGACCCGTTGGCCGCCCAGGAGCCACCGCTGCCCGAGCCCGCCAGCCTGCGGCTCGACTGAGGAGAACCTAGGCCAGCAGCGTGCGGTCGTCCAGCGCGACGCGCGCCTGGCCGAACATGGCGAGCAGGTCGTCGACATGGGCGGCGGCCTTCTCGTCCGGGTCCAGCGAGCGCAGGATGCGGCCTTCGTGCATCATCACGAGGCGGTTGCCCAGCCGCAGGGCGTGGTCCATGTTGTGCGTCACCATCAGGGCCGTCAGCTTGTGGTCGGTGATCACCTGGGCCGTCAGGCGCAGCACGAGTTCGGCGCGTTCGGGATCGAGGGCGGCCGTGTGCTCGTCCAACAGCAGAAGGCGCGGCCTTGTGAACGACGCCATCAGCAGGCTGAGCGCCTGGCGCTGTCCGCCGGACAGCAGGCCGACGCGGTGGCCCATGCGGGTCTCGAGCCCCTGCTCCAGCGTCGCGAGGTCGGTGCGGAACCGCGCCCGCCGGGCCGCCGTCAGCCCGCGGCCGAACGTGTGGCGCTGGCCGCGCCGCAACGCGACCGCGAGGTTCTGCTCGATCGACAGGTGGGGGGCCGTGCCGGCGGCCGGGTCCTGGAACACGCGGGCGATGGCGCCGGCACGCCGGAACTCCGGTTCCCGCGTCACATCGCGCCCATCGATCCTCACGGTGCCGAGATCCAGCGGCAGCGAGCCGGCCACCACGTTCAGCAGCGTCGACTTGCCCGCACCGTTGGAACCGATGATCGTCACGAAATCGCCGGGCTCCAGCGACAGGCTGACGTCCTGCAGGGCGCGCCGCTCGTTCGGCGTGCCGGGGTAGAACGTCTTCGAGACGTGCGCCAGTTCCAGCGCCGGTGTCATGGCTCCACCTCCGTCGCCACGGCGGCGTCGGCGCTCTCGGCCGACGAGTCGGCCTCGGCGAACGGCGAGAACTGGTTGGGCACCATGGCCATCGGCTCAGGGACGCTGGGCTTGCGGCGCCAGGGGCTCAGCCAGGCCCCGACAATGCGCACGTGCTTCGATTGCGACAGCACCAGGGCGATCACGACGAGCGCCGCCGTGATGATCTTCATGTCGGTGGCGGACAGGAACGTCCACTTCAGGGCGAAGAAGATGGCGACCCGGTAGAGCACCGACCCGACCACCACGCCCAGCGTCATGAGCCAGACGAAGCGCGTCCCGAGGAGGGCGTTGCCGAGGATCACCGACGCCAGGCCGATCAGGATCCAGCCGGTGCCGTCGCCGATGGCTGCGGTGCCCACGTACTGGGCCCAGACGGCCCCGCTGAGCCCGACCAGGCCGTTGGAGACGCCCAGCGTCACGATCTTGGCGAAATCCGTGCTGATGCCCAGCGACGACGCCATGGCCGGGTTGTCACCCGTCGCCATGACCGCCAGGCCGAAGTTGGTCGACAGGAACCAGTTGACGATCACCACCATGACCAGCACGCCGGCAGCGATCGCGCCGATCGTGACCCAGGAATCGCGGCCGTAGTTGTCGGCCAGCCAGGTGAGGATCGTGCGCTTGCCGAGGAGCGGCACGGTCGACCGCTGCAGGCCGTCCTTGCCGAGCCACATGATGCGCGTGTTGACCGAGTACATCGCCAGCATCACAAGGATGCTTGCCAGCAGCGGGTCG
>JGI20166J26741_11752918_pt1 | contig 10489 bp, 6 predicted proteins | sample TergutCu122P5_FD_26741 | JGI IMG/M metagenome (IMG submission 26741) | reverse complement strand
CGGGTAGTGTAGTCGGTATAGCGACTGCCTACGGGCTGGACGGTCCGGGGATCGAATCCCGGTGGGGCGAGATTTTCCGCACCTGTCCAGACCGGCCCTGGGGACCACCCAACCTCCTGTACAATGGGTACCGGGTCTTTCCCTGGGGTAAGGTGCGGCCGGGGCGTGACGATGACCACCCATCCCCTTCTAGTGCCGAAGTCAAAAATAGAGTAGAGCTATACCTCTACTCTCCCTAAGGGCCTTCGTGGACTATGAAAGGGTGGCACCTACCTAAATGCTGGAGAGACGATAGTGCCCAAGTCTAGAAAGCATGAAAGCTGACATTCACGTCTCAATAACGTACTACGTATTTTGGCACAGGGGCAATTTTACCTTACCAGCTGCAGCTACTTATACAAGCCTTATGCACGTAGCACTGTTCCCGAATAAAAGCAAACGACTAGCGGCATTTCTTCAGCTTCTGTTTCCATTCCTATTAATAATTTGTAATTAGGGAAGGAAGGAACTGAGACTAGCCTTATGGATCGCAATCTTTCTTGAGAACCCATTGCGACTTTATGTAGTAGTGAATGCCCCCTCATTTCATGGAAACTGAAGTTAATTTCTACGAGGGGTGCTGATAAGTCCTGAGCCCGACCTATTTCCCGATGTCGTAAGACGGAATCGATAGTGTCGTTGGAAAAAGGGGTCTGTTCATGTGCTGAATTGCAAGTCCTTTCTTGTTACAGAGACTGAAAGGAAGCATGTCAGGCGACGCGCGCCATTTCAACAACATCGAGACGCGAGCTGTTATAAATTTTTTTTTTCTGCAAGGCAAGGCGCCGAAGGAAATTCGCGTCATTCTGACAGAAACATTAGGGGAACATACATTATCGTATGCCACCGTCAAAAACTGGGTGGCCCAGTTTAAAAGTGGTGATTTTTCCACCTGTGATGCGCCTCGTCCTACACGACCCAAAACAGTGACCACCCCGGAGATTATTGATCAAATTTACGAACTAATCTTGGAAGATCGCCGGATTTCGGCTAACTCAATAGTTGAGCAACTGGACATTTTCACGTGAGCGGGTTGGGTCCATCATTCATGAAGATTTGGACATGCGGAAGCTCTCCGCGAAGTGGGTCCCGAAATGCGTGAACGCGGATCAAAAACGTCAACGGTGCCAATCGTCTGAGCAAATTTGGAATTTTTTCGGCGCCATCCAAATGATTTCCTGTCGGGCGCGATTGGTGACCATGGACGAAACCTGGTTATATCACTATGACCCGGAGACAAAGCAACAGTCAATGGAGTGGCGGCAAAGCGGCTCACCCCGGCCCCAAAAAATTCCGAGTTCAAAAATCCGCTGGAAAAGTTCTCACCTTGATTTTTTGGGATCAAGACGGCATCCTCCTGATTGATTATTTTCCAAAGGGCCAAACTATCAACGCGGAGTATTATTCATCTCTGCTGGTGCAATTGAATGACATTTTAAAGGAAAAACGCCGCGGGAAGTTCACCAAGAGAGTCTTGTTCTAGCACGACAATGCCCCGGCTCACCGGTCACTTGCAACCCAGAAGAAACTGGCGTACCTGGGCTTCCAGTGTCTTGATCACTCACCCTATTCTCCGGATCTGGCCCCGTCAGACTACCACCTGTTCCCTGGACTGAAAAAAACAATTGAAAGTTCGCCATTTTTCTTCCGACGCGGAGGTCATTGCTGCGGCGGAGACCTGGTTGGACGGACAACTTTCTGCTTTTTGTTTTTTTGAGTGGTTTGCAAAAGTTAGAGCAACGGTCTGAGAAGTGTATTGAGCTTCGTGGGGAGTATGTTGAATAAATCCCGAGTTTGGCCGCTGTAACTTGTTTCGTTCCTGGTCGGGCTAAGGACTTAGCAGCATCCCATCATATATCCACAAGATTCTGCCACTTTTTCATTTGTTGGTCCAGACGAATTCACTTCAAGCCTCTCACTGTATTCCTTCAAGTTCCATTTTAATATATCCTCCCATTTGCACCAATGTCTTCCAAGTGATCTCTCTCTGCTTTTCCCACCAGAACTCTCTGTGCGTTTCTCTTCTACCCCAAGCACATCACGTGCCCCGCCCATCTCATCTTCCTTGATTTGATCAACCTTACGGACTCTTTCCACAGTTGAGGCAATTATTTATTATTCTAAATGTAATTAAAACTTTTTACGTCTCAGAATGTTTCGTTTTACCTGCTGTGTGGATCAATTTTTCAGAATTTGATAAATATTTGGTTATATATATATGCTCAACTTAATAAATTATTCTTGCTATTATTTGATATATATTGATCTACAATACTTACGGACTTACATAAAATATCATTTCCACTCATTACTGTTTCCATGAGATTTCGTGAATTTCTGTCCGTCTGTCTGTCCGTCAGTGTCTCTCTCCCTCCATCCCTTTCTGTCGGGAGTTACTCTAAAAGAAGGCTTAGCGTTTGTCTGATTACGTTGATTGTTGCTCCTCTTGTATCAGTTTGGGTACTTATTTAAGAAATGCGGGGTATGTACAGACTCCAATGGCATACACTTGCTGGTACATCCTTCAGGAGCGTCTCTGATAGGCCTAGGACTGACAAGTCCTACAGGTAGACAGCCACTATTAGTTTCGGAAAATGGACCAGCAGCTCGATTGTGTTCAGGTAACCGAGTCTATGATATCGATGGCTAGGGCTGCCTGTGAAGACATTGGTCCTGGTCGTATAGGATTCAATTTCAGTTTCTAGTTATTACAGCTCATGTAGTCGAGTATATGTTAAGTTAAGAAAATTAAGAGAAAACTTATTTTCTTTTTGTATGGATACTTTTCTTATTAGCAACAGATAGAAATTTCGGTCCGTGCTTCATCCATAAAATTGCGCCATCATGTTTCTCTAAATGGCCAGAACAATACCCCTTGCGCGAAATTGGAATCTGAAGGCTCTTCACTCGGTTTCACAGTTTTCGCTCGGATTGACATGTCACGTCATTCAGTCAAATATCTAGGACCTGCTGTAACTTCGTAACAGCAGCCTGGAGCTATCAATGAATTATGTTATCATGGTCCAGCGAGGTATCGCTCATGGTAATTGTTGCTGTGAGTACGAGCATGCCTACAAATTATCACTATGTCAATCTGTCGTTTATGACATACTGCATGTTTTTGTTAACTGAATTTACTTTATAAGGAAAGGTAAGCTTATAATGGCCTATATTCGCGTGACGCTACGCTGACTTGGACAGAATTAGTGGATTTTCACAAGACTTGATATTAATGTCATGCCATTTGAGGTTACACTATCTCATTCCCACTATTTAACTCCTCGCCAACCAGGAACACCGTTTTGTTGGTTCTACAGCCTTCTAGATACGAAGCCACTCTATTTCCACGTCGAAAGTTTTGGCGGTAATGGGTTCCATGTGCATGCAATGTGTGTTTTTGTTGAAAGTAAGAAAGCGGAATCTTGAAATTCATTTCCTTGAATAACAATATCTAATAGAATTTGGGGTGAACATGTAGCACAGACATATCTACAGATTTCAAAAAATATTTTTGTTAAAGATGACAAGCGTGGAAACGGAGCCAACGTTTTAGGGTATATATGGTAACTTACACAAGATAGGATAATCCGCACAATGCCACTATGTCGCAAAATGTATTATTCTTTTACTATTTCTGGTCGCTACACAAAGGATAGAGGGGAGAGTCAGGATCATAACTTCTTTTCACAACTGTTTCTTTCACCTAACTCTTAACTGTAAATAGTCTTAATCTGCATCGGTTAAAGTGCCTACTTGAAGTTACAATCGTAATATTCTTTTATAAGACAGTGGGAGCGGATACTGTGTTTGTACGAAGTTCCTTTCTCTCGTATACGTAACTAAATAATTGTTTATTATATGTAAATGGAACAAGTTCTGCGGAACTTGACCCAGGATAATCGGACCTTGCCCTTGACGTACTCGGATGTGGAAGACAGCGTCATACGATGCTAATTTCTTACCCTAGTGGGCCAGGGCCTCCTCATTATCGAGGTTTCACGACCGCACTCAGACACACTACACTCGGTAAGACTCCTCAGGACGAGTGACCAGCCCCACGCAGAGACTTCTAACTGACAACACACAACACTCACAAGAGACAGATATCCATACCCCCGGCGGGTTTCGAACCCGCAATCCACGCAAGCGAGCGGTCGCAGACCAACATCTTACAACGCGCGGCCATTGGGACCGGCCATTTGGTGCTACTACAGAGGAAATTGTTTCATACACACAAGTTTATTCCAACTAATTGCACAATTGGTTCTACTGTTCCTACAGGTTTCGGCTGCAAACCGCAGCCATCTTCAGGGAACCTCAAATGTTGAAGATACATATAGCTTGCTGTACATGTTTTCAGATATAAGTGGTACAATATTTATAGCTATTAGCTTCATTCAATGAATATACAGTATTATTAAAATCGTATTAAATTATAACACAAGTGAAATATAAAAATTACGTAAAATGTAACACCCAAACGTCTGGTGACAAGAGGATTTCTCTCCAGGTTTTAGTAGAGTGGAGACCCCAGAACTAGAAATTAGGCGCGCACTATATGGGTGTGAATGTCCTGTCTACGACAATTGCAGGGAAAATATAAAATGTTCAATAGACAATTGCTTCATTTCACAAAACCTGCTGTATTCTGTAAACACCGATCTTTGCTTCCAGAACGACGTTAACAAACTGAGAGATGATGATGCAGTGGTCGTTATTTCTTAAATAGTGACAGACTGGTCTTTGTGATGGTGACACTATTACCGAATTTTCACTTGTTTCTGGTAACTTTACTTCCTACAGAAGTCAACACGTGGGCTTATTATACCATCACATTTTCTGTATGGGTCGTTGCTCATGTTTTTGTGTATCCAATTTCAGCTCTTAATCCTTTGCCCTGCTTTCACCAAATTTAGTATGAACATTATTCCACTGAAGTACACCCCACCGTATGTATTTAATAATTTCCTGCAGTAAGTAACAACAACGCAGCGGACGCGCAAAGTTGTGAGGCAGGACAGGTGAAAGCTACAATTACTTTAGAGTACTCAAAATGATGTCCAGTAACAGACCATGCAAAAATATACAAAGAGTGTTGAGGAAATATTTTTGTAAAATATAAGGTGGCAGCCGGACGGACATTTTCTTTATCTTTAAGTTTTATGGCGATAAGTAATGAATGATTTGATCTACACAAATTAAATTTGGTACAATACCCAATACACATACCTACATATTAGATAAGGAGGTACAATTTGCAAGTAAAAAAATACAAACATGGCGAAGATGCGAAACTTGGAAGTTACGCCTGTTAAATTTAAAATAAGTGTATACAGTACTTAAAGTACACAGCATTGAACGCTGAAGTAGCAGCTCTGAAACTAATCAGCTACTTGTGACCCAATTGATTACTGACGCTTCTTTGTGTGTTTCAGACGGACCCGCGCCATGCCGTAGTCGCGCCTGAGGTGAGTGACGACGTTGTATTTCTGTGTAATTAGTAACACACGAGAACGCTGTGAGGTATATGTCAGACATTTCTGCTTGTTCTAGCTGGACATGTCCACATCGCAGAGCCTCATGACGTTCGAAAACAATGAAAAGCAACAGCCACAGATACAGGCCACCAAGCCCGTGAATCAACCACAGCCTCACACGAGAGCTTCGTGTTTTCGTGCGCATTTTAACAGCCTGTGGTCGGTATGGTATGGACTCTGCACTGCCGGCTTGCAGGCCTACATTGCGGAGCAGAGTGCTCAGCGCTTCTTGGGCTACGCATCCCTGACGTGGCCCGGATCAACCCTGCCCCCACACCTGGAGTTACATGCGTACCTTGCACTAAACGGCGTCGCTATTCTTCTTATACCCTTCTTCCTCGCAGCAGCTTTGTTCAAGATCGGCAATCTAGCCAACGATGGTTTCAAATTGGGGCGACACCTTAGCACTTGTGCGGCGGATCCTGCCAGTAGTGTTGTGCTTGGCCGCGCGGGCGTGCTGCGATCGCTATGGCAACATGGCGGCCCTACGGCGCCGTTTTTGCATTTGGTGACGTCATTCTGCCTACTGCTACCAAAGCTGCTGGTGGAGGCGCGCTTAATCGAGACTGGCCTTTTGCACAAAGGTATTTGACGTGGTTTTACACTATTAGATGTAGCAACTCCAGGCTAACTACATTGTACCATTGCCTGGCAGTTTGAGGAGGCCAGGGTACTCTCCCAGGACAGTGGTTGAGGGATGTGTGGTGGGCAACGTGGCACTGGGACATGTTTCTCTGAGAGTTCTTACGTTTTCCCCTGTCAGTTATCATTCCACCTGAACTCCATGTCAATTCATGTAATTGAGGGATGAACAGTAGCAGGTCCGTTAGAGACCGCAGATCCAAAACACACAGTCTGTCATCCTAGCCTCAGAACAGAAATATAACTCCATGAAGGTAAGAATGGAAATGCATTAGACTGAAATGCCCAGAGATGAGTTACAATTACCTGAAGATAGTCCTTCCCAAGTTCAGACTCTGTTGATGCATCGACAAGGTGCCTCCAATTTTGTAAAAAATGGTTGGCTTTCCTGAGATCTGAACACGATATTCGGCTACAGTGGGACACATCAGTTGCTGTGCTGTGCTGAAAAAAGTTAGATGTTATTTCGCTGTCTGTGCAGTTGTGTCATATGGGAAAGTAAAGATTCTTATGAGTGGCCTCAAGACTTACAATTTTCAGGGTCCACTTCAGTTGGCTGGTTGACTGGGAGTTGATTATGTTGGATGGTCTGAAGCCTGATTACATTCTTTTGCTGATAAAAGTGAAGCAGACCTCATACAGTTCATATGATTTACTTTGCTGGGGAACCGGTCAATTGTATATAATTTGAAATTCTGTGAGTGTCGGAGAAGGAATATGACAATACAATATTTCAAAAGTAGGAAGGCAGTTGTCCCTACCAGTTCTGAATTACAACACAACACAGTATGTGTGTTACAGCTCGGAAAGTTGTAGCATCCAAATGTCATGGTCGTATTGGAGCAAGTTGCATGTAACATACCAGAAATGCATATGAAATTTTGGTTGGGAAACCTGAAGGGAAGGTGCGGTTTTGTAGCCTTATGAGTCAAATGGAAGATAAAATTAAAGTGAATGTTAATGAAATGTGTTGCAATTGTGTGAATTGGATTAATCTGGCTTAGGATGATAGGGTTAATACTGAGTTCTTGTGGACTCAGTACTGCATCTTGTGAATTACATAAAAACCTGAAAATGGCATGGCTAGCTGACTGACTACTAGTTTATCAAGACATATTGTGTTTTACAAAATTACCTAATTATCACAAGTTGGTTCATTATAAACTAGGCTTTCAGTATGTTGCACCCGCTTCCTGAAGCATTTTAAATGCATTTCAGACTCCAGCATGAACTGTAGAAATTGTTGCTGAGAGGAGAATCTGATGGGAGTGAAACGTGTGTAATGTCATGATAATGCCTCTGATCTGGATTGTATTTTTGAGTTCAGTTGAAGGGGGAAATAACTTTACAAATGTGTCTGATGTACTGAACATCAGATTAGAAGAAGGTTATAGCCACACCATGATTGAAATCATCTGCAAGATGTGAGCCTGTTGGCCTTTCCTGAATCCATTGTTATGAACTCACCCTTATATCTCTTTGGAAGATTTCTCATTGTTTTGTTTGAGGCTTATAATACAGTATCTTGTTGTAATTTTCTAATTCCTTTTTGTATTTTCTAAATATTTTTAGTCGTATTCTTTTATTTTATGCTAAATTGTGTGTAGGCCTATTTGATTATCTGATAATCTGGTTTCTATACTGGTGCTTCGCACCCTTTAGGAGTGTGTATTTAAATTGCCTTTTCTATCCTTACACATGAAACAACCTGAGAAATAATGAGTGGATTTTCATTGTTTTGAGATTGGGGACCTCACTGATATTTGTGGACATATTCCAGTTTTAATTACAGTTGGACTTAAAGCGACAGAACAGAATTGAGACCTACATAAGTTTTTGCAGGTGTCTCAAACCTAACTCACGCGGTATTTAGGTGCGAACAATACTGGGCCAAAAGTTGTAGGGAAAAATGAAGCACATATTTTGTGCTTCATTTATCCATAAATTGTACAGTTTTTGAGGTAATTAAACAAATGTGAATGAATGCTTTGTTACTTTGGATGTGCCTACATTTCCCAAATCGTACCTCCAGCAATCATGAGTTTCATCCCAACACACATAAAGATATCCAGAGTCTCTTGTTGCCAGTAATAACTGCATGAAGCCTCTCCAAACTGGATGTATAGATCTACATGTATATAAGTGTAGGTACTATGTGAGTATAATATTTGTGTCCAAATAACTTTTGAACAAGTGGGTAGATATTAGGAAACTTGGTAAGAAAATGTTGATCATAGTGATTACTTCTCAATTCTCTACTCTCGAAAATACCAGCAAGGCAAATTTTTCAGTTGGTAGGGTCACTAGTGCAGTTAATGTAATACGCTGAAATTTCATGTGTTGAAAGATCTTCCTCATCAGCTCAGGGCAGATGAGATGGGAAGGGCGTGGTGCATGCATGGGAGAGAAGGGATGTCCTGGTTAAAAAAAACAAGTAAAGAAACAGTTTGGAAGAGCCAGGCATAGATGTGTGGATGATATTAAAATGGACCTAAAGAAACAAGATTGAAGACTGTGGACTGGATTCATGTAGCTCAGTATAGGGATCAGTGGAAGGATCTTGCAAACACAGAAAGGAATATCTTTATAATAAAACCAACTAGCTACACTAATTTCACAAATTTATTCTGGCATGAAATTAGTGCATCTAGTTGGTTTTATTATAAAGAAAATTTGTTACGATGCACGGTCACATGAACATACAGAAAGGAACTTTCAGGTTCCAAAAAATGTGGGGAATTTATTGATTAAATGATTAACTATGTGCTTCTTAAGAAGGACTCTCCTGCATGGAGTTGGTTGGTTAGTTGGATAAATGGATGGAGAGACAGGTGGGTGGATGGGCAGGCAGGCAGGTGGACAGACAGATATGTAGGTATACATATGTATGTATGGATGAATGGATGGATGGATAGATGGAGAGATTATTCATGCCTCATGTTTCTTTAATGTAAAGTAATATTATGGCAGTAATGTTAAGTCAATGTGCAGCTTTCCATTTGGTGGTGAAATGTGTGGACAGCTGGGGCTATGCTTGTGAAATATGGTATGCATACTGATTATTAACATGCCTCACTGTTTTGTTTCAGAGTTAATTTGAAGTCATGTCTGTCAAATATGAATGGAATTGTATGCTGGTGAAAATAATGAAATTTGTGGTCCCCAAGCTTGGAGATTTGGGAGGGGCTAATAATATCACACTTGAAGAGACTTGAATGGGTGCTTGGGGATGAATAAAGCAATAGAAATATTGTGTCAGGTGACTTTCATGGACAACAGCAGCAAGAGAGTTGCAAAGATTTGGAGACCTAGGAATAGGTGGAGGGATATCAAAATTGGTTGTACGGGATTAAAATATGAGTGTAGCAATTGGATTTGTGTGTCTGGCTATTAAGTGTTCTGTCTAAGCACTAATGCTGGAGGAATATAAAAAAGTTTTTCCTTTCTTAATTTGGGTAAGAATAATGTGTTCCTTGGAACGTAATTTATGTTCTGTTAGTGGGATGTGCAGTCAGTTGGACATTCTCTGTAATCACAACACTTTAATACTAGCATCTGTATATTGATCATTATGTTCTTATACTTACTGCTCATCAGAACACTTTTATCAGTGTGTTTCTTATATCTGTTTAAGTGTTTAATTCATACATTCCTGTATATAATGTTTGTCTCAGTTTCCTGCACATTATTTGTTACATTATTCTTTGCCAGTCCCATAAAATTGGTCTTTGCCACATAAATTAACAGTGTTCTTCATATTCCTTTTGCAGATGCGATCTGGCAAACAGACCTGGACTTCATGGTTGTGCACCAAGACCGGCTTGTGGTGCTTAGTTTCATGACATCACTAAATCATACAAATTTTCTGCCCACACCACTGCCATTCCTTACATCATCGGTACACCTATCGCCATCAAACCTGATGAATGTTACAGAGGACATAACCTTGGCATCATCAATGAGTACTGCCAAGAATCAAGCACTGCGCAGTCACCAGGTATTGCAAGGTTTATTGTACACAAGCCATTGGACATCATCCTGTACCAGTTTGAATCCTGCTGGCCCTGCTTTCTTCCTATTTATTTGAATCACATATTCCCAGTTAGGCTACACTGTCTTTTGGTTCGTATGTAAAACTGTTGATGCACAATTGAATGTTGAGGGGTAAACTCCTGTGATGGACTTTCTTGTTGTCAGACAAAACAATTAACACACTCTTGAAGTGTGACCTTACTTGCCTTGCCTTTGTGTGTGTGTGTGTGTGTGTGGGG
>JGI20166J26741_11752807_pt1 | contig 10489 bp, 6 predicted proteins | sample TergutCu122P5_FD_26741 | JGI IMG/M metagenome (IMG submission 26741) | reverse complement strand
ACTCAGTTTTGGCAAATTCCAAGACACAGAACGCTTTCTTATTCACTGTGCACGCCATTTTTCGTCACAACTACCCCCTAGCGGTGGAACCTGCAAGTACACCAAGGCCCCTAGTACAAAAAAAAAACTTTGATTCTCTACCTATTGATATGCTCCTTTCTGCCGTGTCTGTCTTGGTTGTTGCGCAGTCAAGTTCGGAAGTTCCGGAGGGACTTATGAATAACCCCGCATATGAAGACATTTTGTACTGAATGTATTCAGTATATATTTCAACAGAACATAAGGAATTATGTTCACTTGAAATCTTCAAAATTTCCCAGTGGTTTGTTGAGGTACAAGTTTCCATTTTTAGGTGCGTTAGCAAAACTGCGAAATTGAATATGAAATTCATCATGTCCATCCATCTACCCACATGGAATGACTCGGCTCCCACTGGATGGGTTTCCATGAAATTTGATATTTGGGTATTTTTTGAAAATCTATTGAGAAAGTTCAGGTGTCATTAAAAACAGGACAGGAATAAGTGGCATTTTACAGGAAGACCAATATACACTGTTCATCACATCTCACTCTGCTCCTCTAAGAAAGAAATATTTCCGACAAGAGCTGTACAGAAAATCAAAACACATACTTTATAATCGGTAATGTTTTATTAAAAAATCGTGCCATTTGTGAGATAATGTGGAGAAATATTGTTGAGTTGGGCAGACCACAGTGGAAAATATGGCACATGCACATTGCATACTGGATATCAAAGGATACATATACACACTCAGAATATGTATTGCTTACTACATTTTTGCACTGCAACAATGGTTGCATGATCGCACCTCAATGTGACATTATATGTACACTGCCTGTCTTGTTGCATCCTGTGAAGATATAAGGCAGTAAGTTTCTTTCATATGTTTGTATATTTCTACCAGACTACATGGTGTCACATCCTAAAACAAAGCAGACTGTTTAAGTACCAGCAGTTTGTCTTAGACCGTGCTGGAAAAAAAAGACAACTCCAAGTTCCACAAAACTAAAAAATCTGAAGTTCGTGTACATAACATGTATTATACTAAATTTTTCTCCACATTATTCATAACAGAAGATACATTTAACACCATGAGCCTGCCAAAAACAATCTTCATTATACAACAGTAGCTCTTGCTTCCAGTACATAGCATTCTACCTTTTGCCAATAATACAGTATAATTGGAAAGTAAGATATTAAGATTTTATAAGTCCCACCACAAAGTGGTTCAGCTTCAGGAGACTTCCTAACATTGATATTGAATTCCCTAAACATACAAGATAAGGTGACTTCCGTGCCTCCACACTACATCAAGAAGGGAAGGAGATAAGTCAGTGTACATTCTTAATCTTCCTGCTACATGTAGCTGACTGGCAGCAAGATGCTTCAGCCACTTTCAGGCAGGACATTTTAATTCCAATTAGAGAGACTCAAGAGACTATTAGGACATAAAGGCAAAGGGGAAAATGGAAAAAACAATGTCAGGAATTAAACTCCTGCCAAACGACTGCAGCATGCCTTCCATTTTACTGAGTTGTTACAGACCCTCCTTGATATAATGTACACTGCTTTGTGCAACACAACAACTATTCACTTTTGCAGGAAATGTTGTGCACTTGAGACTAAAGAAAGCAAAGTTTGATCCAGACTGCGTATGCATAGCAGATCGCAATGCTGTGATCTCCTGTTTGTGTTGTTACACAGTAGTGTTTTTGACAAATATATGACACTAAATAAAATCAGTAAACATGAATAACACTTATAGCTGTCTTCCTTTTGACCCTACAGGCTTGTCAAACACACAGCCTGCAGAGCCTTATGATGTGAAACACATTTCCATTTTCTAGCAACCTCTTTTTGAAAAATGACAGCAGATCTTCTTGTGAAAGACCGAAAAAATTTTAACTCTGAAACCTGTCCCCCCATAGCACTCTTATATTAAATACTTGTATTTATGACACTGATGGACATTTTAATCTTCAGTCAGTGCTGCCATCAGCAAATGTAGGAAGGAACGAAAGTGAAGGTAAATGTCCTGAGAAGCATCAGTCTCACACACCATTTAAAAAAAATAACTCTGTAATTATGAAAATGTTCAATTTTATAATTTTTAAGTGACTGTAAATTTTGTGGTCCAAGATTTCAGGCCTCCGCTCCAAAGATAAGATCTGCGCCCTTCTGGGAAATTATCACTCCATGCGTCGTAATTTCTCATAACAGCACAGACCTCATTCATAGCCCAATAAATTAGAATGGGGGGGGAAACATATGTTATTACCGTGGTTAAGGTATTTTTATGGCAAAACACACCCAAGAAATCCCACATAATTAAATACAAAGAGTTACATCCACACAATTTGTTTACATTTACAGTGAAGAATGATGAGGGAATGTAACATTGTATGTTGCAGCAGAAGATATCAAGTTGGTTTATGAATTTTGACTGCAAACACCTGCCCTGTAGGAATGAAATGATTGTATGAAGCCAACGTTGTTGTTCCTTATATCAGGGCAGATGACTACACCCTTGATGTACTGACATGCCTTTCTCAGACAGGACAACAGTAAGTTATTCCTATGTCTGAGCTTCAAACCTTGTAGGTGAAAAGGGGGCATGCAAGTGACAGGGATGAGCAATCAGATTATTGTCCAAGTTTACCCTAGCATGGTGGAGAAAAAAAAAAAATTACAGCCTTCAGTCATCCAGTCTGCAGCATGCTAATGAATGAACTATCAGAGCTAAATAATTCTCAATGTACTGTTTTAACAGAGTTTTTGTGTGGGGGAAATAGTGCGTGCCTAACCTTGAGACTGAGCCAGCCAAGGAGATGACTGCATGATTTTACTCTTCCAAGGACTAGGACATGTTCTTACTCAAGGAAAGATTGCAATCCTGTATTTTCGACAGGACAGAAGTGCCCAATAATACGCTTACTGTAACATGTGGCAGACATATCTGTCACATAATAAATTTAAAATGCCATCTGTCAATACCTCAACTCACAGGCAAATAAAATAGTTCACACAAACCAATGACTATCAATCCCATTCAAACTTCACCCCCTCACAGAAGGTGGCAAGTGCTCTATGCTGTATTACCTACTTTACACTAGTCTTTTAATACAAAAGATAAATTCGTTTAGACAAGTTATGAACAGTTAATCCAGTACTGTTCTCTAAAACTGCATACATTACAAAACAAATATTCAAGAATCCTCCGTCACTGTCTTTGCAACAGGTTTCTTTTTCTTCCTACAATGGTAATTATCATCATAATAATCATCTTCATCTTCCTCTTCTTCTTCTTCTTCTTCTTCTTCTTCTTCTTCTTCTACATAATCATCATCGTCGTCATCATCATCATCTTCATTCATGCGGTACAAATGTCTGTTTTTGTGTGACATGAGGGTCACTAGCCTACTGAATGTAAAACCACAGATATCACATTTATAAGATCCACCCTTAGGTGTAACCATATCCTGATCGCTATGATCTTTACCTACAGTCACAGCACCTCGTCCTAAATGACTTGTCCTCAGTAACTCAGAAAATGGTCCAAATGATGATGAAAGTGTGCTTTTGGAAGTGCTTCCTCTACTACTGTTGACCGCATTATCATGAACTGAGTTGTCTGAAATCTTTTCAACTGATGCTGTGTTCTCAGAGGCCATTGCCTCTGATACCATGTTCTTACAGGTTTCTTTCCCTGAAGTCTTGTCCTCAGAGGCCTTTCTCCTAGGTACTTGTTCTTCTGGTGGTGATGAATTAAATTCTTTTTTCTTGCACACATGGTTGTTGACACATCTCTTGGAAGTAAAAGTACCTTCACAAGAAGAGCAGGTGTAAACATTGCATATTCCTGGAATTATGGTCAATACTGCATGTGGCAAAAGTCCTTCCTCTGGATCACTTTCATCCACCTCTTCTTCAGGGCTATCACTGATATTTGTCATGTCTATTTCATCAATGGCTGAGCCTGGAGGCTTATAATGTACAAATACAACATCAGACTCATCACTTTCTGAATCATCATCCCTGCTTCCAACCTTGGACTTTGGGCCAGGTTTATGTGTCAGTTTCTTTTTCAGTGTAAGTGCATTCACATGAGATCCGAGATTTAACACATTATCATTTATGTTTGATTCCTTGGTCCTAACATGATGCTTTGGTTCAATTTTATTTGATTCTGCTCCATTTTTACTGCCATTTTCAGTCCTTATACATGCAAGTACAGATTTTACACTATTACTTTTATTTGTATGATGAGACCTTGAACGATGTTTTGAAGGCATTTTCCTTTTTTTGGACACCTGAACACTACTCGATGTGTTCTTATGTTTCCTGGATTCAGTTCTTGGAGTTTCAGTCTTCACGTCAACTCTCATTTTCTCATTTACTCCTGAATCAGGAAACCTACAAAAACATTCAGAATTACTATACACACAAACACACCTTACCAGCACATGCCAAGAATAGATAAACTTTTAAGGAACAGTCATAATCAACACACTACATCAAACATGCCTGAATAATAATAAAGTTGAGAATGACTTAAAACATGAACAGCATGGTATTTTAAATCATTCATTCCAATTACAGGTGAAACATGTGCATATAAGGCATGTAAAACATTCAATCCTGCAACTCAGAAGAAGTAAACTCTAAAATTAGTGAAAGAAATGAAGAAAGAAAGAAAGAAAAAGAAGAGGCAAGCATTTCTTCAGTACAAATTTCATAGAAACATATACACATGCAATACACAGTGTTCCAGGACATAAGTTCAATAGTGTGGGATCCAGTTCCAGAGATAATTCTGTTTCAGAAAGTCATATACTCATTGGTCCAATTCACAACAGTTACGGAGGTATGAGTAGTGGCATTACATTGAATAAAGTACAAAAGAAAGAACAACACTGCATATTTTCTGAGATTTCTTGTTAAATGTACAATTACAGTTGCACATTTCAGTATTTATGCAAATCATTCACAGAGGCAGGGGCCTCTATCTGCTTAAGCAGATATTCTGACCTTTGTGACCTCAGAATGTGTAACCGTATAAAGCAATATGGCATTATTTATGCACCTTGCAGCACTGAGAATTCCATGATGTAATTCTCTCTGTGCATACACCTTGGTTTTCATGTAATCTGACATAGGGTGATCTAACATTTTCAGATATTATAAGCATGGTGGCCAATTCTCAGTATTGCCTTCACCTATTGATTGTTTAGGGAACTGCTGTGCCAGTTGACAAACCAAACGAAATTAGCAGGTGCTCCCTGATGCTGGTAGTACATCTGATAAAGGTTTGTAGAGAATGCTCTCTAATAAGAGTACACTCCATGCAACAAAAATCAATCTCTAATACAGTCTAAGACATGTAAGATCTGCAGTTGCTCAGGGATCCTGAAAATCATATTACAGAAGACAGACCTCAAAAAGAATCTTGTAAAGGGCTAAAATTCTACCATCATATTGTGCACGAGTAAGATGTACACTTTAAGAAATAAAAACACTTGTAAAGAACGCTTTCTTGTAGAAGATCTGAAATCACTTTCAAACGTACAATGTGACAGAACAAAAAAATCATGGAAAGGTAACAAGAATATCTGTTTTCCTAACACTTCTAGCCTTGCCATCACAGAATATACTAACTTTCGATACACACAGATAAAATAAGTGACAGCAAGTGTGTGAATGTGTGAATATAACACATGGGTGGGGGGGTCATTAATATTAATCTGTGTTTTTCTTAAAATCAGGCAGATACAGTGATGTCTGCTTACAAGATATCTAACATAAATAACTGTAGTGAAGAAAAGGCAGAGAAAAGGTACATATAGACAAAGGAAAATTAAAAATGCTTTGAATTATGAAGCCTCCTGTATGCGTACATCACTTCTGGCAAACAGAACATTTTAGTTTCATTCATGATGTACAATATACCAGGAATTTCATTGCAGGGTCAAGATATCTAGAGAATGGGATTTTCCTTGGTTTCCCAAACAAAAGCTAGGATAATACCTCAAAATATGCCATGACCACTTCATAGCATTTTAAATTCATTATTCACTATAAACCATTCCATTTGACACTGACAACACTATGCTGTTAAAAGTAGGTAATATAAGAGCTCAGCCAAAAATCCACATACCCCACATCATTATCATCTGAAGTGCTTTCCGAGTCTGCTACCATTGGCTCTTCTGCTAGATAGTTATTGCTCAGATCAGAGTTAACAAACAGCGTGTCTGAAAGAGGATCTATTGCAGAAAGAGGGTCTTGTGTTACTGAAGTATGCTGCAAATTGTTGGCTTGTACTTGTGTACATGGTGCTCGTGCTGTTGCTGGTGACAATGGTGGTGGTCCTGTTGAAAACATATCTTGACTTTCTTGTTTGATTTGTGGTGACAGTGGTGGTGGTGTTGATGGTGGCTCATCTCTTTTCTCTTCGTCAATTTGTTCACGCTTGATCTGTGCATTTTGCTGTGACTACAAAACAATGGTACAGTGAAAACTACACAGAATAGTAACCTTTCTTGCGTACTAGAGTAGAACACATCTGATGACATCATGTTGCTGAGTTTGTTTTATTTACGCTTCATAAACCCAAAAATATACAAAATCACAACATAAAGGAAATAATGGTAATAATAAGCCCAATTTACTAGAGAAATATAAAAGTACATATAAATAAAATTTACATCACTAGCAACTACAGACAGGGTGAATGATATTTCAAAATGTTGTAAAATAAAATGCAATATGTCAGTGGCAAATCTGATGCTGCCAAGGCAGACAGTGGTGTGACTGAGGGAGAAAAAAATTAAACCTCCTATACTTATCCAAAGTCAAAGTGTATGGCAGTTCAATACTCCTCCATTACGTGAGGGTTAAAGGAAAGAATCAAACATCAATTTTCTCTATTTTTAAAGTGATTATGTAGGCATGCATTCACAGAAGTTACAGGAGAGACATAATACCTTCTGTTCTAAAGAATGGACTGGGGAAATCAGGCAGACTAACTTATCATAGTAAATCCTGCTCATAAAAGGAAGGAATCTAAGCATTTTATGCTTGTATACAAAATTTAGAAAAGCAACTATTAGCTTGTATGTTTTCTTCTGGGTAATTCCCCGGTGTCTGAATTTTATATGCCGATGTTTCGGAACACTCTGTTCCATTTTCATAGGCACGTAGGTGTGTGTAGAATTCTACACACACCTACCTGCCTATGAAGATGGAACAGACAGAGCGTTACAAGACTGGCATATAAAATTCAGACGCTGGGGAATTACCCAGAAACATACAACATTCAGAACACAGCGAAAGTTTAAAATCAAGAACTATTAGCTTAGTCATGTCTGTCCATCCACCCATCTGCAATGGAACAACTCAACTCCTGCTGGATGAATTTTTTTAAATTTGGTATTTATCTAACCAGCTGTGTGATAACAGTTGTCATTTATTGGTCATACTTTACATTGGTTTATGATCATTTTCAGGATTCAAAAAATTTTCTGATAAAGAATGTTTTTTTGTAATTGAGGGTCCACTTCAGACAGCTTTTACAACAGCAGCCTAATCATAAAATTTTACAGTCACTGGAAACTGTTTCTTACACAAATATCCAAAATAATTCCCAAGCAGCAATTGCTGATATTTTCAAACACATCATCAGCAAAATTCTTCTTAAATCAAATTTTTACCAAACATTCTGTCATACCATGATGCTCAAACAGGTTCCCTGACCAACAGAAAAGCAAAAACAAATTCCTCTTGGTTCAATGTAATAAAAGAGTAACAAGAAAAGCAATGTATGTATTATGTAATAAGGAGGCACATTCACGAAACCATTGTTGCTGTGGAAAAGCAACAAGTATTACATATTCTTAGTGTGTGTCTGTAGCCTTAGTTATCCAACATGCAATGTGTTTGTGCCATATTATATTGTTATGCGTGGCCTTTCTGGGTATATCAAATTTTTCCACATTATCTCACAAATGGCACAATTTTCAAAAAATAGTGATTGAACTTCAAAGGTGTGTTCTGATTCTCTCTACAACATTTCTCATTCTAAGAAGAAATGAGCAAGATACTATCAAAAAAGTAACTGTTATTCTTGTCAGATATTAATAAAACTTGAATTTTTTCTATGGATTTTGTAAAATACTCAAATACCAAATTTCAACAGATGGACAGACGGACGGGTGGACAAATGGACAGACAGACAGAGCTGATGAACCTAACAGTTGCTTTTCACGGTTTTGTGAATGTGCCTAACAAGCAAGTAAAACATCACTTAGTTCAAGTGTAACCTATAAAATTAAAATTAGGTGTTTTTCTATAGCAGTCTGAATGACAATACATTCAATACTATACATCTTCCATGCAACAGATATACATAAGAATATACGTATACATACATTATTACTCCTATGAAATGTTTCAGTTAATAAAAATAGCCATCCTCTGGGAGACTGTTTACACAAAGGTGCATCTGATAATGAAACATATTGCTGTCAACTGTGGATGGTAAAGTGCTGCATTATAAAATTAAATAGGCCTACTTAAAAGTTCAATATTTGATATTAAACAATTACTAAAATTAGGTTAAAACTGTAAAATATTTGTATCAGTTATATGTATCTTTCTTTGCATCCAAACATCTCAAAGCCAATATGTCTTGAGTTTATCGCAAATGATGTACACTTGATGATAAGGACACTCTGTACAGAGTACTGCATATGAACACTCTCTACAATAATATAAATTTATCACATGCATTGTCACCTTTCCACGCGACACAGAATACACCTGGATGATTCTCAGTCTGCAGTGTATCTATGTAGAAAGGATAACAACAAACCACACACTGACCTTACGTTACCAAGTTCTATTGTCCCTATGCCTGGACCAGACGTTAAAGATACGCTCTATATATTAGTCTACAGAAAAATAATTTCTGCTACCCTCTCTAAATAGGTGAATAAACTTAAAGCAAAATGTTCCTCAAAGGATGTGTTAATTTTTTCTTACATCAAATTCTAAATTCTATTCAGAGGACCATTTAGGAGGGTATAAACATCCTCATGAAAGCACTCTAACAGACAAGCTATAGGTGATAAATTATGGTTTCTCATGTTCAAAAATGTGATTATATACCTATACGTCCAGTACTTGCAAATTATGGGCTGTACTGAAGCCCAAGGATCTTGAGTGCTCTAGTTTTTCAGCATAATAACTTGAATCCTAAATTGTAAATGCTGTATGTTCCATTACACACCAAACATAAAAAAGCTGGTACAAGCAGAGAAATTATATACAGTGGAATAGTCTCAAGCAGTAACCACACAATACCACAGAAATGATAAAAGCAATGTCAGTTACCCTTTATCTGGAAATTCTAATGGTATAAATTTACCAAACTCTGACCAGGGAATACACCAATTGTATATAGTGGCCCACCCTACTATTTGAAGATGAGGCAGAAGAAAAAGGAGGAGGAGAATTACCACTACTACTACTACTAGTACTACAGAAGTGGCAGCAGTAGCAGCAACAAAGACAAAAACAACAACAACCAGGATATGGCCATCTGAGGTGAAAGAATGTAAGCATATGCTCCAATATATGAAGCAAGGAGTTAAAACATAAATATTTATCTATCTAGTCTGTTATCTTACTGGTTCTGCAGGTATGTGCTGCGAAATATCAGGCTGCTCCCACGACACCTGTGTCTTCAAGTAAGCGTCTGTCCTCACACATAATTCCCGGAAATTATAGAATTCATCAAGTTTAAATGCACACCGATGGCAAATGAGTTTACTCCATGGATCTCTCTCATAAACCTGAAATGCAACAAAAAAAATTATATAAAAAGGTAAAAATTTGTTCTAATCAATGTTGTAGACTGAGTGTTTGAAGACAGATTTCCTCAAGCTGCACATGAAAAACCTACGATAAAGAGCAAATTTAATGCCATCACACCAGTTCTAGGAGACTGCCAAGGTGAGTCAGTAAGTAGGTTACAAACGAATGCATTGCTATATTCACGTACCAAATGGGTTTCGGTTTGCAACAGTAGGTGGCAGTACATTTCAGAGTGGTTTCACACTGCAAGTTAATTGTGCATATGTAAGTGATATGTGTATCTCTAGTGGTTAAATATGTTGACTGTACTGCAAGAGTCTACAATCAGAAATCAATGCCCTGTGGTTTGTTTTTTGTGGGTGAAAGGACATTTTGGCAAAGGATATTCATAAAGAATATGGCTTCGGTGGTCTAGGGGTAGCGTGCTGGCCTTTAGTACCCAAGTTCGCAGGTTCAAACCCAGCCGAAGCCGTCAGATTTTTAAGGGCGAAAATATCCTCAGCACGCCTTCCTTCGGAGGGGAAGTAAAGCCGTCGGTCCCACGTCGTAGATTTGCGGCATGTAAAAGATCCCTAAATGGCGTGGAAGTCGTCA
>JGI20166J26741_11752696_pt1 | contig 10489 bp, 8 predicted proteins | sample TergutCu122P5_FD_26741 | JGI IMG/M metagenome (IMG submission 26741) | reverse complement strand
ATGTTAAGGGTGATACAATAAACGGACTGCTAATTTTTAAGATTTTTGTCGTTATTTCATCATATCCACATGAACTTTTACTTTTTAATTCTTTAATAATTTTTTCTGTTTCACCAGTAGTATATTGTTCCATTTTATAAAAATCCATGAATTGATTAAGAAGTTTTTAGAGAGGGTAGATTGGGTATAGATACAGACATAATAATATCACGAGGCTTTCTTTCTTGAAAAGGGGAGTGGGCAAAGAGATTGTGAAAAAAGTTTGTTTTACCACTGATATGTTTTCTTTAATTTTAATGATATGAGGCATGTAGCTGCACATAACTAATATGGAAATATTATTTAGATGCACCTATTTACAATACTTTTGTCTTTCAATATTATGCCCATGTATAGGCATGAGCAAAACTGTTAAGATATCTCTTCATTGTCTTAACTTCTGTGGAAAGCATTGAAAAATAGTTGGGACAACTTATTTTCTGCCATAACTGCACTGACCCAGTTTCATTTTTGGAAGGTTAGGTCTTTTAAATAAATTAAAATGAAGAAGTAAGTTGACATTTTACTACTTGTATAAAGAGAATGGAAAAATGTTATTGTGGTAGAAAAAATAAAGAAAAGAATAATTCAAGTCCTCAGCGTATGAGATACATGATGTATGTGTGTGCATTTAAGTATTCATGTACATGTTATGAAGGTTTAATTTACTGGATAAATGAAGTTGGCCCTTGTTAGCATTATGTGTTGGGATCGTCAGAGTATGTGGAGTGTGACAGGGTCACATTGAAGCACCTAGCACTGATCACACTGAGCTCCAATTGTCAGATGAAGTGGATTGAAAAGATTTAAATTGGTACTCACTCCATTGTGCTGGTAATTATCTTACTTCTTTACTCTCATTCACATCTGGAAAACATCTCATTCATGTCCAGACAACATTATTGGGCATAATCTGTGAATATTTAGCTTCATGGTATGTCTACAGTATGTGGCCATTGGTTGTCTTTGCTTTCACATTGTTTTCATGATGTTACATTTTTTACTAACATACGTCTGTAGTTGACTTGTAAAACTTTAAAGCATAGTTTTATTCTAGTGTGGATATATATTTTATTTTTATGAAGTAATTCAAACAGCAGATTATATTTGCTTAGGTTAGTTCAGTGTACTTTGACTGTTGTTTAGGTCATGTTGTGTTGGTGTTTTCCCTTGTAAATGCAAATAATTCTCTGACATACCTGATTGTATGTAACAGTGTATGGATGTGTTCTAGAAAGGCTGAATGAATGGTGACTATATGTAACATTGTTCCAAATTCTCTTTACAACATATAATTTATTATACGTTTATGCAGGGTGACTAGGGACACATGTTGATGCTGTTTCCAGAGGTCATTCCCTGTCAGAAATATCATATGACCATGATTTCAGTTCAGAGTGTTACGAGAGTTGTGGATGTTTGAAATTCAAGTTGCTATGAGCAGTTATAATTCAGCTTTACTGCGAGATGGATATTAATTTACAATTTAGTTGCATAAATGTTCAGAATGACCACCTTTGGTTTGATTGCACATTGGGTGTGATTTGACCACGGAATTTGTTCGTACACTGTGTTTTTGCGTCATGCCACACAGGTTTCTGTTTCAGTACATCCATGCGTGCTTGCATGCACATGTCCTCAGATAGCACAACAGGAAACGTCCATAGCTTCATAGTCACTTAGAATCATACCCATGTTCTTCTGACCTGGAGTGGTCTCAGATGTGGAATGTATGCATAAGAATACAGGGCATTGTATATGAGGATTATTCAAATGAAGCCTAAATGGGGGACTTCTTAGGTTGAAGCATTAGAGGCTGTTGGGGTAGACATCCTGTTGACACATTAGCTGATGGATCCCCTCTACAAAGGGCTTTTTAGGCTGCTGCTGGAACAACTGCCTGCTGTGAGCTGAACACCTTTGTGTCAGTCATACCCATGGCTGTTGTGCACTTCAGCATTCAAGGACCCTTACATTAGCATAAATGCACAGCACTGTTATATATCCCTCGGAGACCTGCATACGCTTGTCATGTGTGGTATGCTCCTACAGGTTGTTAATGTGTCACAAAGCAACTCCTGTCCCTATGTGACTTGCACTGTTAAAACATGCTGCTATTCATGCACTGGAAGGTGTTGGATGATTGATCCCCCATATGGCCAGAGCTGCAGTGTGTATGACATGATTGTATTCAGTCCCCTCAAGAGCACACTGGAGGACTGTAAGTTAGCAGGATGTCAGGGTTATAGTGGTGCAGTGGTTCTAGCAGTAGCTCAGGGAGTTCTTTGTGGAGAGGATCCTGTGATTCATGTGTCAGTTCAACATCTGCCTCACTTGTCACAGGGACTGCTTTTAGTAGACCAGAACGGTCCTCAGACTGGTTAATTTAACTTAATGTTGTTTGTAGTCACAGATTGTCATCAACTTAAAAAATTTATAACCTAAGCATTTAGTGTGATGGTGGGCACCATCACCATCACCACCATTGTCATCATCATCACCATCATCATCACCACCACCATTGTCATCATCATCATCATCATCACCACCACCACCACCACCACCACCACCATTGTCATCATCATCATCATCATCATCATCATCATCATCATCACCACCACCATCATCATCATCATCATCATCACCACCACCATTGTCATCATCATCATCATCATCCAGTATAATTTCAATTGCCTCTACTTTTGACTGCTAGTAAATGAAGTCGTAATCCACGATAGCACATGACTGAGATCCTGTGTGTGTTGTCTGTTGGCATGTTGATTTGAAATGTACAGGTGCCCTTTGCACTGGTAACAACAGTTGTAGTATTGATGATGATATGTAAAAATAACAAACTTGTTTCTCAGTAAAATAAAACTTAACAGAACAGTAAGAGGGGTGATATTTTTGGACATTTTAATATTGTGCACATGCTGTGTTTCTACGCTGACATAGTAGATCTTGCTGCTGTGCGTTTTGGTTTGTATTAAGACCACCTTCAGGGAGCTACAATCCAACTGTGGTTCTTTCACAGCACATCAAATGTTTATCCACACTTACTCACTGTCTGTTAAGAATTGTAGTTATTTCCCAAATACTGCACTTCCTGTATCATTAAAGTTTGTCTTTCAAACATATAATTAGTAAAATGTTAAAAGTTAATAGTTAAGACCACAGGCTCACTGTTGTTTAACACCACACACTTCGTCAGTTGTAGCGATGTGCAGTGGTAACACAAGTTGAAGGTTAAAATACGTTATATCTCTCAGACCACTGATGTTAAAATCCAGGTGGATGTGTAATGTGCAGCGCAGTCGGTATAGCGACTTTCTATGGGCCGGACGGTCCGGGGATCGAAACCCGGTGGGGCGAGATTTTCTGCACCCATCCAGACCAGCCCAGGGGCCCACCCAACCTCCAATACAATGGGTACTGGGTCTTTCCCATGGGTAAAGCGGCCGGGGCGTGGCGTTCACCACCCACCCCCATCTAGTGCCGAGGTTAAAGGAAGAGTAGAGCTATACCTCTACTCCACCTCTGGGCCTTCGTGGCCTGTTATAGGGTGAAATTTACCTTTACTTTTACCTTTATGTCTGTACAACTGAAGTCATATATAGTGTTAAATAATAGTGAGCCTGTGGTCTTAACTATTAACTTTTAACCTTTTACTAGTTATACATTTAACAGGAAAACTTTAATGATACAAGAAGTGGTGTATTTGTGAAAAAAAACTACAGTTTTTAATAGACAGGTAATAAGTGCGCATAAACGTTTGATGTGTTGTGAAAGAATTGTAGTTGGACTGAAGCTCCCTGAAGATGGTGTTAATAACACCAAAGCACGTAGGATCAAGAACTAATATGTGAGTGAAGAAACACTGTGTAATGCATGACAGTTGTTAAATGAAAGAACATGTAGACATGTTGGTGAAGCACCAAACATTAAAATATCAACATTTCCTTGTAAAAATACCCCGTTCCCCACCACATACAAGTGTGAGAGTGTGTGTGTGTGTGTGTGTGTGTGTGTGTGTGTATTCATTCACTTTAATTCCTTTCATGGTCTACATTATTTAGAGGCATGAATATATTTCTGGATGAACAGCCCTTTAGTGTTCCCTTAAAAGAAAAATTAAAGCTAAAGCCTTGGATAAAGGCTGTGTGTGTATGTAAACACATCTGTTGTTTCTGATTACAGAATTTTTTAAAGCTGATTGATTTCAAGAAATTCAGTATAGTAATAACAATATCTGTTACAGGTGTGTCATTGAAAAGTGTTGCATGATATTCCTTCTTAGATGTTGTGTATTCAGTTTACAGTATTCTGTCTCTTATTTACATGACAGATAGGTGTCATGCTTAGTCAAAATACACTTTCTCAGTGTTCCAAAGCATGCATTTACCCATTGATATCTTATTATTGCTGTATCTGGGTCCATGTTTGATCAGAAATCCCTCTTTCTTCAATTTATTTTGGTCACAAAAGACATGTATTGTTGTTCAGAAAGCTTCCTATTCAGGATATCTCATTTTAGAATTTTCCTTGGGCCATGTGCGAGTTGTGTGGCTGCAGTGAATCGTATGTACAAACTTCTGCTTGATTTGGTACAGAATAGCATTTAATTTGTTATGTTTATTGCACTGTGTTTGTTTTTTGTTTTCTGTTTTTTATAGTCAGTCTTGTGCATCTGGGCCAGTTAGCAGTGTCGGGTGAGACAGGCTCAGCCCCTCGGGGGAAGACTCAGCAATCCAGGGTAGCTCCCCAAACCCTGACCATCCCTAAAACAGAATCTAAACCATATACACTAGTGAACTGTAGGGGGAGCCCCAAGCCAAAACAGCAGGAGTTTAAATTTCCACCTCCGCCTCCTCCCATTCATACACCCTCAGAAGGTATTTCATCACGTTTCAACATAATTAATATTACTAACAGATAAATCAAACAGGGATTTCCAGATTGTTGTGTCAATGGCTACATGTGTACAACTGAAGGAAGTGGTTATGATTATTTTATGCTTTTTGTAATCTGTTTAAAAATCTCTAGCATAGACCTTAGAAAATGAGTTTCTTCATAGGCTGCACATGAATAATGTTTATGGGTAGTGGTTGTGTAATGGATTGGTAAAAAGAAACTAGCACGTAGTCCAAGGACCAGTGCTTTTTTTTTTAATTGTGCAGTGTAAATTGTAATTAGAATATATAAACATGCCTGTTTGACAGTAGAACTAGATAGGCAATGTACATGCAATGTAACATTGTGGCACATTCCTGTATTGGAGCTACTTGTGACTTCTAACAGTATAAAAATATTGAGTGTTGCACAACAATGCTTTTATGGCAGATATATGACACAGGCAACAACTACACATACTTAAGCCATCATGTAAAGTGCCCCAGTAGTTCTTTCCGATTTTAACCAAATTTGGATTTTATTGATTGATTTTTATAAACATCCTCAGTATTTAAATTGCATGGAAATCCAACCAGCAGGAGCTGTGGTGATACATATGGACAGACAAACGTAATGATGAAGCTAATAGGCTCTTTTCCCGACTGTGAACACACCTAAAAATTGAAAATTCAATAATTTCAGTTGTCAGACATAGGTGTTTGTTATGTGGCTTATCTCCCTTATTCCCATATAAACCACAAGTGCTGACGGGAATGTTTAGAAACTTCATCTTCAGCACTCACCTTTTCGGTAGGGAGAGTCTAGCATGTAAGCTGTGATTGGCTGGATATGTAGCTTAAATTCACACTGTCTTTTGTTAGGAAATATTTGTGGAAATTATTGATTGATTTAGTGAGGACATTGAGATATATACCATGTTACAGTATGATGACTGTTGGATTGGGCTGGTTCAGGTTACTGCTTATTGGTGTGATTAACGTTTGGATTAGTCATGTCAAGTAATTAATGTTTGTCCTAAATTGTTCTTTTGGAAACTGAAATTAAAACAGAGTGGCCATTCTGTTTGTCTCATGAAGTTTGACATACACTCAGATATGAGTGCATTGAATTCTGGGAAGCCCTCACACATGGCGGAAAATAAAGAAATAGGAATTGCAGAGTGCTGGAATAGTCAGCATTTTCAGAGCTGAAGTGTTTATTGTAGGCCATTGACAGCCTTTTGGCAGCAATCTGAGATCCCTGTGGAATGTTGGAATGTTGAAGTTAATGTGCAATAATGTAGCCTGTGTTGTCACTAACAATACAGCTTAACTTAAATTTACTATCAACATTTTTAACTTATTTTTGAGGTTAAATTTTGGAGCTGCTTGGTAGTTGTTATGCGTAATGGCAGAAAGCTTTTATGAAAATTTTTCATTTAAGTAATATTGTTACAACTTTCACACCAATCAGCATATTAGTGAAGTACGTTTTGAGTTTCTCTCAGCAGTGTTGGTTTTGGAATCTCTCTAGTTACACAACTTGAGCCAGACACAGTTTGAAACCCAAATAATAAACCCATTGTTTGATGAATATGATGGAATCATTATATTCATTTTTTCCCTCTGTACACTGATGTATTTCACACAGTCTTGTTTGTGTGTGGGGCAGATTTCCTTTCAACAAGCCTTGAAAACCTATAAATTAATTAACAGATTGAAACTCAAATCCACTATTTTTATCATACCAAAGATATTTATTTGATTAGAATTGAATTGTTAGATTGACACTTACAGCTACCATTTTTATCCTGTTACAGTTGGCGATTGGGCTGGGATAGCGCAGTTAGTATAGCAACTTGCTACGGGCTGGACAGTATGGGGTGGGGACAAGATTTTCCGCACATGTCCAGACCGGCCCTGGGGCCCACCCAATTCTATACAGTGGGTACGGGGTCTTTCCAAGGGGTAGAATGGCCAGGGAATGACAATGACCACCCAACCCCTTTCTTGCTCTGAGGTTACTCCCCCTCTGGGCTCTCTGACCTGTTCTAGGGTGAACTTTATGGTACCTTTACAGATGGAGATCATATTTGATATCTACATTTATTTTGACTGCTTGCTCTCTCACAGAGTATTCATTTCAGTTATTCCAGTTTTTGGTATAATTTCTCACATCATGAAAGAGGAAAAACTTGCTAATATAGGTGTAATTTTTGCAACTTGGAGATACAAAGGCACATGTTTCTGCTGTGGAGAGCAATTCCAGATATGTGAACTTAGGATTTATGACAGTGTAGCATTCCTGTAATCATTTGGTTCCATACCATTCATTGGGGCCAAGATTTGTAGCATTGTGGTGTAACGGCACAGTTCATGTTGTAAAGAATGAAGCCCAACATTATATGATCTGCCTTGTTATCACAAATGAGACTGTGATGACTGCATCATGGTAATTTATTTATTATACCCGGTTTGGAGGGAATGACACTGTGGCAATGTAGGTTAGATAGGATGTTAGTGTTTTGCACATGTTTGGGGTGTAGGGGGCATAGAGGGTGGGAGGTGCTGACATTTGTGTTTTAACCAGGGAAGGGTCAATCAACTGCAGTCAATAACCATCCCATCTGTAACTCTTCACAGAAGGACTTGGTACTACTTAGGCTATTTCTGGTACTGTAATTTGAATGCTTTGTCTTTATATGTATGCTGTTAATTTGTTGCTTGCAGGAATTTTGTCGAATATGAACAATTCTGATGTTTTTTAAGTTTAAACATACTTGGCCTGAATGCAGAGAATAGTAGATATGCATCACATTTGTTGTGCTTGCACCCTGGGTACACTAAACACTGTACACTGTGCACTGTATTTTAGATGTAGTGAAGTTGCTGTCCACAATGGGCAACTTCCAATCTCCACACTTTATATACTCTTGTGGAAAATATAAGTACAGTCAAACTCAGTTATAATATCATGAAAGGAACCGATTAATTTGAGTGGCATTCTAACTGAGAAATATGGTAACAGTAAAGAAAAAGCATTTCCTGACACATGCAGGCCTGTTGGCATATTACTTAAATTTTAACATTGTGATTTATTTTAAATTACAGTTAATATGTAGCTTCACAATTTGTACCAGTCACCACTTTGAAGACCAAAATGTGGAAAGATAATATGGAACTGAGTGTAAGAAAAATTGTATGGGAGGATGGCAAGTGGCTGGAACTAGCACAGGACTGTGTCTGGTGGCAGGCTTTGTTGTTAATGGTGCTGAACATTTAGTTGCTGAGAAAAGGCATTTTTTTTTGGGGGGGGGGGGTCATTTAATGAGTTTGAGGACTAGATTTGTGTAATACAGCACAATAATATGTCTGTGTAATTAAATGTAGCTCCATTCTGTAAACTGCTTGTACAGAAACTCACATGTTTCACATTGAAATATTACTGGATATTGTATGAAATATGACACAATTTGTCTGCCCTCTATTTACCTAAATCTATACAATTAGACCTGCATTGTCATATGAAGTTTAATATATTAGATATTTGTTTACTGATTAATCATTTACCAATTTAAAGAAACTAAGCATTTTGAAATATATGATTTATAAAAATTGTCAAATATATTTTTTCTCCAAATTTAGTAATTTTCTGACAAATCTAAAAAATATATATGTCAGAGTGCTTTAGTTTGATTTTTTAAATAATTAGCTATTTAATCTTATATTTAAGAACTATTTCAATATCAACAGAATTGATAGTTTGTTGATTAGCTTTCCACCATATTCCTAGGTTTTATTAAAATGAAAACACACAACCTTTTAGAAGTTGCCTTTTCTTCTACTATCAGTTAAAATACAAAAATTATGGAACATACTCTGTTAGGTGTACTGGATTGAACTTAGTTCTAGGGAGAGAGTTTTTAACTAAATTAAGTAACCCTTCATTGTAGGTTTGAAAATTATTGTAAGTTAGCTGATGATGGCAACAGATCCAGTTTCCAAAGTGTGTTTTTAAATTAGACATCATGAGAACTGAAATTTTGTGCATTACCTTAATAATATGCCATTGTTGTGTGTCTTGTGAGCAGACCTGTTATTTTTGAGCACCCATGGCTGATCTAGAAACTGCCATCTCAGTATAACACACTACCAAAAACCAATACATAGTTCCTACTGCTTGTAAACCATGTTGTTCTAAAAATGAAAACTTGTGCAAGTTGCTGTTCAGGAGAATAGGGAGAACACCAATAAAATTTCACCTTTTAGGTGCGACATCCCCGTTGTGTGCTATAAACCAAATACAAAATTTATAACTAGCAGTCGAAACACAACAAAATTTTATTGTACTGTGTTGTACAATATGTTACACAACTACATGTTTCGGCCCTTTTTTAGGCTATCTTCAGGTTGTATATGCTTAGCCTTGAGATTAATGTACCCGGATGACAAATATACAAAATAGCCTTGAGATTAATGTACCCTGATGACAAATATACAAAATAGCCTTGAGATTAATGTACCATGATGACAAATGTACAAAATAGTATATTTGTCATCAGGGTACATTAATCTCAAGGCTAAGCATATACAGCCTGAAGATGGCCTAAAATAGGCCCGAAACATGTAGTTGTGTAACATATTGTACAACACAGTACAATAAAATTTTGTTGTGTTTCGACTGCTAGTTACATATTTTGTATTTAAAAAATTCACCTTTTGAGGGTTTAAATCAATCATCTTTAAAATATTTTCTTCTCTTATTAATATTTTAGTACCTGTAACTTGATTTGCATTTTTGTGACATAGTTGTAACACAATAAACTACTTTTTTCATTCATTTGGAACCGAAACAAACAAGTAGAAATATATGATGTTTCAGGTACTTGAGGCATTGGCTGTAAGGATATTGTATCCTGGGATGTAATGCTGTGAAGTTCGCTAAACATTTACCAGCATTTCAGAAGAACTTCCTGTCTCAACTCTAAAGATAAAGGTAGCTCAATCTCCTGAAACACTGGTAAATTTCTGCCAGACTGCACAACTTCACACCTCAAAAGACAGTATTCTTTAAATAGAAGTTCATTTTATTTCACAGTCCTGTGCTTGTTGTAAGCTATTCATTGTGATCATCCAACAGGTGGATACTCAGTTCTGAAACTGTAGAGTGGAATAAGTCAGTGCTTCGGTGTACATATTGCAGTGGTGTTCAGTACTGTGTGTTGCAAGTAGTTGCTTGGATTTTGAAATTTGTGTTCCGTGTTCTGACTTGAATGGCGAATCTGAAGATACATCAAAGGTTGTGTTTTAATATCTATGTACATTATTTTTAAGGCTGTGAAGGGATCTTATAATCAAGGTATCTGTTTGCGTATTCCCCTTTTTCCTCTGTTCCTGTTGCAGGTGTCAGTAGACAAAAACTGACGTAAACTTGATTTTTGTTTGACCGTGCATCATCAGTTAGGTAAAGTAATACTGATGAACCAACTAGATACAACAATGATTTATTGATCTATAAGATCAGCTCAACATGTTTTGGGCAATATTTTGCCCATCATCAG
>JGI20166J26741_11752585_pt1 | contig 10489 bp, 5 predicted proteins | sample TergutCu122P5_FD_26741 | JGI IMG/M metagenome (IMG submission 26741) | reverse complement strand
ACAGTCGGTAGGACTCCTCTGAACGAATGATCAGTCCGTCGCAGAGACCTCTATCTGACAACACACAACACTCACAACAGACAAACATCCATGCCCCGGGCCGGATTCGAACCCACAATCGCAGCAGGCGAGCGGCCGTAGACCTACGCCTTAGACCGCGCGGCCACTGGGACCGGCAGCTAGCTCTACTACAGAGAGATAACTCGTGCAGAAAATTATGACACAGGTACGAAAATTATGATGATGATGATAATGATAATAATAATAATAAATAGATTTGGCAATTCCTTCCTAACAGTCACAACTTTCACAGCAGTAGTGATGTTGGTGTTGCTGGTGTTGGTGATGGTGTTGGTGTTGGTTGTGTTAATTATGTTGGTATTGTGAATGTTGGTGGTGGCGGTGGGGCTGTTGGTTGTGGCTGTAGTGATGTTGGTGTTGCTGATGTTGGTGATGGTGTTGGTGGGGTGTTGGTTTTGGCAGTAGTGATGTTGGTGTTGCTGGTTTTGGTTATGGTGTTGATGGGTTGTTGGTTTTGGCCGTAGTTATGTTAGTGTTGCTGGTGTTGGTAGTGGTGTTGGTGTTGATGGTGGGTGTGTTTGAGATGGTGGTGATGATGATAATGATGATGATAAATTTGCGAGTTCTCGTTTTAACGAAACACCCTAGGACAGTGGCTCCCAAAGTGTGCCCCGCGGATCCCAAGGGATCCACGATGAGTTCCCAAAGAATCCATGGATATATTTCTGTTACGGATAATTTGAAATTTGCTTATTTCTTTAAATTAAAGAATAATGTTTTTAAGAAAACGCAATCTAGGAACTTTAATAATTGGCAATATGTTTATTTCGTACGACTCTTAGCATATTTAACTACGAAACACTGTACCCACGAAGCGAGCGACAGTCGGTTCAATCAATTTCGAATCGTGCAGTGCATTGTTACGTATGCTGTTGGTATGTATCAGTATCTATCTAACATCGGTTCTGAGATATAAATATTTAATTTTGGATAACTATCATCCGGGCATTTTATATTTACGTGAGCGAGGATATGAAGATACGTGGTTATATTTTTTTTCGAAGCCAAAAGGGATCCGCCAACAAAAAGCATGAGAAACATTGCGCTAGAAAAATGATACCGTTTCGCAACGACTGCTCAAAGACGTAGCGGATAAGTCTGCATTGTTGCCATGTTGGCAGGCGTGCAGCGTCACACACAGGCAGAGGGCTGACAAAAACACGGAGCGCATATATTCAAGTTAAAAAGGAAGAAAATAAAATTCTTTATATATCTCTTGCTCCCCTCTCGATATTCTTGAAGAATGTTTCCCCCAGCTCAATTCCTATTACAGCTCCACTAAGAATCCACAAAGTCGTGGGATGAATTCGCGGCGGGAGATGATCGCAACCTGACAGCCGATGTGACGTCAGCCCTCTTTGATTCGGGCCGCAGTGCTCCTGCAGGATTCGGAACAAGACAGGAGATTCTCAGCACAGTATCTGCCAGATCTGAGCTTCTCGCGGCTGTGCTGGTAAATATGCGTGACCTCATGTACAGTACCAACCACGCAGAGGAGCTCACTATCTGCCACAAGATAATCCAATATTTTGGCAGGTTTACACCAAACTACACGGTGTCATATCCCACACTATTTTAGTTTGCAGCATGTTATTTATATGTCAATTGACGTCGCTCTCAGTAACTATACAGGTTTGAAAGAATGGATAAAATAATGAACTGGAAAGGATATGGAAGGAGGCGATGGTAACCTAATTTGAAGTATTTTCCCAGAACACTCTTGGAGAGCAAGAGGAAAAGACTATAAACATTTATGAACACGGTTAGTGACCCAGGTGATATTCGAAATCGGAACCTTCTGTATAGAAGCCATCAGCGTTCGGTGCAGCTGTAGGCTTTGTATATAATGTCAGTCTTCCACTGCAACTTGACACAGAAGTTAAAGATGTTCCGTTGTAACAATTCAATGGGAAGAAATAGAAAAATATGTCATAGGGCACAGGTTTTCAATCTTAAAATTTTTGCGCTGATCTCCTATAGTTATGTACTGTGATTACAGTTAGGTGATGTGATTAATGTCAGGTAAATTAAGAGAGTATCCAGTCCCGGTGGTCGTGCATTGTAAGGCGGAGGTCTGCAACCGCTTCATTTCTGGGATCGCGGGGTCGTGGGTTCGCATCCCGCTGAGGGCATGAATTTTCGAATTTTGTGTTTGTTGTGTGTTGTGTAGGTAGCGGCCGTTGCGAAGAGCTTATCACTCGTTGAGAGGAGTCTTACTGTGTGTGTGTGTGTGTGTGTGTGTGTGTGTCTAATTTTGTTTGATCTAGAAAACACAAAACAGGCGGCCTAGGCCTGATTTGGGCTGGTGTGGCACAGAAAAAAATGTAAATGTTTAGAGTTAGGTAAAATGTGTGGTTATTCTAATGGTTTTGGATGCTGGGCTTGGGTGTAAATGGCCATAAGCTGGAAGCTTATTCTCGAATAGGAAGGTTAAATGACATGCAATTAAAATTTGTTACAGACATTTGTTACTAGTACCAGCTTTTTTATTTTCCCTTCTTGGAAAATCTTTTATCTCTATCTAAGATATATTTCTTGAATAAAACTAATATTCTTGCGCCACTGGCATGCCTAAAACTATTCACTTACAAATCATACAATAATGCTTATTGCATTATAGTTTAATATATTCAAATTACGCAACGCTGAGGCCCTAATAGCGTGCCACAATACTAACAATGTTCCATTGGAATCAAGCTCTACTTCGAAGTACTTAAGGGAGATTCTCTTCAGAAGCAGTAGTTCATATATTCATCACAGCATTCGCAGTAGCGCTGCGGTCTACTCGGCCTCTATCCAATGGGTACAGGGATGCTTTCTTCGAGAATAAAGCGGACGGAACGTATAGCTGATTATTCGTATTCAGTTCGGAGGTTAAAAACGCGTGGAGCTCTTCCCCCATCCCATTAGCCCCCACAGCAGAGTGCTGAATAATGCCAAGTAATATTGTACTTCATATCTGTAATAGACAAGTAAGATATAACATCATTGAGGATAACAAATATTTACGAGTAAATAATTTTATATATCTCGGTTGTGAAATTTCATATGAAAATGAGAAAGGTATTCAACAAAAGAAGCAAAATCTGCTCAAATACTGGGAACTATAAACAACACGTTTAAACCACCTTTGATCTAGAAATATTCAAGATTAAACCTTATAGTGAACTGGCTCTCCCAATTTCTTCATATTAAAGCAAAATTTGGACCCTCATACGAAAGCATCAACAAACAACGCAATGTACGTAGAACGTAACTTTAAGGCATGTTTCTGCAACCAAAGTTGCTGTGGAAAAGCAATGAATATTACATATTCTGAGTGTGTGTCTGTAGCGTTAATTATTCAGCATGCAATGCGCATGCACCATATTATCATCTGCGGCCTATCCGGCTCTACAGTATTTTTCCACATTATCTCATAAATGACACAATTTTCGGGAAAAAAAAGCTACTGAACATAAAATATTTGTTTTAATTTTCTGTGCAACTTGTGTCTGAATTAATTCTCATTCTACTCGTAATAAGAAATGAGGGAGACATGATCAAAAATGTATACTGGTCTTCATGTAAAGCGGCCGTTATTCTTGTCCGATTGTTATAAAACTTGAATTTTCTGGACAAGTTTTCGAAAACATATTAATGTAAAATTTCATGAAAATCTATCAAGTGGAAGTCGAGTTGTTCCACGCGGACGGACGGAACGACGGACAGACAAGACGCAGCTAAATGGTCGCTTTCAGCAATTTTGCGAAAGCGCCTGAAAAGCGAGTGATCGAGCGACGTGAAATTTTTCAGAATAACAGCGGGATACACTCATTTTGACCACAAAAGTAAATAAGATAGTTTGGAAGACTTGAAAGTAGAACCAGCTGACAAGAAACTAGCAAGATAAAAATCATATTGGCTACGACAAGTAACAAGAATGAACAGCAGCAGGACGCCAAAAATAAAGCTGAATTATGTACGAAATGAACTAAGACGAATTGGGAAGGCCTTCGAAGATACTATTAGATGAGGCCGAAACAGGTATATCAAGACCTAACTCGTGAAGAATGATGCTGCTGATGACGATCTGTAATAGTAAGGTAACACGGAGTGTAGAAATCGTGGATTTTGCGCTTTACTGTTTCTCAGCCTCTGGTTTGGATTTTAGACATTGGATAGTGAATGGTGGTCTGCTTCTCACACAAGTCGCTGACAATTTCCGACAGACACAAATTACACAGAACACGGAGTTCCTTTGAATGTCTTGTTGACAAAATATATGACGATTATCAGTGATGTAGGTAACCGGTCGGAGGCCACCCGCAAATCGATAAAGGGGGCCTTCTATTCACTTAAAACCAGCGAAATTTCTCCCATATCTTATAACACGAATCCAGAATATTGCCTTTATGTCAGTAAAGCGGAATCAAAAATGGAAACACCTACAAATTGTTTTGGTATCCTGCACGTTGAGGGACCCCCAAGTGCTGCGGGGTCTGCGAGGGCCTTATCTACGCTACGGATGAAAATTAACTTTGGCCCTGTGCCAGGACCTGATATTATAATAAGTACTGCCGGAACACGTGTGAAAACTGTACAATTAAGTGTGGACATTCAAAGTCCAAACGCAACTTGCTAATCCGCAGTCAGCAATCTTTTGCAAGTTTTATTTAATTAGAAGGAACCAGCACCCACAAATATAGCATACTCATCCATATGTTAAACATCTGGTCTAATTTAGCACTAATTCTACATGACAGACAAAAATTTTTAGGAAATCAGCGTATTTCATTTGATTCCTAAAAACATAGTAATTTTTACTAATGATATAAACATAATAACCAAGAAACTAAATTTTAAACGTAGGCGTGATTTTTAAATGCAGCATTGTTACAAATATCAGTGCAGGGCGTAAATACGTTATATTTTAATTTTTGTACATATTCCACGATATTACAGGTCGCGTTCCCGGGGGCAAAGCGGCCGGGCCGTGGCGTTGACCACCCATCACATCTAGCGCCGAGGTTAAATAAAGAGAAGAGCTATAGCTCTACTCCCCCTCTGGGCCTTCGTGGCCTCTTCTAGGGTGAACTTTACCTTTTATTAGCTCTATGGTCTGCAGGACAGAACCAGTGTCCAGTTTAATATCATTCTTTAATCTATGTCTAGCCTTGTAAGTTTTTCTTCCTTTCGTTCGAGGTTTTCGACTAAAACATGTAACCCCAGCCTTAAAATTGCTGGCACATCATAACAAAAAACAAACAAACAAGGAATGGATAAAATAACAAATCTGTCATCGCTGTTTGCCTGTAAAAATCACTTCCTGCCCTGCCGTGTCAAATAACAGGAGACTGATATCGCAAAAAAAACAGAAATGACGATTACATGAATTTTAATTACCAAGCAGAGGCAACCAACAGGCAACATGCATAACGCAGCGAGGCGGTTTGGGAATTTACAAGCGGACAGTCGGGGGGCAGTCACGAGGCCATCCCCTTTCGCGTTTCTACCGGCAGATAACAAATCAAACTTAATCAGCACAAAAATACTTGTATCGCGAAAACCGCCATGGCCTCGTCTAATTTAAGACAGACAGCAATGTCGAACAAGTTCCGTGAAACGTAATGCCAGTGTCTCTTATTATGAAGGTGTCCAGTTCGAATTCCGACCTGCACACTGTCTGTGCTGAGTCTTTTTTTAGTCTCTGCAGGCAAAGTGTGAGACAATATCTCAAATTGTGAGACAGATCACAAATCGTGAGACAGTATCTCAAATTGTGATACAGTATCACAAATCGTAAGACAGTATCTCAAATTGTGAGACAGCATCACAAATCGCGAGACAGTATCTCAAATTGTGAGACAGTATCTCAGATTGAGAGACAGTATCACAAATCGTGAGACAGTATCTCAAATTGTGAGACAGTATCACAAATCGTGAGACAGTATCTCAAATTGTGAGACAGTATCACAAATTGTGAGACAGTATCACAAATCGTGAGACAGTATCTCATATTGTGAGACAGTATCACAAATCGTGAGACAGTATCTCAAATTGTGAGATAGTATCTTAAATTGTGAGACTCTATCACAAATCGTGAGACTGTATCTCAAATTGTGAGACAGTATCTCAAATTTTGAGACAGTATCAAAAATCGTGAGACAGTATCTCAAATTGTGAGACAGTATCTCAAATTACGCCACGACAGACTCTTTACACGTTCTTGAGCATTCATTATTTATCGACCATCGCAATATCCGACATCTGAAATACTGAAAGGTTCGTCAGACACAACACACAAAATGAACAAATAATAATTTAATTGGATTACAAATAAAAATTATCCGCAGAAATAAATAATAAGAACCAGCAGCCAAACATCCACATCATGCTAACATTCGAGGAAAGGGTATAAGAATTATCATCCATTTATTCTGTCAGAAGCCCACCTAAAGTCACTGCACACAAGAGGATAAACTATATAGTAAAACAGCTACATGTTTCGGCTGTACACACAAGAAGATGAGAAGAAAATTTAGAGCTGCAATATTATTCCTTATTTGCTTACGTGTACAGCCCGATGAAAGATATACGATTAACCGAAACATGTAGCTGTATCTTCCTGTGAAGATTATGTATACGCGTCTGTTTGTGTGTGTGTGTGTGTTTGTTTGTTTGTTTTTTGATAAACCTAAATTGCGTGATTTCAGGCTTCTACCGCGTTGTAAATGAGACCATTGGAGATGAAGTCGACATGTCCCGAAACGTCTGTAACTAACTCCCAAACTAAGCTTCGTAACATACCAGAAGATCGAAGATGTAGAATGTAAATTGGTTTTTATCACTGTATCTGGAACATAACGGCGATGAAATACTTTCGGATAAAAATTTGTTGTTTTCCAACCATCGGAATTTTACGACAAAAGTTCGGAAGGAAAGTTGAAGTGTCCATCAACCCTCAGCGAAGAAAGAACTATGAAGCGGAAGTATATCAGTAGGAAAATCTGTAAAATCTTTAAGCTTAATGGAGGTGCATTTACGCTTTCCGGATTGTTCTGAAGTACGTTAGTGGAAGGAAAGACGTAAGTGGTAAAGGAATTAACGTAATAACACTGAGTGGCTGTAACACGGGTTATCCATAAATCTGCCTTTTTTATTGTGTAAACCCTAAAATTTTGAATCAGCTTTGTTCTTTGTAGCCTTCCTTTGAGCGGGCTCTAAATATCTCTACATTAAAAGTGACAAGCAAATCGGATCTCGTGATCATTTGCATGACATTTCATGAGGCAAGAACTTTACGCAGAAGAGGAATTTCATATACCAGTCAGCTTCTGCAGTTAGGTCCCTGTTGCTGAGTGTCAGAGTGCCATCAGGTGCTATCTTGTACTGCGTGACCGTGCAGATGTAGATAGAGCACTACCCGAAACGTCGACAACCAATTACCCGTCACCAAGGCGTAACAATCCAGAAGACATGCATCTTCATCAACACAGATTCCAGGACCTAAAATCTCGCACTTTACTAATTATGATTTGATTTTTGATTGAGAAGCTAATAGTCACCGCGATAGCCAAGAAATTCTCGGAGTTTAATGGAATGCGATAGTTAAAGACGGCTGATGAACATCTTGAAAATGTAACAGATTGCAGGTACTTTGGAACCGCACCACCAAATTTAAATTGTGTGACCAAAGAAATTAAGAGCAGGTTAAGTACAAGGAATATTTCCCAACATTCTGTTGAAAAATTATCTTATTTTTTGCTATGTAAAAAATAAATAAAAATTATAATACACTAATTAACTGTCTCCATAAAGAGCGTTTTCATTGCAAACCTGCTAGTTCCTCATCTAATTAAAAATTCCGGAGCATTTTATGGAACTCGACGCTCATTACCGTGTTAACACAAACCCATCACTGGTACCTATCCTTTGTCAGGTGAATTCAACCCATGTCTTTCCATTCTGTTTTTTAAAGATCCATTCTTACAACTAAGCTTAGGACTTCAAAGTAGTATCTTGAATTCAGGGTTTTATACCAAATTTCACGGACCTATGCAAAACTAAAAAGTTTAAAGGAGTGCGGAGCTGGGTGTGTCATATTGAAGGAGTAAGGATGTGGGAGGAAAGGTAGTCACGGGATAATTTCGATCTAAGAAAGGGGAAGTAACAGGGGATTGGATAAAACTGTATGACGAGGAAGTTCGTGATTTGTGAACTCACCACGTATTATTAGGATGATCAAATGAAGAACTGAATAAAACGGACATGTAGCACGCATGGCGAGAAGCTAAATTTATTAAAAAATTTTATTTTAAAACTTGAAGAAAGGGGACTGTTTGAAAGAAGAATACGTAAATGGGACAGTAATGTGAAAATGAATGTTAAACAAGTACTGTTCCTTACTCAAGAGAATGCAGTTGACCTGCACAGTGTGGGTAGAGTCCCGTAACTCTCGCGATGACTGTCTGGGGTAAATGTATTTACCTTGTAACAACATGAATATCCATCACGCTGTGATATAGTTTTTTTTTTCGTTTATAAGAAGCTAGAATTCAAATTCATGCACAGCTGTAACCACACAGAACCCTGCTGAAAATAGCAGTATTACCTCACACGCAAAAAACACAACTGCACTTCAGCTCAGTCTACTCCTAAATGTAATATATCAGTTACTGGTCATAAGCCAAGGGCGGTCGGTTTTCCCCAACGCAAGCCACTGCCAAGGTCAATTACAAACTCGACAGTCAGTACGTGTAGGATAGCAGAACGTTAAGTGATTGTGCTGGGTTCGGAGTAGGGATATGAAGCTTCTTTCTGTGAAGACAGTCATAAAAATTTTGGTTACATCAGAAAAGTATAATTACTTGCCATGGTGAAACTCCGTATCTTCGCCAGTAAGACGCTGTCCATACAGTTAAATAGTTAGTCAATTAATTAGTAATTCGTAAAATATTTTTTCTTATTTTTATTTATTTATGTCCTTCTCCGTTTACGCCTCTTGTAATTTAATCCTCTTGCTTCCCTTTAAGGTAGACATCCGATTGTGTGATCGTGCCATAAGTAAATAACGTATAACCATCAACAATACCAAGTTTTGGTGCTTAATAATGCAACGTGTTTCGACCTACTTGGTTAATCTCGAGGCTAATTACATGTAAAACACTTGAAAATTACTTTCTATGAATACTGAGATCTCAGTTTAAAAACTCATTGCATTACTTATTTATTTACTTAGTTACTCACTCACTCACTCACTCCATGGAGCAGAGTCTTTCTTGAGAAGCTAACCGGTTTGCAGTTCCCCGTATTTTATGGAACCCAATGTTCATTACTGCATTTACAAGTGTCCGCCACCTGTCCCTATCCTGAGCCAGATCAATCCAGTACATGCCCCCCCCTCTCACTTTCTGAAGATCCGTCTTAATATTATTCTCCCATTTACGCCTGGGTCTTCCGAGTGGTTGGGTAAAATATCCTTTTTGATTGTCTAATTAAAGGGAAGTGGTGCTGTGGTAATGTAGACACCTGATATAGTTGATTGGAAGACGCGAATTTGTCAGTCGTTACACGTAAGAGATGTAGCAGCTTCGTTATCAGGCTGTGGGCTGCTAGTATGTCTGCTGAGGGTGTCTTCCAGTTGAGAAAACAACTGCAGAAAGTCTGGCTCGTTTAGACGGTTTGTAGGACTGCTTGCATGCGACAGTGTCCAAACTGAAATTCTCAGTACTCACAGGGAATCACAAACACAGGCAAACCATGAGCGAGTTTTCAACCCACGATACCGATGTTCGAGAGATCGAAATGGCACGTACCTTAAGACAGCGCTTTTAGTTTCACAGGCGTTTTAGGCGCGTTCGCAAAATTGCGAAAACCGACTACAGTATTAGCTTCGTCATGTCCGTCTGTTTTTGTCTGTCCGTCCGTTTGGAACGACTCGGCTTCCAATGGAAGGATTCGGATGAAATTTAATACTGGAGCATTTTTGGAAAATCTGTCGACAAAATTCGAATTTTATTAAAACCTGACCAGAATAACGGGTACTTTACATGAAGAGCAATATATATTTATGACCATATCTCGCTCATTTCTTCTTATAATGAGAAATATTTCAGACAAGAGTTGTAGAGAAAATCACAACACACATTTCATACCCAATAACATTTTTTTTTCGAAAATCGTTCCGTGTATGAAGTAAAAGGTAAAGGTAAAGCAGTCCCGTTACAGTCCTGGAGTGGCTCAGAGGGTTCCAGGAAGTTAAAGTTCCCAGATTTCATGACAACAGCACAGGATGGTGGTAAGGTTGTCAGCCTTACGCAACGGCCGCCTTACCCCCAGGAAATACACCTGGTACTCATTTCTGTTAGAGGCTGAGTCGACCCCAGGGCCATAGTGCGACCGGAAGGATTATGTCACTGAAAAATTC
>JGI20166J26741_11752474_pt1 | contig 10490 bp, 6 predicted proteins | sample TergutCu122P5_FD_26741 | JGI IMG/M metagenome (IMG submission 26741) | reverse complement strand
ACTTTGGACATAGGTGTTTTGGGTTATATCGGTATAGTTTAACATAAGGAACACCCTCCCGAAGTTTGGTCCGTTCCTCCTGTTACACCCTGTATATACAGAACATATATTGAAGAGAAGAAAAGTGTATTCAGGGTTTTGGTGGGAAAACTTGAGGGAAAGAGACCACTTGGGAGGACGAGGTGTAGATGGGAGGATGATATTAAGATGGATCTTCAGGAAGTGGGATGTGGGGGTATGGACTGAATCGAGATGGCTCAGGATAGGGACAGGTGGTGGGCACTTGTGAATGCGGCAATGAACTTTCGGGTTCTATGAAATATGGGGAATTTCTTGACTAGCTGAAAACTGGTTACTTCTCAAGAAGGACCCTGCTCCATGGAGTAAGTAAGTATATAAAGTACAATGCTTGACAGGTCAGTACATCCACTAGTAGTATTGTCATACACTACATAGGATAAGGTTGTCTATCCCCTAACCCCCAGGAAATACACAATTTTAAATGGGAATTTTGTGTTCATTTTGCACAATTTCTACTTGTGTAACTCCTTCAGGAACGTAACCCTGGCGTAAAATGAGACCTGTGTGTAGCTTGTCACTGAAAAAATTTGTATGTAGACAAAATCAGAATGTTACATACCTATGATCTTGTGACAGCTTGCAAACAAGATAGGAGACAGAATCAGAACCAGGGGACAGCCTCTGATCCAGGATAAAAGTAGCACCTGCAAAGGATATACTAAATTTTGTGCAGTGCCTAATGTGCAAAATTAAATCATCACTCAAGTTATTTTTTTTAAACAAAACTGCATCTTATACAACTTGAAACATTCATGGCAACTAAATTTAATAATACATTTTTGGGCAAGCAGCACTAGCCCAATAAACTTTTACTGAACACTGCATCACCTTCAGACATTATACCATGTTTCAGAAATGTTTGAGAATAATTATGAATGGTGAGGTGAAAAATATTTTGGAGACAGTAACTGCACTATATTCAAAGGCACTAACTTGGCATTTTTCACAAGTGACAAAGGAAAATCACAGAGAACAAAAGTGAGGACTGTTAATCACAAAGCTGAGATAAAAAATGGCATCCTCCTGAATATAAACATGGAGAAAAAATCCCACCAAAATATACAGAACTACTAAAATGTTAACTGCAATGGGGAGACAAAGGTCTGCAAACAGTTATTTTTAACACGCTATAATACAACACAAATAAATGACATTAAATAATTGATCAGTAAAAGTAACTTGATAAAATCAAATTTTATTTACCACTGGTTAGTGTTTTGAGCTGTCGATCGAAGAAATTACTTTCCTTATTTGTAACTAAAGCACATCTGTTGCAAACACGAACAGGATCTACAAAACACATTCGGGGAAGCCCCATCTTAGTATCACAACAGGACCCACAGTATATTTGTCCACAACGGCGACAATGGTGCTGCAAAAATACAGACAGACATAAAATTTATTCCCCATTCTTAAAATTAGACATAACTGAACCTACACCACTAGTATCACTGGCACACATACAAGTGGCACAAAATGATATCTAATGGCACATTCATATGTACTGAAGTGACTCTAGTCAGTAATATTGCAAACAAAATGTCAAGTCAATAAGACTTTTTAAACTTTATACTGCACATATTCAGTACATTTGATATATATGTCATATATAAATTCCAACTTAGTGCATTTATTAACAAACAATATATATGTTGTACTGTTTTACAGTATATATTCCCCTACATGTTTCAGCTTAAATAAGCCACCTTCAGGGGGACTTAATTACAAAGGAAAAACAACACACACACTAACATAAAGGCGCATCACTCTCAAATATATAGTGCAGCTATGTATAAAATTTGGGAGCCATGTCAATAAATTTATATTATTAAAATACATAAATAAAACTAGAGCTCAATGTTTCCATGCATGATGCTAAAACTAAGTTTTTTAAGTTACATATTTGGGCACAAATTCACGCGAAAACAAAATACAATATCTGTAAAACTGCAATACATCTTCATAGTCACATTAACTCAGGTAATCAGTCTTTTACAAAATTACATTTTAAGTACTGATACAACTAACAATATTGTGACCACATATACCCATTCTTGAATCTGACATTTAATTACTGTTACAAAGGTAAAACAATCCCATTACAGGCCTATGACAGGCCCATAGCATTCCATGAGGTTGAAGCTCCCAGATTTCTAGATAATCCCCTGAATCTGCCATGGAATTCGGGTTGTCATAACCCGTAACACAATGTATTCTAATTCAACCGATGCAACTGGCCAGTGTCTTATAAGGTTATACCAGAATAAGTTTAATGACAAAGTTGTTAATTTCTTACCCTTCTTGTTAAAAAGTCAAATTTCGCTCTGCACTCTGTGCAGCTTGTACTCTGGAAGATAAACATTTGTACCATTAAAATATGTATGGTTAGTGTATCCCTTCATAATACAGTTTACGACACGTAGTTAACAGTTAATTTCATCTTTACACGTACCTCGTTATCTGGAATCCATTGTGGTTCACATAGAAGAAATGGACTTCTATGTTCGTCATTTGTAACTACGATTCTGAGTCCAGATTTCGATCTAATTAACTTTTTAGAACAACCACCTTCCATTTTTAAATTGCCCATGTACTGAAATCATTACATCTGAGCACGCGAACCAATCGCACAGAACAAAAGATACCAATATTCACAATCAACTGCCTTCATTTCGTTTAGTGAAATTCATCCATAAGACTTAAAAGTACTAGGTATCAGTTATACTGCCTTTTTATTGGTATTGTCAGATGACGAAAATTTTGTATTCAGTACAGTATGTGACCCATGTATAAAGTTTTGACATAACCATGATCATGGATTAGGGGTCTCTTTATGTGATTGGTTTTTCTGATCTGTGCTTGTACTGAAGTGAACTTGGTACTACTGGAGAATGTTGGTGGATTGTATTTGCGTTGATGCGAATTTTCGTTTTTGATTATAAACGTAAAGAGTTATTAGACAATCAGATAATATCATTTGGTAGCCGGTTAATCGTACTAGTTAGAAGAAACTGGCGTGACAAGAATTGTGGGGACTAAAATAACTTGTGTTTGGTGCACGTACGACCAGGAGAAACATGGCGGCAATAGTGAAGGTAATGAATAGCTGCTATGTTATGAACTGTAGAAGAGCTGTGGTGCATCAGATTGTAAGGAATAATTGGAACAGGGATTGGAAACCAGGCCCTTATCCCAAGACTCCTGAAGAGAGAGCTGCAGCCGCAAAGAAGTACAACTTATCTCCTGAAGAATATGAGCCGTATCCAGATGATGGCATGGGACATGGAGATTACCCCAAGCTGCCAGATATCTCGGTCGAATCGAGGGACCCATTTTATCCATGGGATTTTCCAGAGCACAAGCGAAATTTCGGAGAACCACTGCATGTTAACGTGGATATGTATGGCGAGGATCGCTTTGATGTAAGCTTAAAACCCAGATTCTCGTTAACTCAGCAAGTTCTTACGTTCATTGGTGTCATAACGGCTTGTGCTGTCGTATATTATTGGTGTGAAGACAAGAAAATGTTTCGACCAGTATTGCCAAAACAGTATCCATACCAAGGACAAACGCATTACACTTTTGAACCTGCTAGCTAATTATACTGTATTGTGTGTACATAATGTAGATATATATGTTTAAAGAGTTTACATAATAAGTAGATTCATTAATGCTCCAGAAAAGGATATGTAAACTTTCCAAAGATGCCTATGTTAACTTCCTTAAGAATATGAATGTCAGTTTCTACATGCATTGCAAAATATCTGGTTAGGAAAATGAAGGTATTCTGTGAGATTTCAATTCATCTGTTAATGAACTGCCAGCTGAAGAATTACATGGAATATGTTTGAATAAAGAAAGACAGAATACATTTCTTGTCAGTGGCTTTAAGTTTCTTCTTCACAAAAGTTGCCTTTCATTGTACACCATAAATAAATATTGTAATGGGAATGTTATTCAACATTATTTCTTTATTAGATTCTGGAAGCCTTTAACCTTGTGACTTTGCGATGTACAATGCATATCAGAGATATCACCCTGTTTTGAATAATTTTACAGATGTGTTATTGATTTTGAGACATAATTATAAGTATTTCAAATTGATATACACAATCTGTTGCTCAGAATTATACATGTTTAAAGAGCATTTTAATTAAGATCATGGTCCACTTTTCACTTTCAATTACATAGAGTACTTCTCCACAGAATAAAGAGAAAGGTGGACTCCTAGTTAACATGAAAGTTATATTAAATTTGTTTACTTTTATTACATATTTTCTAGTGACCCCATAAGAGAATAATAAATACAACTCTCCAGCACATACCCAGTTTTAGGATTAGTATAAATACATACTTCCATGCAACTTGATAACATAATAGTTAATAACTAACTGTCTAAGCACACACTGATTTCCAAATTAATTTGATATTGCTTCCCTCCAGGCCTCCCCATTACAAAGACTCCTTTCAATTTGAAATACTCGGAAAACAATTTCAATATATTTTAATAATATATATTCCCTTTTACCTTCAGTTGGTTTTGGCCTTTGTGACGTGTATAACACTGTATAGTTGAGATCGCAGTTGTGTAAAAAGACATACAGTGTTGTATGTAAGCATTTGTTCCTTAAATATTTTATAATGTCTGATGATAGCTTTCTGTCAAGGCCAAAACACGTCCATTTTACCATTCTTCAACATATTACACAGTTGTGATTGACTGCCTTCCAGTCCATTGTTTGTTTATACATCACAATGGGATGCCACACGTAGAGAATCTTAATATCTGCTGCCATCAGAATGTTAGATATTTTTATTGCGCATACATAAATATATATATATATCTAACATTATATATTATATATATGTAGCATACAAAGGCAGTTATTTTACTGTGTACTGCGTAATGCTGATATCTATATCTTTAATGTTTGCTCCTCACACTGGCATCAACTGTTTTTGGATTTAAGTTGAACGTCATCTTCGACTGGACGAGTTTACAAAACAAACGGCTGTACACTTTAATTCCAGTTCCTATTACTTGCTGCACACTTACTATGAAAAGTATGTCTTTTTAGGGACCTGCACATTACGTTAGACATGGAACAAGTTCATTACTGGTGGGCTGCGAAAAAGTACCTATTGCTTGCAACATCTAACTCCAAAGTCAGATACCACAATCAGCTGACGGAAGCCACACCATATTGGAAGAAAAAGTTACATACTGAGGGGCCATTTCAAACTGCATCTTCTATCAGTGAAACTTTAAAATTTGATACACTATGCCAATCTTGTTTCTTGGACGAACGTTTCGAACTAGCTACTCAAGGCACTTATTTTAACCTCAAATAAACCTTTTTCTTTCTCGTTGTATGGTTGGGTAGCGAAAATCTTGTGTTTCATAAGGACAACCACACAAATAATTACAGCGTTTAATGTCTCCTGTTACTGGAACTTCCTTATTGCATCTTCCCACACAGTTGCTCCTCTTCACGATCGACGAGCTTATTAAAGGCCAATTCGTCCTGCTTCAGCATAGCTCTTGGGCAGGGGCCCTCTTTCCTCCAACGCCGCTCATTCCAATCGTTGACGGGGGACAGAGTTACGTACACTGATTATGAATCGAATGTTTACATATCTTCAATGTCCTTGACAACTTTACTCCTTTCGTGCTTGGGGCCCCGAAAAGGACCCTTCATGTCAGTCCGTAAGTCCGTCAGCCCGTCAAATTGTTAAGAAAATACTATCCTGAATATGCACCTGTCATCCATCTGGAGAAAGTAGCAACCAGGAAGCATGTAGGGTATGGGCCCCCCACCCTGGGTACCTACCTATCGTGACCTACATGCCCATCGGTATTCGGTGGTGACTCCTTTTATTAACCTTACTTCTCACTACCGCTTTCACCGGATCGATGACAAATGCGGGATCAGAATGATAATCCGCATCTTATGTAACATTTTGAAGCCTGCCGTCACTGCTGTAAGGCGCCCAATAAGAGCAGGCAAATTTTCTAATTCACACGTAGATTCGATAGATTGTGGAGCAGGCCGGTTTACACCCATTCACACAAGCTTGGAAGCTGTACGTTCTCCACGCAGTCCGCACCAATCTGAGTGGAGGCAAAAGTCGCTCTGCAAGCACAGCACTTTTTTTTTTGCTCTACTGATAAAGACATGCCGATAAACAACCTATTCAAACAATATTTCGATGTAAATTGCGTTATGCGCAAAATTCATATCAATACAAGTGTGTGAATGGTTGATTGTACTTTAGTCAACTGTTGTGATAATTGCTAAGTGCCATCTATCTCACTTCAAAAGATGTTGCTCAAAGCTGCCAAATTTGGTGCCCGGCCGATCCAAGTGCCAGTGTGGTGAGGTATGTTGGACTCCAACATACCTCACCACACTGAACGTCACACACACATAATAAACGTTATGCTGCCACATCACCACGATTGACTTTTAAGAATTTTAAACAGTGATTTTTTTAAAATCCAGTGACTTTAACGAGGCACCAACGAACTCCCTGATGATGATCTATTAAGACCGAAACATGTCGGAGTGTTCTTAAGTGTTTTAAATTTAACATTTTAGACTAATATATTATTGTATTGAAAGTGCATTAGTTGGAGTGTAACATTCAACTTGCCTGGACATCAACAGCACCAACACTATGGCCACACAAAAGACTGCTGATAATGGCTCCAGCTGTCTACAGGATGGACTCAATATGAATAAAATGGCTGATGTTCCACTAAGTAAAAAAAAATAAAGATGCAGCCTTGAGGAGATGTAGTGTTTGTTCAGCACACACATGAAAAAAGAAACCAATTTTATATATTTGACTTGCATTGTGGCTGTTTGCAAAACTCTTTGTTTTGGTGAATACAACATGAAGAAAAATGTCTAAACAGGTATGCTAAAATTGATTGAGATTCCAGGCATGTATTATAACATTTTTTTTAACTGTCATATATTATAATTCGCATTGATGTCACAAAATAAATCTACACTGCTTGCATTTTTAACTCATTCTGTGTAATTAGCCTGCCAGAGTAAGGGTGGAATTTAAATGCCCCCACTGCCAGGGAAAGGGTTAAAATGTTTCTGATATGATAGTTATTTTGCTGGAGAAATTGTAACTACTGCAGTAATTGAAGACCAAAGTAAACAGCTGTATTTATCTGCTTTCATACAGACTGCTGAATAATGAGTTATATCTATGGAATTGAGAAATATTTTAAACAGTTTTAATACCGATATTATTTGGAAATAATTAGTGAGATGTATCTTTTGTTTTGAGCTTATTATTTCTTCATATTTTAAGTTGGCTGCTGATGTGACAGAATGCAATTTATTCAAATTAAACTATTCCGACATCAGAGTAGCTAATTTAAACACACTTTACACAGTGCTTTTAGTTTGGTAAGAGGACATATACACGTAGTGTCATTGTGTTTAAAACAGTAGTAATGTGTTTGTTCTTAGATGTAAACAGAGATTACACGGTTGTTCATGTCTTATAAGAAGAAGTTAGGACAAAATTATAGTATACAGATAGCTAATAAATCCTTTGAGAATAAGTTTATACATTTGTAAACAACCATAACAGATCAAGATGGCAGTCATGAAGGTAAGAGTGCATTCCATTTGAGGATGCTTGGTATTATTCAGTTTTGAATGTCTGCCATATGCTATCTAAAGACATTATGAATAAAACATACAGTACTATTACTTTTATTTGTAGTTCTGTAGAGTTTTGGGGTGTGAAACTTGTTCTTTTATAGTAAGGGAAGGAATGAAAGTAGAGGATTTGTTGTACAGCCGTGGTTGTGAAGATTTACGTTTTCTAGGATGACTCATCTTGGATTACTTGGATCAGGAAGATGGAGGCAGCAAGGTCCTTGGAAATATCGTTAATAATTTACCAGTTGGCATGATGTCATTTCAGGAAGCTAGAATCTAGGTTGGTGGTGTTAGAGAACAGGTTACTCAGGAGATAATGTGGACCAAGGAATGGAAGAAGTTACAGGGGCATGTTGATAACTGTATCATGAGGAGCTTCACGATCACTGTCATTTAGTATTAGGATGATCAGGTTGGGAGGGATGACATGAGTTGAGCATGTAGAATGCATGGGGAAGGTACAGCATGTGTACAAAACTTTGCAAAACCTTAAAGAAAGATATATGTTCAATGACCAGGTTGTAGGTTGGAGGATGATGTTAAATTGGGTCATACAGATATAGGATGAGAGCTTGTGGACTGAAGGCCCAGATCTGGGCCTGGTTGCAAGCTGTTGTGAACATGGGAATGGACTTAAATTGGTTTGTGATTCCCTGTGTACCTTAGCTATGATGTTGTAAGTAAATACAGATTACCCAAGTACAGGAAACCCTCACTGTTTGTTGGGGGTTATATACATCTTCTGCATGCCCTTATACATCAACTTGAATGGTGCCATGACAGCCTCCATCTTGTGGTTAAATTTTGGGCACTTATCCAGGAAATCATTGGTTTCCCTGATCCTGTCTTCATTTGCTATGAGATGATTTGTGGACACAATGGCATCTTGACCACCGTTCTCATTCCTGTGTCCAACTTATTCAACACCTCTGTTGTCCCTAACAGACATAACTATCCTTTTATCTTTATCTTTAGGTTCTACATCAGCATGTACATCACTCTTTCCACACATAACTAAAACATGAGGGCAACAATTATAAAAATTTTGAATTAATTTCAAGTATGTTCCCTGTCAGTCAATGTGTACATACCTACTGAGTGAGACGGGCTTGCAGGTGTGGCCTCTTGTATATTACCTTCATTAATTGTGGGAACTGCACCATGATAGCTGACATGGTGGTTGCCACAATAATTTTTAAACATATGAGCAAAAATCATTGTGCAAACCTACGAAACAAGCAGATCTGCTGTACACATGTATGTGTGTTAATAACAATTGCCCTTTGTTACTGTTCTCTTATGTATATAAATTTGTTCATGATGATGGTTGAAAGGGGCCAAAACATGTCATTACAGTAATAAAAAGGGAAGCTGTTTACATCCATATATTAGGTGCATACTTGGATGGCCTTATTTACATTATAGTAATAGACCTTCAGGTTCTATACAAGGCGTAGATCTGCTATAGTAGTAGAATGATGAGGACATTTTCCAGAAGGAGCTAGTTTTAATACATTAATTGTGGGAAAAGAGTTCCAAGGGGTGTGTACTGTGAATAAGCATTTTGAATGCTGTAAAGGGTATTTGGATTGTCTGCGTACTTGATTGGAATACACTTTTACTTTCTTTAGGCAGGTCGCCCACCATGCGGTGAGACACACAATAAATATCTATTCATATAGGCACAGTTATTTTCTGTAGTGTTTGCTCACTGAAACAACAGCTACATATGTTTCACAGTAGGTAAAGTAATATAGAAGAACCAACTAGATGCAACAATAATTTATTGATCTACAAGATCAGCTCAACCTGTTTCGGGCAATCTTTTGCTCATCTCCATGAGCGTAAGACTGAGATTTTTACAGATGGGCAAAAGATTGCCCAAAACATGTTGAGCTGATCTTGTACATCAATAAATTATTGCTGCATCTAGTTGGTTCTTCTATATTACTTTACCTACATTGATGATACACGGTCAAACACACATCATGTTTCACAGTGTTTATTGTAGAAGGTTAAATGGTGTTTGTCTGAGGCAGGTAGTGTTTAAGATACTGTGAGCTGAAATCAGGTATCACCCAGTGTTTACTGTGTTGAGGAATATCCATGTTTATGGAACAGCACATTGAGAGAATATTGCAAAAAAGAAGTGACAGACAGTGTGTGGCAGGCAGTATCAGAATAAATGAAAGTTTCATGTTATGTCTTGGTTGATTGATCTTATTCCTGACAATACAAAAACAAATTTCCCCAAAAGTGTATTGATTGATGAACATATAATGAAATGAGGGGCATTAGCAAAAAGTTGATAATCCTGTTTTGTCAAACAAATTGTATCTCATTACTAACTAGTTACAAAACAGCAGATTGTTGTACAAGGTGGCAGAGATGATGCCTCTGTTGCATCTGCAAGAGTAGCCAGATCATCTTTTGAAGACCTTCCTGCAACGTTGAAGCCTTTAAATTCTTCGTCTGAGGAGCCATCTAGAAGCATGGAAACCGGCAGGGTTTTCTCCATGCTTTTCTTAGGGTACTAACCTTAATATCCTTCAATGCAACAGCAGAAGCACACAAGGCATCCGTAAGATTAATAGAAGCCTGGAAATCATGGACATGATAGTCAGAATTGACCAGCTTTTGAATAAAAGTTAGCCTATAAAATTGCTTGAAATTCTGATTGACACCTTGGTCCATAGGTTGAATGAAATATGTCACATT
>JGI20166J26741_11752252_pt1 | contig 10491 bp, 9 predicted proteins | sample TergutCu122P5_FD_26741 | JGI IMG/M metagenome (IMG submission 26741) | reverse complement strand
TATCTCCGTAACCGTTCAACTTTGGATATAGGTGTCTTGGGTTATATCGGTATATTTTAACATAAGGAACACTCTCCCGAAGTTTTGTCCATTCCTCCTGAGACACCCTGAATGTATTATTCCGAAATAAACAAAAAAATTTGAAAAGGAATAATTATAAGGCATGTAGTGGGAACCAAAAAGAGTGCCCATGCAGCACAAATCTATACACATACATTTCTCAAGATCTTTTCTTCTTTGAGGAACCAAAAAATAAAAAGATATGAATTAGCTACCAGCCACCCATGAAAACTGCTGAAATTACTCATGATAAACACAAAATCCTCAAATTTCCGGGTGCAGCTCAATTGTTCCCTCTTCCAGTCCATCAATTCATCCAGGACATCTTCTAGCATTGCATTGCCTCCAAGTTTAGCTATCTCAGCCCTCATTTCACCATCAAGCTTCTCAAGAGTATGCCTTGTGTACTTCAAAGACCCAAACATTTCCAGCAGTGTAACACAGTACTTCTTCAATTCTAAATCCCCAGTTCTTTGTCGCAGGATACCTGGTTGGTGGTAGTTAAGATTCATACACAAAATTTCACTTGTGTCACAATATCTCAACATCTTTCTCTGTAATCTTGAACTGAGTAGCTATAAACAGATCCCAGTTTGGTAAACAAATTTTTATTTACAGTCAATTGGGAAGCCATCTCTTTTTACTCATACATAACACATGATCAAGTACTGCAGTTACAAAATAAGCACAGTCAGAAGGTACACTCCCTGCCATTCTGTTTCATTACATACCACTAAAACTGCGCACAGTGCACCACACCAGAATATTCTTACATATGCAGCTTGCTCTTCCCCATTAAATATTACATGCACTAATCTCAAATGTGTATGAGATGTGAAGTAGTTTAGCCAGCAAAATGAATTTCTTTCCAAAACTAAGATTAATTTTATTTTTCATAATTTTTTGGAAAATCTGAAATGAATGTTGCAGAAATAACTCACGTCTGTCGTAACAACTTTTAAGGGACCTAGTATGGTGGAACTGCTGACAGAGCGGTATCAGGAGAAGTACTGAACACTGAAGTGGAAAGAATGTAGCAGCAGTTTGATGTGTAAATATCGCAGATTAGCAGAGACAAGATTATGGATAATTTACAATTACCCATAAATAGCTGTCATAAGCTAAGATGGTTGCAACAATAAACGAAATTGAGAGAAAAGTGGGTTGTATGGAATAAACTGTAAATCTAAAAAGGGAAAAAAGTAAAGAAACAAGAAGAAGAAATAAATTTGTATTATAAGTAAATACTAATTATATATATGTGATAGAGTAATATTACAAGAAAAAAATGTTGAAGTGTTAAAAAGAAGAATTTAATTAGGATGTCAAAACACTGGATCAAGGAGCAGAAATCCATCTTCTGAAATAGTAAATAATTAGATTTACTAACGTGGGTAAACCAAGACCTTTTACGTGTTCCTGCATTCAATTAAATTAATTTTTATACTGTAAATACTATATAACGAATGAGAAGATTAAATATAGCCAAATAATATACATTCAAAATACCAGCTAAAGAACAAAGCTAAAACAACAGAAGGATACTTGACACCTGATGGTTATTTGGGTGACTTTTTTAGCATGGATTACTGGAAAACTAAACTTCCCTCCTGTAATAATATCACAGTAGCCCTTCCTCTGTGAAAATTGCAACAAACGAGAAGTAAACACTTATCAACAACATCCCAATATCAACAATTTAAATGTACATGTCAGTTCAAATTCAATTTCATATTATTGACAAGTTTATTAAATTTTTACCAGACGTCACCACTGTACTGTCACTTCTAACAAAGGCTTTAGATATAGTACATGGTAATTTATTTAGGATTTATGAGAGATTTCCGAAAAGTAACGGCCCTTATTTTTTCTACTATATAAATATATATACTTATTTATCTGAGCCGTACCGCCGACTCAACCTGCTGTTGTTGCTACGCGGAGACTAGTTTTCAGTACCAGTCACCGTGACCTACATCCACTCAAGTTTTCTCCGACCCGATACGCCACTTGAGTTAGTCATGAGGGGGATGAAGGTGTGGTCAACGTTCTCTTTTTACGTGGCAATAGTTTTTAAGGGACTCTTACTCAAGCAGTCGTAGGAAGAAGTTCTTACTCAGGGAGCCCTGCGGGAGGTGCCGGGTTGGCGAAGTCGTCCAGGAGACCACAGTCTGAGACGGGGAGGACCCCGGGAAAAACACTGTTGGACGGAGGACCGTTCTGAGATGTGGTAGTAATGTCTCGTCAACAAGGAAATATAATCATGGTCGGCCGATTGGAGCCCACGGGGTGTGCTGCCCAAATTTCTCTCTGAAGACCGGAACAGGCGAACAAGGATGTGGTTCGGTAGGAAATTATTTTGGCTTTTGTAATTAGAAATTTTGGTTGTTTGTGCCATGTACTGCGCGCCTGTTCGCAGGAGGCACTTTTGGGAGTAGCACCCCAAGCTTTATTTGTAGTTACGCTGCTTTTATAATGTTCTATGTTGCGCTTATGCTGCGTAATATTTGGTTACGCTATTTTTCGATACGGTTGTATGTATCGTTTGAGGACGCGAAAAGGGGTCGAGTCGAGACCACCCGAACTTAGAGTGTTTACTGTTAGAGGAAACGGCACAGGGTGTTGGTGAAAGTTGTATTCCTGAGTATGTTATGTTATTATAACAAGGCTGTTCGAGATAGGGGAAATGTTTGTGTGTTTTAGCCCACCAAATCAAGCATCTTGTGGTTTGATGAATTTTCTGTTACGATGATGTGGGCGAGTGGAAGAGTTGGAATTTGTATTGTATAAATGTTATATGCTCGCTCTGTTCCAATGGTTGGGTAACGTAACGGTACGATTGGGGAAAGCACAGTGAGGTTTGTAAATGGATAGTAAGTGCTGTGGGTCTTATCCTGTTTATGTTCTATTCATGTTTTTATGGCCAAGGGCATACTGTTAATACTGTTAATATTCTGAGCGTATTCTTGTGTGAGAGGATTTGTTCTGGCAACTGGTAGACGTTCTGGTCCTGTTGTTTGTGGATGTGTTAATTTTACCTAGGCCAGTAACTTTGTGTATTTTTACCAGTGAGTTTTTTGCGTATTTTATATGGTTTTCTGTATTTCATTACGCTCTTGCCTTTGTTGCCTTCGGCCTAGCATTGTTGCGGGCTTTCTATATATTCAATACATTAATATTGTGTTATATCACCTGGCTGTTTATGTTCGTGTTATACTAAAACCTCCCAGAGTATCCTGGTATTTTGGGGCTCAGGCGCCCAGACGGCTGGTGGTGTGTCAAGGGTGCGGGTCCTCAGTTGAAACCTAGCGCGAAAGGCCCGCCTAGCGGGCCTTGCGAACCTGAGGGCTCATATCCAAAATTGAAACAATTAAAAATTATAACGAGTATTACATGTACTGGATGGAGGTTGTAAGGAGATAAGTGGATCACTGTACAATCACAGTTTCTCGTTACTTTCCGATTTTCCAACACGTGTGCTGTTTTGCATTATCATGCTGAAGCAAGAGTTCTATTAGATTCTTGTAAGGCTGCAGTCATTTGAAAAGCTTCTTCACTTTTTTTCTCAAACTCCTGGTCAGGCGGCGGAATTGACTTTCTCCCAACTCGACATCTCATTCACAATAATCACTTCTTCACAGTACCAAATGACGGTAATTTTCACCACGTCCGCGGACACAGAACTTCTGAAATCTTTCTTCATGCGATGCGATATTGAGGATGGTACCATTTCAGAGATTGCCATTTTGTCACTGGTGCAAAAATAATGTACCCAGTTTTTACCTGCTGTTAACAGTCTGGGGTAAGTAAGTCTCTCCCAGCTGAAATCGTGTAAAAAGCTCAGAAGAAATGGCTTTTTACTCTGTTTCCTGTTCAACTGTGATGTCCTTAGGGACACACTTCGAGCACACGTTCCAGTATCCAAGATCTCAAATAATGTGACAAATATCTCCTTTCCTGAATAAAAGACAGAGCGCCAGTTGTCGGGTTGTGATGAGTTGATACTAGCGAACAATGCTATCAGCATGTTGCAGCATTTCGGGTTTAAAAGCTGCGACAGGACGGCCTGAGCGAGGCAAAACCTGCTGCTCTGCTTTTCCTGTTTTGGAAGCCGTCATTCTTTTTGTCCAGCCAAGAAAGGTGCTTCAGTCGACCACAGCACTTCCGTAAACATTGCAACAAGTTGTGGGTTATTTCTCAATTATACTTTCTTAGCAACAAAGAATAATACCACAGCAAATTTATTGTAACATCAATCATTAATTGACTCCATTGTGGGGCGCTGTCCAATGCTCTCTTTAACAGGAATATATACACCCACTTCCGGTTCCTGTTTATTCCGCACCACACACACATACACACTCACACACAAACATACCTAACCAGGAATTATATATGAGGCCAAATTTACCAAGATTTTACCATAAAAATATATTACAACATTTATTTTGTCATTTAATGATTCGTGACTTAACTAACACGACTTGTAAACTCCCTGAAGATGATGTATTAACACCGAAATATGTTGGAGTAATTAAATATAAATTTACAGTACTTATTTGTACAAATGTTGGAATATAATAAAAAAGAAATTTTACAATTTCGTACATCAATACCACAAACGTCAGATTCGTTTCGTCTACAATTTCACATTCCTAGCTTTGTTACTGGCCAAAAATATGGTAAATTATTGTCATGGCAACTTTTATGAAGTGATAATACGTGAATTAAAATAGAATTTTCACCACACAAAGGTTTAAATAAAATGTGACTTTGAATTTCTTTACGTTTAATAGTGGATATATAGGGCTATGCGTTATACAGAAGAATACAGCACTTGTCAACATAACATGAAAGCACGTTTTGCGTAAAATCCGACGCAAACCTGAGAACTAAATGTATATAGGTCTTCATAGATTATCCGCCTACTCAATGTAAATTAAAATTCCAACAATTGGAAAAATTCAACACATGAAATAAAATTTCGGGATGTGATTCGACCAGTGCTAATGGCAAGAAATTTAATGTGAGTGACTTCACATCAATGCCACTTACACCTTAATGGCATCAATTTAGACACATGGACAACTTAACCGTCTGCAACTGATTGCTCAGTGTTACCTTCTGCAGACCCAGATCGCAGTAGTCATCCCAAACCTGGTAGTATCGCCCAAAGATCCCCATCAGTTTCGTGAAGTCAGCTTTATTCTCGCTAAACAGCTGCATCATTTGCATTCCAAAGGTAAATATTCCACCTGTTTCTGTTCAAAACAGATATTTTATGTTCTGGTAACGTAACCTGTCACCACAAAAAATTGCACAGTATCACAAACACATGTTTCAATATATTTATATTATAAGAAATATTCAGCATCAAATCCAAATGCAATTTACAGGGAAATATTTAGATCCAAATATGAGATTCCAATATGAAATTGTGAGTTACCATAATACTCGGCCGATAAGCAGCGGCCCGAATCTCCACCAGCGTTTTGTCGTATGCTGCCTGTCTATAGAAAGAGTAGTCAGTGATGAGAGCTAAACGAAATATGGTACTGATAATACCTCGCTAAAAGTTACACAAAACATCACCAGTGCCACAGCACATGATGACAATTTTGCCGCCGTCACCTAATGCGTTCTGTATAAATACGGAACACGTTGTTATTGACTGTTCGGAGTTCTACCAAAGGAATTGTTAAAATCTCTGGGAGTTTGTAGTCTCTTTGTTCTTCCAGAGTGTGGGATTTCTTTTATGAAATTTATCATATGAAGTTATCCACAAGTAAAGTGACAATGCTTTTTATCAAGTGCATGTGGAAGCTAAAGTTTGCGGATCTTTACCCGACCAACGCTATTCTCTGGCAATGCTCCGAAATTCATGCAGCTCGTGCGTGTTTAACGTTAGCTGTCGGTGACAAAGATTTTCGAAGCAAATCATCGCACTTGTCTGCTTGTGGTAAAGAATTTCTCTGTCAACCTTACACTCTTTTAACAAAATGTGTCGAGTCAGGTCCGTTATTTAGCGTGCGTGTTTTCAGCACCTCTATTTGGAAGATAAGCTTGCTGAAAAATGACGTAGAAAATTTTGGTGTCCATCCAGGGGAACAATTTTGAAGTAACCAAACTTTAAAGTGACTATTGTTAATGATAAAGTTCAAAAGATAAACAGTAAAAAATAAATCCCGCAATGTGAAAATAGAAAAACCAAAACCCGCAGCGAAATTTAAAGAGTTTCTGGAAAGAAATCCAAAGATTTTGCAGAAACAAATTTCAGAGACGCGGCAAACGACGCATAGCTAGTGGAGTGCAGGGCAGCCGCTTATCGGACAAGCAGGAAATGGTCCATTCTCTACAAACATGTTTCTCTTGCACAAAATGTCTTCCATGTGAGATTCAAACACAAGATAAAAACCTTAAATGGCAATACAGACCCATTTGACACAAGAAAGGGTCTAGGACAAGGAAATTCCCTGTCTTGCATGTTATTTAAATTTCGCTGGAGAAGGTAGAAAGAGAGGCCATTATGGATATTAAAGGAACAATAGTACATAAATCCGTGCAGATTCTGGCTCATGATGAAGATGGTGTAACAGTACAAAAATATGGAAATGCAGTTAAAGGTGCATTTAACAGGCTTGAAATGGAAGCGCAGAAAAGGAGTTCAGTGATTAATAAAGACAAAACAAAAATATATGGAAAATGGTAAACCAACAAAAGAAAAGTGCATCAAACGTAAATGTTGCAGATATAGAGAATGTCAATCAGTTAAAATACCTGGGATCCAACATAACATAATAATAATAATAATAATAATAAAATTTCATCTGCAATAAACAATAAAATTCATACAGAAACAAATGCTATTTTGAATTGCGAAATATATTGGGTTTCAAATCTGCTACAGAAAGAAACAAAATGTAAGATATACAAGTTGACACAAAAAAACGGGAACTTTTGAAAAACCCAACAAAATTGAAGAAATCCAACAAAAAAAATTTATTGACAGAAATTGAACCATTAAAACTTGCCTTTTAAAGAGACAGTAATCCAAATTATCAATGTCTGAAAATTACGTCCTGTAGATAGCGTCCTCCTCTACGTATGCATTCTTTCAATCTGCCGTTGAAGTTCCCCATTGCTCGCTGCAACATCTCAGCTGGGATACCACGAATTTCGTCTTGGAATCTTTGTTTCATTTCATCCAGTGCCCTTGGCCGAGTCGTGTAAACCCGATTCTTAAGGTAGCCCTACAAGAAAAAAATCACAAAAGGATAAATCCGGTGATACTGGGGGCCAGGGAATGTCAGAGAATCTTGAGATGACAAGGTTACCGAACAATTCTCGCACAGCTGCCATTGATTGCCTTGCAGTGTGCGATGTCGCACCATCCTGTTGAAACCAGGCTTCGTGAAGCTGTGGAAAATTGTTCAACGCAGGTGCAACAAAAGATTGCAGCATCTCAACATACCGATCCGAAGTGACAGTCATTGTGATCCGCTCTTCATTTTCGAAAAAGTAAGGTCCGATAACTGCACACCATACTGTCAACTTGCTGCTGTGTAAAGGGCGTTCATGAATTTCTTTAGAGTTGCTGTCTGCCCAGTAACGATAGTTCTGCTTGTTCGCGTAAACTGTGAGATAAAAATGGGCCAGTAATTGGCAAAGTATAATTATTTGTCATTTAATTGTGCATTGGTTGGTCATTGCAAAAATTAAAAAAATAAAATTTAAATTCAGTGTACGTAGGTGCCGCCCTATCCAAAAATAGTAAAATAATTATCCGTATTGCAAAATTGTGCTTTATTTTATTTGCACTGCAGGCCTACCATCAATTTGCGGTATGAACGATAAGACCCCAAAGAAGTCTATATGCACGAAACACCCCTTCATACAGATATAAATCTTGTCCATTTGTTCCAAGTTTTAATATGAGCAGTCCTGTCTTAACGTGAGAGAATTTTAGCCAACAAATTAAAAGAGAAAATTTTGTAACATATTTTGCCAGAATCCTTGCATAGGAAACCCTCCATCTAGATGTATCAGAATGAAAATGAATACAAAGCATGAGCAATTACAATCTCTATCTACAGCCCATACAAACAATTGTATCTCTTTTCTCTCTGCCTCTATAGTGAGAATTTACCTTTTCAGATATTAAATGTAGGAAAATTTGTACTGACAACACGGATGTGGGATGTAGAAATTAGATTTTAAATAACACATGTCACATTTTTAATGGAAGCCCTTAAATTCAGGTTTCACACTCGCTGTGTGACGTGCACCATATTCCCAAAGATTTTAATCCTCTCCATAATTACATTAATTCGCTGAATTTTGCCATAGGTGGTTACAAACTTCTCGAAATATTCATCACTATTAATTCAACCGAAAACCAAGTCCTGAAGTCTGCTGAGACAAAGACCTCTCTCTTCTTCTTCACACCTCAATATACCACCTTCAATATATTCAAGTATATCAGTCACTTTGAAACTGTCACTATCCTCTCCTCAACCTCTGGCTTCGTACTCTCAGCTTTTTTGAATTTCAAAAATATTGTCAATTATGAAAACCTCAACATGTTGGTTTGGCAATTTGAAGAAATCTTTAGCACTGCACATACAAATTTGTGTGATTGGCTTAGGATGCTGTGTCTGAGGGCAAGTGACCATGCGTGGATTGACTTAAGTCAGGTGATGACTAGTAAAAATGTATTCATTTATACAGGGTTTCAACACTATGACTATTACATAGTGCTGATATTTCTTGTTGAATTCTACATTATACTTCCTTTAACATTCATTCTGCCCTCTTGTGTACATAACTACCATGTTGACTTATGGTGACAAACAAACTTTGGTCAGAACTGAATGTCTCCTTTCAGAAAACAGAATGTGACCACAGCACTGAACATGACAACATTCAAATATATGCATTTAGTTATAGGTAAAATTATTAGAACTCTTATTAATTCCACTGAATACATTAAACTAATAAGCCACCACTTCCCCATTTACACCCTCCTTTGAGACTACATGAACTTCAAACCCTCTTTTCTGAACATTTTTATCCTCCTCTCCACGGATACTGAAACCCATCTAGTTAAATGCCCTTTCTTTGCACAAGGTGCATTAAAACAATAAAATCTAGAAGATCATCCCTCTCTATCTCCCTACTTTACCTTGGCATCTCCTTGACAAATTTTAATGACATTGTGTTAACATTTTTCCACTGTTGGACCTCCCAAGTTCAGTCTTTGCAGTTTCCTACTACTGGTCATACAAGTCAGTGGCCACATGGACTTAAGGCCTGGGAGTGACAATAGAATGATTTTCTATAATATCCACGTTGTTTTTAATTATGTTAACACTTTTATCCAAGGTTTATTATAAAAATTGTTCAAATTGTTGCTTTCCCCATAATTTTACTAACCTTTATATATATATATATATTGGTTTTTGGAATACAAGATCGAAAAAGTTGTTGAAATGGAAACAATTTAGGAATTTTTTCCAGAATACAAACACAATGGAATCCACTACAGTTAAAGACATTCGGAATGCCGAAGTTCAAAGAATAAGTTCATAAACATCATACACTCTGATACACACCACACATACCCAGATAATTTACAAGCACACAGGTCCAGCTAATTCTACACATGCCCTGACCCAATACTTACTTCTGTTAACCATATACAGATTTTACTCTTCTGATGGACAGGTCTGGTTATCATGCCAGTAGATCTCAATTGGCTTTCCCCGCCATAATTCCCACAACATTTCTGTGTAAAATTTTATGCAATCAGGGTGGTTAAACCTGAGCACCAAATGCAAAGATTTGAAATACATACAGATGGCAGCGCTAATTGTGCTTCCAACTCCATACACTGTGTGTGCTGCAGGAATACCTCTACGCAGAGCAGAGTTGTCTTGAATATCATCAATTCTGCAAAGCAAAGTTATACACAATTGCAACACAAAACACCTTACACAATATTTCCCATTATTCACAAATATTTCATTCTTAATATTAAACAGTGCTGGCCAAATCAGTCTTTGGTTTCATGTCACGTCCTGTACAAAGACCCAGACACATGGCCAGTCGTAATTAACTTAATCCTGATCCTAAATAATTTTGCAGTAAATCAATTAATTCACTGCGCCCCTAAAGGCTAATAATTAAAAAGTCTACCATAGAGATAGCGGGAGAAAATAAATGGCCACTAGCCCAATTACTCGGAAGGAAAGTCATTTATGATAATGATGATGAAGAAGAAGAATAATTATGCATAAAACTGTGGGTACTTTCAGCATACTCTCTACTAAAGTCTATAGTGGCATAATTTATAACAGAAGTTTTGGAGATTATCTGCACAATGCCTCCTTGAGTTTTCTGTCATATGATTGACTGGATTGCTGATAGAAAAGT
>JGI20166J26741_11752140_pt1 | contig 10492 bp, 7 predicted proteins | sample TergutCu122P5_FD_26741 | JGI IMG/M metagenome (IMG submission 26741) | reverse complement strand
GCACATCGTGCTCATCATCAGGAGAGACAAATTGTGTCAATACAACCTCTGGTAGCTGTCACTCTGTGTCGGTGGCCGTGTCGTGTGCAGGTCGGAAGTGCTGAATTTAAAATTCTGCCTCTTTCTTCTATTAGGTATCTATACCCGCTACACTGGTAATTGTATATTAATTAAAAATTACTATAGAGTGTTTTGCTTGACACGACTCTCATGATTACAGTTCTGACAGACACAGTAAAAAAGTAATAAACGAATATTCACATCTGAAGTAACAAATTGCCGGGATGCTGATAATTCCTTAGCCCGACCTACTTCGCGATGTATTTTGTTTGATGGTGAGAATATTTCGTTTGATGCTAGTCTTGTTATATATATATATATATATATATATATAGTACTAATATTCCTCCAATTGTGCTTATAAGTAGGATATATGAACATCAAAATCTTCTGTAGCTGTAGCTTGTTTCCTTCCTGTTCGGGCTAATGACTTATCACCACCACTGTACATTATGTTTTTTTCTTGAAAGTGTACGTATACCACTGACAGTATCAAGATGTACCATATATTGTGCTTGTTGATCACAATTGCGTTACATATCAATAAGATATCAATGAACGGCACTGAAAATGCCCTTCTGAATGACAAGCACCAATTGTTTTAGCCACATTTCGAGCAAAAATCGACGTATTAATCGATTTATGGGTTTCATTTTGAAATGAAATTTATCTCGACTTAAAAGCTATTAAATAAGATATGCCTACACACAGTAACACACAAACTTTTAAACTAACACAGAATCTTACATCGTCAATGAGATTTCTTCGTCCGTCCCTGCAGTTGCAGTACCAAGCCGGTTAAACCTGGTTCAACTCTACGTTTAAACGAAATATCTTCTCCAGTTGGCGTCCCTGTCTCCCATGTCTTCCTCTGCTTGAGGTTCTCAAGCCAAAATTTTACTTTCTTTTTCACATAAAACGCAGCCAACTCCACATTTCGTGCAGCAATAGTGTTTCAGTCCCCAGTGCCGGTGAATTGCCCAGATTTACACGAGATTATCAGCAGAGAACAACATGGTTTGTTTTTGTTATAAGATAATTTTATCGACAGCGACTGTACCGGTGTGCCGGATCTTGAACGCTTTGCATAATCTGCTGTTAAGTCCGAAGCTTTCATCCTTCAGCGCGGCAGAATTGTTACTGGCCTATCTGGAACCAGGCACTCAAAATTCTGCACCCGAGAATTGTTGAAAAATACATTTTTCCCCGCAGACTTTTCCACTGTTAAACACAGGATCCCACATCCACACAAAGGTGCACGAGTCAGACAAACGACTGAATTATATAGCATCTTCTACAGTTGCCCGTCCAGTACAACACGATAAATGCTTTAACATTCCTTTATTTCTCACATACGCGACATGTTTCGGCCGACAGTTTCAGCCATTATCAGGCGATATTACAAAAGTATGAAAGGTTAAATTGAGGAAGAGGCCTCTCCTTCACTTCACTCTTCAACCTCTAATAATTACAATATTACACAAGAGAGGGAATAATAAAATATTTAACACGTCGCAGTGTATCAGTGGGTAAAATGCGAGCGGTGGAAAAATCCTGCCTGTCTATCGCATTATATAGAATTGCATATCTTAACAAACGGGCGCATGACCTGAAGTTACGTGTTTTGTTAGTGATCATTCACAAACTGGACCGTGCCATCTAACAATTCCACGTTCTCTGGAAGATTTGCTAGTAGCTAAACTCAGGTCATTATCGTTGCTGTACTTAAAACTATCATAGGGTAGGTGTAACTTTTGTCTTTTTATTAGGAGGTATCGGATCCGAACCGTCGCCGGGGTACTAGCAATCTTTACTGAACATTTTCCATGTTTCTATCGCTTCAGACATATCTGATACAGGTCACTATCAAGTACAACGAATGCCTTACCTGGTTTTTCGAAACATGTAAGCCTGTAATCTCAACTGGACAGGCAATGTACATATAACGTAATACTGAGGCGCGTTCACGATATTCTGCAGTGGAAATGTAGTTAGCATTACAAATTCTGGGTATGTGTCTGTTGCCTCATCCAGCAGCAATACGCATGCGCCGTATCATATTGTCATCTGTGGCCTGTCCGGGTGTACCGTATCTTTTCCACTTTATTTCAAAAACCATTGAATTTTCGGAAAAAAGTTACTGAACAAAAAGTGTTTTGATTTTTTTTACAGCTTCTGAAACATTTCTCATTCGAAGAATAATCTGGTAAGATGTTATCATAAACGTGAATGTCTTCATATACAGTACCCGTTATTCTTGCCAGGTCTTAATGAAACTTGGATTTTCTCGACAGATTTTCGTAAAATACTCAAATTGCATGAAAATCCCTCCAGCTGGAGCCGAGTTGTTCCACGAGGACGGAAGGACGGACAGACACGACAAAGCTAGTCGTTTTTCGCAGTTTTGCGAATGCGTTTAAAAGCGAATCAATGCCATTAAATACGTGACCTAAAAACCGACCCGTCATTCTCTTTGTTGGACACAAAGTCCTTACCACTTTGGAAAATGACCCCAGCCACTGTCAGCTGAGCAGGTTAGCTCGGACGGTAACGAAGAGGCAGTTGTCACATTCTTGATCGATTTCCTCAGTTTCTCCAGGAACCGAGGGTAAATATTTTCGCATCTGATAAAGCAGAATAAAATAACAACTGACTCGCAAGTGGGAAATTGTTCCGATCACAGCAGTAAACTGACTGAAGATTTTGCACTCTTCATCACTTCCTTGGGGCAATAAATGGAGTACTTAAAACAGCCCACAGCCCTCATGATCATCCCAGCACTTCTCTCACATGGCGCTACATAACCTCTGCAGTTGATATGGTTTTATAAAACTGTCACATTGGTATAAAAAAACCAAACAAAAGAACCATAAGGGAAGCATTAAAAATACAATGAACGTTTTCAGAATTTGCTTTTAATAACAGACCACTCTTCACAAAAGAAAACTCCAACATATGACATACGTACTTTTGAAGACAAATATAACTTAGTTTTAAGGACATAACCTTAAATGTCACATGATTCATACTCACTGAAATTCCTAACCTGTAGGGAGTGAGGCATGACCTATATTATTCCAATATACAGAAATCACAAAGTGTAGCAGGAACATAATTATACACATCATAGTTCCACTGTCTGCAGTATAACTTACAACATACAAAATGCATACTACAGTTTAATTTCTTCCAGAAATGCATTACATTAAATAACATGACCAGGACAGCAAAACCTAGGACTTAGGCTGTATGTATGAAATCAGAGTAGTCAACATTGTGGCAGCCTGAGAGTATTGTTCACCAAATTAGGGCATGGCATGTAAAAATAAGGACAGCTCCCCACAAATGTGAATCGTCTGATACACTGAAACACAACTGCAAATTTATACTGCCTCATACCCTGGAAGAAACGCTTCGACGGCTTTCCAACTGCAGTAATATTTTGGGTGTAAGTACCACAATTCAGCCAAATTCCATTAAGTCTTGCAATAACAACGTCCTAAATTCATAATTCTTATTTCATAAAATATATATACATTTCATATTTTACAGATAAATGTTCCTCATAAATTTTTTAACTAATATTAACATAAAAATCACATATCTTGAACAAGTTAAATCAGTATTTATCCATTCTTTTTAACTTATGATGAAATGGTAAAGTAACATAAGACATGACATGAAATAAAATGTTAAGAGCATACATAGAAGGTATGCAATATGCCATGATATCAATTTAAACTTAAATTAATACAACATGAATGAAAACAATACATCTTTAAAAACATACATTATGTAAATGCTTATAGTGGTGGAAGGACAAACATCACAAACACTTCAGCCACAACAGTGAGATGTGGTACATGCAGCACAAACGGTATTTAAAATGAAAGGTATTTATCATTCACTCTTCACATGACAAATTTCAAGGAAAGATATTTCTCTTTCAAATAATTCAAAGTCATTATTTAAAAATACATTGCAAATTATGTTGCTTCTACAATGGGTAACGTAAACTTTAAAAATCAGCATTGTATAATACATTCCCCACATAAGATTAGGTCGACATATTCAGCAGCGAAGATGACCACAGATGTGATCATTCTCTGCCTAGCATCCCGTTACTGTACTTGTATCTGCCTCTGACAGGTACCAACAAAGTTTTTTGAAGGGAGGCAGCCATAATATTTGTACACAAAACTTACACTTAAGAGATATATGAATATCTTTATGGACCATCTGTACACTAAAACACAAATTTCATATTTCATATAGTTCCTTTTTTTCCTTCCCCCCTTCTCAGTTTTGATTTTTGTAAATCAGTGAGACAACTTAATGCTCTTCCTGCTGCCAGCACCCATGCTTCATCCACCATTAAGCATTACACTTCAAGAAGTGATCCTGCAAATCTGCACCAACATTCCAAAAAGTACAAATCGTAAATAGCTGCAATTTATTTTACCTGATCAGTTAAAGTGAAACATCAAATAATCAAAATGTTTATTGCAAAATTTAATGCTGAGACTTAAATTCACAGCTGAGAAGAATTACTTATTGATAGCAACAATGACTAATGTAATACCTGGCAACAAATTATCTACGAGTGAAAGATTGTCACTTAATCAGGAATTAAAATTTTAGCAACTAACCTAAAGTGAAAGGCAATTTAAATTCTCCATACAGGAATGGACAGACAAAATTATACTGATTCCAACCTTAAATAATCCTTTACTAAATCACTGAATACTGCAGTCTTAGGAGACACAGCATAGCGTAATGTGGCAGAGTGTACCAGTATTTTCAGTGACCCTGCTGTTTCCATTTTCAGGGTATTGTGTCATAGCACATGGCATCACATCCCAGAATACAAGAATCTTCATAGTCACTAACATGACAAACACATTGATTTCACTCTGGTTCTGCATTCAGATCACACCCACATCTCAGCCAGAAGACAATATGTCATGACTGGGGCATTCTGTGGTTCTTAACAGACCCTCCACAAACATGTCACTACCAACACTTTGTTTTATTACTCATACTTATCCCTCCTACATAATAATATCTGTCAGACCCTTAATTAATTTTATAATGATCCAGTAAACTACATGATGTATGGTGACAGATGCTGCATTTTCTGAGTCACGCTGTAAAGTGAAAAATACACAGAGACTGTCCTTCTTCATATTGTGTCTTGCTCTGTGACACCATACAGTCTGGCAAGTAGTTAGCAACATTTCAGAGACACTTATTACCTCAGTCTTCATGAATGATGGAGGCCATATTGTTAAAATATCCAGTCTTGTGTAAATTATTTTGTAAAATGAGATAAAATCTGAGGTTACTGTCTGAATAAGTGTGGGAAGAAGTCACTTTAAAAAAAACAATGATAACACAACAATTTCAACTTCCACTGTACTATTTCATAGAAAGAGCATGACAATGTTGGCCTTGACTGTCCAGACAGTCACAGCTACTATGATGGCTGGACTTGTCAGTCATTTCATATTCAGAACAGAAATGAATCTGTTCCCACTCTCAAGAAACAAGGTGGGGACACACCCACTGAGTTCAGTCTGACAGCAAGAGCTGTTCTGAAAAACTGATACTGAACACAAGACAATGGACAATTCTAAGTGTGAGATACCATCACCAGCCCCCCCGCCCCCCCGGATAGAACTGAACTGTTGACAGAGATTTGTCCTGGTCACAACCTCACTAGCCACTATTCTAATTGAATACTGTCTTGGTTTATTGCCAGTTATCCAATTACTATGCCATTCTCTACCTTGGAAATAAATACCTTCAAATGTGTGGAGAAAAATGGGAAGGACTAAGCTGGCACTGACTAAGAAGAAGTTACACACTGCACAGGATACAACAGATTGGGATGGAGAAAAATCACAGGGGATTGTGGAAAGATATTCTAAGAAAAACACCAGGGACCTACCATACTAAAGCAACCCACAGAATGATCACTGTCTGTCTTCTGAGAGACACTCACCTACCCTGATGATGGGGGAATACCATACCACATGGCATCCCATCACAAAAGACATTGTCTTCATACTAGTTTCTACAAAAACCTCAAATCTCACATTCCACAGAATATTTTCTGTTATTCGGGTACACATTTAGGTTCTTGCACTGAATTACCAAACCGCTGATGTCCAGTTGTACAATTCCTTACACGAAGTGAAAACTTTCACTCAGTTTAAATAATATCCTGGCAAACACAAATTTTATAACACAAACAGAAGTCTAAAAGAACAGACACAAATAAAACATAGCAAAATTAACATTAAGCCTTAAGCCACTTTTGGGCCAAATTATGACAAGCACAGAGTGACAGAAATTAAAGAATGGCACATACATCACTTTTTCTCTGTTAACAGTCAAGCCTGCAAGGGAGAGTGATTTAGTCTGCTGACTGAAACTGCCATATAAGCCAAGACTCTTTCACTTGCCACTCCTCCTCCTTACTGTTGTCACAGTCAGCCACGCCAACATGCTGAGACTAAAAAGCTGCCCCAGTACCCTTAACTAGATCACTTCCAGGCAGTCCTAAGCTAATACGCACTTACATACAGTTGCCAGACCATGCAAACATCACTACACATTCATGATAGGAAAGAAATTTTGTCCTTGTGTGGCTGACACTAGTCAGAGGGTGCAAAAAACCTGACTGTTGTGTCACACTGGATAAGAAAGCTATATATTTCTCAGTAAAAAAAGTTAGTAGCACATGGCTCCTTAGAAAGATGACACAGTACTTACACATTACGAAACAAAACCTGATCTCACTAAATCAGACAGGAACAGAAGGAATTTTAAATGCAACAAAAGTTGATTTGCAAGATATCAATCTCACACAAATTACTAGGCATGTTGCAAGACAGGCATTGCAACTCTGAATAAAATCTGCAGAACAGACTGCACAATGCATTGGTTGAAACAGCATTTTAGTGAGTACTATTGCACAGGTCAGGTGGTGCACCAACACAAATCACAGGTGACCAGCACGCACAGGTACAGCCATTGTGACATGTGATCAAAAAATATTGGCCAATTCACTGGGGAGAAAATTTAAAACATGGCAGCTGGATCATTAGAAAAGGCATGCCCTTTGTACCACATATAACATGCACTGCTCCAAGAGTCCGGAACTTTTTAATAAGGAACAGAGTTTTAAGGATGGCTTCCTACAAGATGTAATAGCTTCAACACTGATTCATTCTTAAAATAAAAGCCAATGAGATACACTGTTTCTCAAATTTATTTTTGATAAAGAACTCTATATGTTTCAGACAGAGCTACTGTCCATCATCAGGAGTCTGAATACTGCATTCACAGCAATAGATATTTGTCATGCTAGTTATGTTGACTGTCTACTAGCGAGGTCAGGATCCTGACATCGCTAGCAGACAGTCAACATAACTAGCATGACAAATCCCTATTGCTGTGTTTACAGTGTTCAGACTCCTGATGATGGACAGTAGATCTGTCTGAAACATGCAGAGTTCTTTACCAAAAATAAATTTGAGAAATAGTGCATCTCGTTGGCTTTTATTATAAGAATATATCACAATTCATGGTCCTCTATTGTCAAATTCTTCAACACTGAATAAATTACCTACTCAGACGGAGTACACAACCCATCATAATTCTAACATTGCTTCTTAGTATGTAACCAGTACTCTACATCAATGTTTCTCAGTTACTCCAGCAAAGGAAGAAATTTTATAACAGAAAAACAGTTTTTTTTGTAAGCACATTATACGCAGCGTTTCATGAATTCCTTCAGTAAAACTTCTTTAAATTAAATGCCATACAACTGATCCCTCTTTGAACTAACAGTATTACAGATTTATTTATTTTATTTATATTTTCCCCCTCTCTTGATTTCTATAATAAATAATATTACGTGGTCATTAAACAATCCCCTGTTCTCTTTGTACCTCCCTGTGGTCAACAGTTCAAGAAACACTGTTATACGGAGCTATGAAGTGACCACTACTCTGCAGTTTACCAAATCCTCATACATCCACTGTGTCATCTACTACATTTCAAATTGCAACACAAGCATAATGGATGTTATTGGATTCAGACATTTCCATATATTGCAAAAAAGTGTTCTCAGGCAATCAGTTGTCTGAAGTTCATAACAAAAGTGTCGGACATGGATTCTGTCGCCATTATCAGCAATTATAGCAAAACAAAGAGTCTACAAAACATTGCTTGTAAACTCTACCCTCACACGGATGAAAGCCTGAGAAGACTTCCTTGATAATCACCATTATTTGTACTATTTCCATAAACTTTACTACACCACAAAAAATTTCATTTGCCACCCTCCATCACTTAAAAAAATACAAGCAATACAATTTACTGTACTTCCAATGACAAAATTTGCTCTGATTACAATAAATGACAAGACATAAAATTAAGGGATGTTTGGAGATAGACCACATACAGGATGCACCTGAATCCAGTCATTAACCCAGAAAAACCATTCACGAAATAACAAAGCTGTCAAGTGGGAATTTACTCGTTGCTATAAATTAGTGTAATACTTTACTAACAAAGCAAACGCACCATCTTCACTCAACAACTAAGCTGATATTCATCCAGTACTATTAAACAAATCATATAAACAGTGATTCACAAATTAATATGAATTTATGATCTTATTTCTGAGGTAATTCCCAGACCGAAATGTGACACAAACACAGCTATGATTCTCAAGAGTGACAGAGGTATGAATGTTTGCAGCAATGCATGCTGGCATGTCCACATCACTCTGAACCGAACCAGCACTTCGAAATCTTACTTGCAACACGAAAGGTCCTCCACATTTTTGCTAAGCAGTGTATACATCGACTGGAAACTACTTCAGGAATAGGCTCCTGAATATAACATGCCATAAAAGACTTAGCAAAGTAAACAGCTGCATTTTGAACTTCCAGACACATTCTCTTGATTGTAGAATTCTGCAAGTTATGGCTCACCAAATTATGACTACAAACAGTCAAATAACTTGTTAGATGACCAACTAACCCCATGCTACAGTCCTTCTTTAACATTTGTTCAGCTAATCAAGAAATTCCCTACCCTTTTTGGAATGCCAACATTCATTACCATGCTGATATGAGCCCATCACCAACTGTATGACTACCTTATATTGTATGTAACTCTCAATGATGCAACATTTTACAATCTTTACTTAGTTCTGTGACATAAACCTAATTTGAAAATTCAGTTAATTCTACAGACTGTAAATATACACAAAAGATACACACATGTAAGATGCATAGCAGCACATACAAAGTAACAGGAGATGAGAGGAAGATAATATATAGCATATTTATTGACAGTGATGAAGAAGACCGGTGGCAGTTGGGAAGACTGGAGGGAAACATAAATAAAAAGTTCCCACTAATATTCTGAATTCACAGTTACACACATAAACGATTTTATTTATGTAATTTAACTGTTAAATTGTTGTGACATTTCTTTCATAAACTTAAATCTTCATAATAAATTTACATAGCAAAATGAACAGCTGGAATAATTTTGCAAAAACATTCATGCCCCATCTCCTCCCCCTCTTCTTCAATATATCACTTACATAATTTATTGCATTTCCCTTACAACTGCTTCTTTTAAATAAATATGTAAGTGGACATTCCACCTTGTTAAGGGTGGCAAATTTAAACTTTGTTATACCCTGTTCTGATTGTATGTTAAATATACAATATATTACTTCAAATTTTCCTACACAAAAAAGAACTAAAACTCTTAGAGAAAATAAAGTTCAGAACATCATTACATCAAACTCCTACATTCTATGTTGATCTAACTAACAGTTAACACAAATAAGAATTTACCTTGTAATGAGATAACACAAAGAAATCTTGTAGGGTGTGTTTTTGTAGTAGTAGTGGTGGTGGTAGCAGTAGTAGTAGTAGTAGTAGTAGTAGTTGTTGTTGTTGTTGTTGTTGTTGTTGTTGTTGTTGTTGTTGTTATCGTCATTGTTGTTGTAGTAGGTGGAGGAAGAGGAGGAGGAGGAGGAGGCAGATGAAGCATTCTCACAAATACTAACTTTAGTGGTGCGAAGTGATCCAAGTAGGTGGAGCCAAGGTACCTGAGATAACACGCTTTACTGTGATATGTTCTTCAGTGGCTCCTGCTGCATTATAGAACACCAACAAATCCTCTATGGCTTGGTCTTCCAACTGAAACAAATACAAAAGGTTGTTAACATGGCCACAGATATAAAATATGTGGAAAAAATTACTGAAGAAAACACCAGACAGGAATTCCACATACTCTGTAGTACACTCGTGTCAACAAAAATCCATTGGCCTGAAATTTTCTAAGTCCCAAACCGGAAATGACGTGCGGTACAGTTGCCATCATAATTCGAGTCGTT
>JGI20166J26741_11752029_pt1 | contig 10492 bp, 11 predicted proteins | sample TergutCu122P5_FD_26741 | JGI IMG/M metagenome (IMG submission 26741) | reverse complement strand
CACATAAATATTGTGTACCACGTTTTTCGGGTTTTGTCGTATTTTTAACGTGTTTATCACGTTTGTTGGCTCCGTTTTGGGGGGAAGTGTCAAACCCAGGAGTTCGCTGAGGGCAAGGCCGTCCGCATTACCGAAATATATACACCGTAAACCACCGTTTAAGGCAGTTGTGATGTTTGTTAAATATGGGCGGGAGGATGTGTTTTTCCTTCCGTCCGCTATTGACATCCCGTTTCTGTTCGCGTATAATCCTCCCATAATTAAATCCGCCGCAGACAGCCGGTTTCGGAAAAGCCCCGCTTTCCCGTGTAAACCCCGCCGAGGCCAAAATCATAATAATCGGTATCTTCAGTTATTATTTGATTTACGCCTCCACGTCCGCGCGGAGGCTTTTTTGCGGCCCGGAACTGTCCGGCCGGGAATTGGCCGCACGGAAGGCAATGTCAACAGGTTGATACCACAACGAACACTTGCGTAAATCCTGTAGGGGCGGGCTTCCATGCCGCCCGGGAATGTGTAATACAGGGCGTTTTGCGGTCGGGGATGGAACCCCGACCCTACGATAATGCCGGTTTTCGGACAATGTTCGTTGTGGTATTAACAAGAAATAAAGGCATTACAAGGCATTACAGCGGAAGGAGGTGAAGAAATGCCCGATTTTGGAAGCAAGCAGGTCGTCATTGACGAGATAAAGGAAAAGCTCTCCCGCGCGAAGTCCGTGGTGCTGGTGGACTCCAGGGGCCTCACGGTGCTCCAGGACACGGCTCTCAGGAAGATCCTGCGCGAGGCCGGGATAGACTACAAGGTCTACAAGAACACGATGGTCGGCTTCGCGATCAAGGATACGAAGTTCGAGGGGCTTGACCCGTATTTGGCCGGGCCGACGGCCATGGCCGTGTCCTATAACGACGCGACTCTGGCGGCGAGCCTCATCGACAAGCAGATAAAGGTCATGCCGAAGCTGGAATTCAAGGCCGGTGTCGTGGAGTCGCATCTTTACGACGCGGCCGGGATCAAGGCCGTGGCAGGCATCCCCTCCAGGGAGGAGCTCATCTCCCGGCTGCTCGGCTCGTTCAAGTCGCCGATGGCCGGCTTTGCGAGGCTTGTGAACGCGATAGCGGAAAAGCAGGCGGAGAGCGCGTAAACGGTCCGGTAAGCAGGCGTGACAACGGAACAACCGAAAGACAATAACCGAAAATTTAGGAGGAAAGTATGGCTAAATTATCAATCGACGAAATCATCGCGGCCGTCAAGGAACTGACGGTCCTGGAGCTGAACGACCTGGTCAAAAAGGCCGAGGAGGAGTTCGGCGTGTCGGCGGCGGCCGGCGTCATGGTCGCGCCTGGCGCGGCTGGCGCGGCGGCGGAGCCCGAGGAGGAAAAGACCGAGTTCGACGTGGAGCTGACGGAAGTCGGCGCGGAGAAGATCAAGGTCATTAAGGTCATCCGCGAGATCACGGGCCTCGGTCTGAAGGAAGCCAAGGACCTGGTGGACAGCGCCCCGAAGATGGTCAAGGAGGCCGCGCAGAAGGACGAGGCCGATTCGATCAAGAAGAAACTCGAGGAAGTCGGAGCGAAGGTAACGCTAAAGTAAATTCGCAAAGGAGTAGTATATGAGCACAAAATATGTCTATATGTTCCCCGAGGGCGACGCCTCCATGAAAAACCTTTTGGGCGGAAAGGGCGCTAACCTGGCCGAAATGGCGAACCTCGGCCTTCCGGTCCCCCAGGGCTTCACGGTGACGACGGAGGCGTGCACGCTTTATAACGCCTCGGGTCATACGCTCTCCGCCGAGATTAAAACGCAGATCGACGACGCTATGGTCAAACTCGAGCAGGTCTCCGGCAAAAAGTTCGGCGACACGAAAAACCCGCTGCTGGTTTCCGTGCGCTCTGGCGCGAGGGCGTCCATGCCGGGCATGATGGACACCGTCCTCAACCTCGGCCTCAACGACGAGGCCGCGGAGGGCCTGGCCGCCGCCACCGGCAACCCGAAGTTCGCCTACGATTCCTACCGCAGGTTTATCATGATGTTCTCCGACGTGGTCATCGGCGTGGCTAAGTCCAAGTTCGAGCGAGTCCTGGACGAGTTCAAGGAAACCCGCCGCGTCAAGAACGACATCGACCTCTCGGCCGAGGATTTTAAGGACGTGGTCAGGAAGTTCAAGGAGATATACAGGGAGGACCAGGGGAAGGAATTCCCCTCCGACGCCAAGGAGCAGCTTTACGAGGCGATCCAGGCCGTGTTCCGCTCCTGGGACAACCCCCGCGCCTTCGTCTACCGCCGCATGAACGATATCCCCTACGACTGGGGCACCGCCGTCAACGTGCAGTGCATGGTGTTCGGCAACATGGGGGACACCTCCGGCACGGGCGTCGTGTTCTCCCGCGACGTGGCTACCGGCGCGGACGTCATCTACGGCGAGTATATGGTCAACGCCCAGGGCGAGGACGTCGTGGCGGGCATACGCACGCCGAAGCCGTTCGCCGACCTGAAAAACGAGCCCACCATGCCGGGCATCTACGACGAGTTCGTGGCCTACGCCAAGAAGCTCGAGAAGCACTACAAGGACGTTCAGGACATGGAAATAACCATCGAAAACGGCAAGCTCTACTTCCTTCAGACGAGAAACGCCAAGCGCACGGCCCACGCCGCGCTGCAGATCGCCGTGGACATGGTGAACGAGGGCCTCATCACCCAGGAAGAGGCCATAATGAAGGTAGACCCGAAGCAGCTCGACCAGCTTCTGCACCCGAATTTCGACCCGACGGCCCTTAAAAACGCCAGGCCCATCGGCAAGGGCCTGCCCGCCTCGCCCGGAGCGGCCGCCGGCAAGGTCTACTTCACGGCCGAGGCCGCCGAGGAGGCTGCCGCCCGGAAAGAGCGCGTCATACTCGTGCGGCTGGAAACCTCCCCCGAGGACATCGTCGGCATGGTCGTCTCGAAAGGGGTTTTGACCGTCCGCGGCGGCATGACTTCCCACGCGGCAGTCGTCGCGCGGGGCATGGGCCGCTGCTGCGTGTCCGGTTGCGAGGCCATCAGAATGAACGAGCACGCGAAATACTTCGAGCTCGGCGGGAACAGGTACAACGAGGGCGACTACATCTCCCTGGACGGCTCCACCGGCAACATCTACGGCGAGGATATCCCCTCCGTCGAACCGGAGATCTCCGGCAATTTCGCCCTGTTCATGAGCTGGGCGGACAGGGTCAGGAAGCTGAAGGTGCGCACGAACGCCGACACCCCTCACGACGCCGCGAAGGCCGTGGAATTCGGCGCGGAGGGCATCGGCCTCACGCGGACGGAGCACATGTTCTTCGAGGAGGACCGCATACCCAAGATCCGCAAGATGATAATGTCCGACACCAGGGAGGAGCGCGCGGCGGCGCTTAACGAGCTGCTCCCGTTCCAGAAGGGCGACTTCATCGGCATTTTTGAGGCGATGGGCGGCAGGCCGGTCACGATACGCCTGCTGGATTCGCCGCTGCACGAGTTCCTGCCGACCACGGACGAGGCCTACGAGGTCATGGCGAGGGACATGGGCAAATCCGTCGAGGAACTGAAGACCAAGGCCCACGCCCTGCACGAGCTCAACCCGATGTTGGGTCACAGGGCCAGCCGCCTGGTCGTCAGCTATCCCGAGATCGCCGAGATGCAGATCAGGGCCATAATCGAAGCGGCGATAGAGGTCAAGCGGAACAAGGGCTTCGACATAGTACCGGAGATAATGGTCCCGTTCATCTGCGACATCAAGGAGCTTCGCTATATCAAGGACATCATTGACAGGACGGCCAAAGCGGTCATGGCGGAGAGCAGCATTGAGCTCGCCTACATGGTCGGCACGATGATAGAGATCCCCCGCGCCGCGCTGACCGCCGACCAGATCGCCAAGGACGCGGAGTTCTTCTCCTTCGGGACGAACGACCTGACGCAGATGACCTACGGCCTGTCCAGGGACGACGCCGGGATCATCCTCAAGGACTACATCGACAGGAACATCTTCGAGGGCGACCCGACGGCCAAGCTCGACCAGGTCGGCGTCGGCGCGCTGATGAAGATCGCTGTCGAAAAGGGCAAGGAGACCCGCCCGGGCATCAAGCTGGGCATATGCGGGGAGCACGGCGGCGACCCATCGAGCGTGGAGTTCTGCCACAGGCTTGGGCTGAATTACGTGTCCTGCTCGCCGTTTAGGGTGCCGATAGCGAGGCTGGCGGCGGCGCAGGCAGCGCTGAAAAAGCAGTGAAAAACGAAAGATGAAAGATGAAAGATGAAGGATGAAAGATGAACGTTACAGCGGTTCACCTAACAGATGGCCCGTTGTCACCCTGAGCGAAGCGAAGGGTCTTGAGGATTCTTCGCTCTGCTCAGAATGACAGATTTTTGATAATTTTCAAGTAACGCTATAGGAAACCTTTATAAACCCCTTTTTGTCATTCTGAGCGTAGCTAAGAATCTTGTTTTTTGGTTATTAAGATCCTTCGCTTCGCTCAGGATGACTGTTAATAGAGGTTACCTATAGTGGTTTTTTGTTTGTCGCTGAACTGGTGTTGATAAATGGAGCCTGTCTTTGATATAATCATATTAAAGGCAGGCTTTGCTATAGTCATTCAACTAAAAAATGTTCCAAGAGGAGGCGTTCCAATGAATTTCCACGGCATACCCCAAAGTGTTTATATCAAGTCCTTCGAATGGCCGGGCGAAAGGCTGCCGTATCCGGAAGCGGACGTCAAGGGCGACACGTACCCGATGACCTGGGCGGCCGACGGCGAGATCTACGCCTCCGCCGGGGATCCGGGCTGGGGCGAGAGCGTGAGCGGCCTGGACGTCGAGAAGTTCACCGGCGGGCCGACGGACTACAGGATTACCAAATACAACGACATGAACGACTACACCGGCTGGGGCGGGGCGGGCGCGAAGCCGTCCGGCATGATCTGCGTGGACGGGATGCTGTATCTGGCGTTCCAGAACTTCCTCGGCTGCGGCAGGCCCGTCCAGAGCGTGAAATCCCAGACCGGAAGCGACGCCCACATCGTCTGCTGCGACCCTAAGTGGAACGCGTGGAAGCCCTCGTTCAAGGCGATAACGGAGCCGATGTTCCCCGGCTCGCGCTTCGGTGGGCCTGCTTTCGTCAATTTCGGCAAGGACAACGAAAACGCCCGGGACGGGTATGTCTACGCGGTCTCGGGCGACCAATGGGACAACGGCAGCAACGTCCGGCTCGGCCGCGTCCCTAAGGAGCGGATATGCGACAGGGGCTATTGGGAGTTCGTCAGCGCGTTTGATAAAAACGGTTTCCCGGCCTGGAACCGGAGCCTCGACGAGGCCATACCGATCCTGAGCATACACCGGTTCGTCGGCCTGCCGGAGATGGTGTACGTCAGGAAGCTGAACCGCTACCTCTTCTTGACCTGGCGGCTGCACGAGGATTTCAGCCCGACCGACGGGACGGATCTGCTGATCCTGGAGGCGCCGGAGCCCTGGGGCCCGTTTTCGCTGGTATATTTTGAGGAATATTGGGAGGGCAAGGAGTTCAACCCATATTGCCCGCGCGTGCCGCTGAAGTGGATCGAGGAAAACACGGCCGGTTCCGCGGCGGCCGCGGACGGAGTGACAGGATACATGCAGTTTTCCGGGAGCTGGAGCGACGGCGGGAAGGGGTATTACCGGTCGAATGTCAGGAGGTTCAGGGTGGGGGTGTAGGTGGGATGGCAGCAAAACACGAGGCGCAATTTGTCGTCGAAAAGGAGCCAAAGTCTGATTCAATAGAGCAGATCGTTTCCATGATAAAAGCATATGCGGGAAAATATTTTACGGAGGACTTCGCGGACGATGTGCGCATAGACGCGCCATATCAGAGATTATGCTGCCTGAAAAGCGGGGATGAGATCATATCGTGCATTATGTTCACCTGCCTCGACGGTTATCCTCATATCACCGCGATGGCCACAAGGCGTGATTATGTGGGTAAAGGGTATGGAAAGCAGCTGATGCGGCATTTTGTAGATTATGTATCGGAGCTTGGATTTAACGGTATTGAGTTGTACGCCTGGTCTGAAAAGACAAAACCCGTGTGCGCCTCAACGCAGGAGTTCTATAAAAGTGTCGGATTTACAGTGGAGAGCGAGCATATGGGCTTATGGGCTCCGGATATGATAACGGTCAAGATGAAAAAGTCCTGGTAAGGGTGGAAACAATATGCATTTTTATGAAATGTATAAAGATTAGTGACATACAGGTGTCATAAATGTTCCGTTATAATAGAGAAAAGGCAACCTCTATTAACTGTCATCCTGAGCGAAGCGAAGGATCTTGAATAGCCAAAATATAAGATTCTTCGCTGCGCTCAGAATGACAATATGAGGTTTTTAGAGGTTGCAAAAAAACGGAGGCGACGAGGATGGAATTTCGTGAGGAAAGAGGAATAGGCTATTGCGGGCTGGCCTGCGTGTTGTGCGGTTATGACGACAACTGCCCCGGCTGCAAGGCGATAATCGCGGCCGGACATGACTGCTCCGCCGGGAAATGCGCTTTCGACATGAAGTCTGAATTTCCGTCTGACGGCGAAAACGCGGCTGCGCCGCACCGGACTCTTCATTCGGTTCCTGTTTATGGCTGCTATGCTTGCCCTGAATACGATTCATGCGAAGAAAAAATGCCGCACGGCAAGCGCAGCCGTGTGTTCAACCGTTACGCGCGGGAGTTTGGGGAGCAGGCGCTGATTGACCGTCTGCGTGTCAATTACGAGAACGGGATTACATATCACACGCCGGACAAATCGCCCGGCGACTACGACAAGCTCGAAACCGAAGAGGAGATTTTTCAGCTCCTGCGGTACGGGAGAAACGATCCATACGCGAAATGCCCGGAATTTGACACGGAACATTTTCATTTGAGGCAGGTTCGCGAGGAAGACGCGGAAGATCTGCTCTGCTTTTACGGCGACCTGAGCGAGTGGATGTTCAATGGCAACGCTTGGTGCAACGGCATTTTTTCCTCCAACCGCCCGACTGCGGAGGAAATGCGCAAGTGCATTAATTCTTGGCTGGACGAGTATAAAAACAAGTTTTACATCCGACTGTCCGTGATCGACAGGGCAACGGGAAAGCCTATCGGCACGGTAGAAGTATTCGACAACTTTGACAGGGCAAAACGCGGAGCCGCCTTACACATCGACCTATCCGTCCCTTATGAAACACGGACTTATATCGCGGAACTGCTTAACCTCGCTGACGAGGAACTTTTCCGGCTTTTCGGCTTCCGGTATCTCATCATATGGGCGCTTCCCAATGCTGCGGAACGGATCGCGGCGTTGAACGCCGCCGGATATAAGATATTCGAATCGGATTCCCGCGAGAATTATTACATGAAAAGGAGCCCTGATTATGGAGATTGATATTTGTCCGCTGACACCCGATCTTGCGGAGGATTACGCGCGTTTTTTTGACGTTACCCCGCACAACGAAGGGGAAGGCGGGATTAAATGCTATTGTGTAGTCTGGCGAGGCGACAGTTCCTATACAGGCAATGGCGATCACTGGTTTCCCACTCAGGAGGAAAGAAGGGAACGAGCTGTCCAATTCGTTAAAAATGGCGATCTGCAAGGCTATCTCGCCTATCGCGGCGGTGAGATCGTGGGATGGTGCAACGCCAACGCAAACTGTCAGAGCGGCGTCAATTTTTTGCGCTCTTACTGGCCGATAGAGGAATACCGCGCGGATATCAAGGTAAAATCCGTATTTTGTTTTGTGATCGCGCCGGAGATGCGCAGGAAAGGCGTGGCCACTAAATTATTAACACGCGTTTGCAAAGACGCGGCTGACGATGGGTTTGATTTTGTCGAGGGTTACGCCAACGCAATTAATACAGCCCCTGATTTTCAGGGGCCTGTGATGATGTATGAAAAATGCGGGTTTATCAGATACGCCGAACGGGAAGGTAAAGTAGTTATGCGCAAATATTTGAAGGGTTAAGAAATGGATAAAACAACGGAACGAATTCAGCGGCGGCTTATGCACGGCTTGTATTTATCGCGCAAATGCGAGGACATAGTACAACTCTCGCGCGAGCTTCTCGGGCTGCACTGCTGGTTCCACCGCAACGTGGCCTTTTCCGCGCTGATTCGCGGCGCGGATCTGACAGGCTGGAAAACCGCGCTGACCAAAACATGGATACACCACGCTCTTCACGGCGTCGCATATGACGAACTGCCGACGCTGCTCGCCGTTCACGCGGGCGGCTGGTCGGCGCAGGAATCCGCAGTTGAATCATCTGCGGATTCCCAAACGCGCCTGCTCGCCATGCATCCGGGCTGGCGCTGGGGGGAGCCGTACAGGGAAATAGCCGACAGAGTTGTGAGCCTCATGGAGGACGGCGTATATTCCCGCGCCGAAATGCGCCGCATATTCGCTTATGATTATGACCGGCAGACAATCGAGCGGGCGCTGTCGCCGTGGGGCGGCGTTTTCTGCGAGTTGGCGCGGCTTGGCAAGGTCGCCTTCCGCGACATGACCAGCCGCGATTTTGATTTGATAAGCGCCGAGCCGACGCAAACGCTCGACGAGGTGTTGCCCGGATTGTTCAGAAGATTCCTCATGGCTTACGGCCCCGCGACGCTGGCGGACGCGGCGTGGTTATTCGGGTTATGGAAAGATGATAAGAAAAAGTTGTCCGCGCTGAATTTGGACGAGTTTTCACGGCTCGAAAATAATGGGAGTGTTTATTACTATGTTGACGATCATGCTGATATGGGCGATATTCCCGAATTGACGCTGCTGTCCGGTTTCGACCCGCTGATCGTGTCGTACACGGAGCGGAGCGCGGTTCTGCCGCCGGAATATAAAAGCGCGGTCATCATGAAATCAGGCATATGCCTCCCGACAATCGCAGTGAACGGGCAGGTAGCGGGCCTTTGGAACATCAAAAAAGGTGAGCCGGTTGTAGAGTTTTTCAAGGCACAACCGAAGCGGGTAAATGATGCCGCTCTTGATTGGGCAGACGATATTCGGCGAAAAACTGCGGGATACCGGGATAAAGATTTTTTTCATGTATAAAACCACCTCCGCTATTTTATTCGCCCTGGTAAATCGTAAATACAAACTCCGACTTGTTTTCGCTAAAACTGGATATATCCACTTCAAACATGCAGTTCCAATGCTTGCCTTTCCAATCGAAGCCGAACTCGGTTTTGTCAGATACATATTTTTCAGCGGCCGCTGCATTCATGCCTACATCGCCGAAACTGAACTCATAATATTCCTGCCCGTCGACGTCGTTGAGGGATATATCAGCGTTGACGATTGTATAACCTTCCGGTGGGCCGAACGGCACCGGGTACTCGTCGGCGGACGGCCAGGCGCCGGTTTTGGCGATTATCACGTTAAACTGAACAAGCGTATCTATTTGAAGGTCTAAGTATACTGTATACGCGCCTTTTTCGGCGGTATAGTCGTAATCGTATTCGCCGACGCTTTTTGTCACCGTCCAGCCGGCGTCTTTCAGCGATTGCAAATATTTGTCGAGGTCGGCCTGGCTCGTTTCCCCGGCCTTGATGATGATCTCACCGTCGGAATCCGGCCCGGTGAAGCCGGTGATCTTGCCGTATGGGTACGCGGGCAGATCGGGGACTATATCGGCGGGCCACTTGTCGTTCAGACCGCCGGTAATATTGCCGCCGCCGGGCAAGTCGCTGGGCAGGGCGTCCAGCGCGCCGCTTAACGCGTCGCCGGACTGCGGAGAGCCGGAGTTATCCGCCGGAAACCCCGGTTGCGTTGTTCCGGCGGGAGAAGATGTACTCGTACCTGCGGCGGTATTTTTACCTGTCGCCGCAGCCGGTTGACCTGTCGCGCCGTCGTTTTGTTTTACGGAAACGGCGCAAGCAGCGAGGGAGAACGCCAGTACCAACGCGAGAATAAGCGCGGATAGTTTTTTCATTGTCGTTAATTCCTCCTTGTTTGTTGTCTGCTCATTTCTGTGTCTCCAGCCCCGCCGCCCGGAATGGGGCGGCGGGTACGATAATTATTATACTGAAGGCTTGACAAAGGCGCTATAACCGTCAGCAGTTGTTGTGCGAGCGGGAGTATCAATATATAGCCAAGTGTATCCAGTCCAGTTACCGAAGGCAGGCTTTTCAGAAAAATAGAACGGCCAAACTTCATCATTACTTGCTTTATCTGTATAATCTCTGCTCCCGTCCCCTGTTTTTTCTTTATAAGAATAACGTACATTTGTACAGTATACCTTGTCGCCGCTAACGGAATAATTACCTTTTACAGTTACCGTTCCCGGATTGTAAGTTGTGTCAATTTGACCAGTAACGGGATTATACATAACACCTTTATTACTCAAGTAATGGGTAAATGTGCCATCACTTTTGAATTCTATCCAGTTATTAGAATTACTCGTGAGTTAAAAGTTCTCCAATGTAAATAAGTTGAAACAATCAGCGCACCCAAGAAGTTATACAATGAGTTTGCGAAGACTTAAAGTATAGCCA
>JGI20166J26741_11751807_pt1 | contig 10495 bp, 5 predicted proteins | sample TergutCu122P5_FD_26741 | JGI IMG/M metagenome (IMG submission 26741) | reverse complement strand
GCAGGAAGAATGAAATACAGATAGCAATAAAAACCCTGCAATTGTATTTCAAATTGAAAGTAATCAGGTTAAAATTAGCGCATTTTGATTATTATCCAGCGTGGACGCCCCTGAGTTTCCATTCGCCGTTATTTGAAAAAAGAACAAAAATGCCGAAATGTTATATTTAAAAGAGGGATTACTAATCTTTACAAATTAGTAATCCCTCTTTTCAAGTGTTAGTTTCTAATATAATTTCAACGAACCACTTTTTTCACCCAACCGGAACTGCCTTTGACTATCAGAACAGAACCTTTGAGTTCCTCTACCGGATAACTTACACTACCTGCCGGTTTTTGAAAACCGGAAAGCAATGTTCCCTCTGTCGAATAAATCTGTATCTTTTCAGCAACAGGGCTATTAACATACAATTTTCCGTCGTTCAAATAAGCGCTTGTCTTTGTGGTTATTAAATCAGGAATTGATGTTGAGCTTTGCTCAACAATTGTTCCGAAATCTTTCCAAACGGCGGCAGATTGGTAAAGGGCTTTGGTGCTTTTGGGAACTTTTAGTGTGCATCGGAATATGTTTACTTCTTGAAATACGGTGGATGAAATCGTCTGAGGTGTAGATGACAGATTTGTAAATTCAACCAAATTCACACAGTCCCAAAAAGATTGAACTCCGATTGTTGTCACCGAATTAGGAATAGTTACAGATGACAAACCAAGACAATAGCAGAAAGCCTGAGGATTGATTGTAGTTACCGAATTGGGAATAGTTATAGATGTCAAATTAAGACTTCCGGCAAAAGCCCAATTATAAATTGTTATTACCGAATTGGGAATATCATAATGATCATCTGATATTCCGCATGGATATTGCACCAAACATGATTTATCTTTATTGAACAACACTCCGCCTACAGAAGAATATATAGGATTATCTGCAGCAACATTAATTGAAATCAAATTTTGACAAAAAGAAAAAGGACCTCCACCTCCTCCTATGTTGGTAACCGAATTGGGTATGGTGATAGTTATCAAACCGTTGCAGTTGGCAAAAGCTTGACCGACGATGGTAGTTACCGAATTGGGTATAGTGAAAGAAGTCAAACTGGTACAATCTGCAAAAGCCATATTGCCAATAGTTTGTACCGAATTAGGAATAGTAACGGAAATCAAATGACGACAATTATAAAAAGCCACTTGACCTATGCTGGTAACACCATCTTTTATTACCACAGCAGTAATAGAGTTTTGATAATTCAACCATGGAATATTATCATATAGAAAGTTCGGCATTGCTCCTTGTCCGCTAATGGTCAATGTTCCATCCGGACAAAGCGTCCATGTCTGTGCATTGTTTTCACCAAATGTTCCTGCAGCAGTCAAATTATTACATGGAGAATCAATCACCGTTATCACACAAGTTGCAGTTTTATTTCCATCTTCGGTCGTAACGGTAATTGTTGCTGTTCCGGATGCTAAAGCCGTGACTTTTCCATTTAAATCCACCGAAGCAACTGTTTGATTGGAAGAAGACCATGTTACTTTTTTGTTAGTTGCATTAGCCGGAGAAACGGTGGTCGCAAGTAGCAATGAGGTGCTTGTAAACAGAGTAGCTGTAGTCTGAGTCAAACTTACTCCGGTTACGGGAATATTTGACCCGATAATAGCTACACCGATTATATCGGCATTTTCAATTTCTCCTGTTGCGCTGTTAATCAGCATGACGGCTACTGCCAATTGGTCTTTGTTTTGAATGGAACTTGGTAAATTAATCGTATAAGTATTTTCAACAGGCGTCATTTCGGTTACAGAAGCTGGAATACTGCCTGAAATACCGGTTGGATCGGAATAAATACCACGGGCTACGTCGTTAAATACCATGTCTTTAACCGGATTAGGTTTATTTTCATATCCACCCATTGCTCCTGCTCCTCCACCGGCGTAGTAGTTTGTTTGATCATAACCGGTTACACCATCTTCAATTAAAACGTATGCTAATTTGAAATTTGCATTATTGGAAGAGATACCAAAAGTGGTTACAGTTTTTAAACTGATTGATTTCATAGTAGCATCTGTAAATCCACCGGTTAATTGGATTCCGGCAATGGGCGCTTGTGCCATTTCCGACTGAAAAAAATTAGGCGCATCATAAAAAGGATCGCCGATTAAGTCGCTTTTCCGGTCAGCTACAGCGCAGGGAAAACCATTAATAAAATTTGAAGTCATATAATTATCATAAGCCGTTAAAGTCATGGGGTCGCTGTCATGAACAGCTATTCCTATAAATTTATCCGGATATTTTTGTTTCATCTGAGCCATTCCCACAGCTCCCCGCACGCACCAGCCGCACCAAGTTCCGGTTCCTTCTTCTATCACGACCTTTTTGGAAAAAGAATGTGAAAGTACTCGTATTTGTGTATTCAATAATTCATTTGCAAATGTATTAGACTGTCCATTTACTTCCGGAATTTTTACTGATAAATTGTAAAGACCGTTGACAGCTATTGCTTTTACCAGAATATTAATTGAGCCGCTTTTCATTGGGGCAATGGAAGTTTGAATGGTTTGTTCGACAGGCGTTTGATTATTAATTTGATAAGATACCTTTACGCTTGTGATATCTACTGAGGAATAATTTTTTATTGAACAAGGAACAGAAATATTTTGGTTTGGAATGCCTTGTATGGACTTTGGCAAACTTTCCGGTTTTACGGCTAATATAGTTGCACCTTTTACATCTATCTGCGCTTGAATACAAAGAGAACCAAAGCCATTACCGGCAACATTATCCCATTGACTGTCCACTTGATCGCTATAAAGCCAACAAGCGTTATTATCTGCCGATCCTGAAAATCCGATTTGCGTAAATCCGGTTGCAGTATAGCCGATATAGAGATCGCTTGCAGTAATAGTAAAAGGTGTGGAAAGAGTAACTTCCATCCACCCGGCACTTGCATTGCCGACTGTTTTTGATACTAAATTAGCGCCGGATAAAGAACTCCGAATCCAAACCGACACATTCGTACAATTTGCTGTTAATCCGATTCGAATCGTGGTAATAGTTTTTCCGGCATACAGCTCGGAAATAGACGCAGGCATACAGATTGCAGCAGATATTTCGGCTACACTACCGGCCCCAACTCCGTATGGAGAAGCATTTTCATCACAATATCCAAAATACAGAGAACCGGCAGTAGCGGCTCTCAATGGTTGTCCTGAAAATTTAAAGGGAGATGCCTTGAATTTTGCCTGTGGATTTCTTTCAACAGGCGCTTTGAATGGTTGCGCAATGAGATTACTTATTCCCAATAAACCAATCAAGATTATAAATATTTTCTGTTTCATAATTTATTAATATTAAAAATGTTATTTGTATATTATTATTTTACGATAAATTTTTGTGCCGCTACCGTTTGCTTTTCATCTTTTACTACGCAGAGGTAAATACCTATGTTTAGTTTTTCTGGCAAAATGAAAGTTCCGGTACCGGACGCCAATGTATGCTGCGCTATTTTTTGACCCATTAGATTATAGATTTCCAACCGGCAAGCATTGGAATCGAACGAATAATTAAATTTCACTTGCTCTCCTTCCTGAAAGACATTGAATGCCGAATTGAGATTGGGTTTATTCAATTGATTCATGGATTTGTCATCATACACGTAAGTAACCGTAACGGTTTTTTTATCCGATTTGCTTAAATCGTTTGTCAGGTAAACATCGTATCGGACTTTAATGCGGTTATATTTTCCTTGGTAAACATAAAAGTTTGAATGGTAACCGACGCTAAAACTATTTGCCGGAAAGTTCCCCGACATTGTCTTGTTTGAATTTCCCGTAGTGCACTCAAGGAAACAGAAACTCAGATAACCATACAGGGCATCGGAAGGAGCTTCCAAGATGGTTTGGGTTACTGTTGTCTGAATATTCTGGTTCTTAATGTTTTTTAACTTTAACCCCGATTCCATAGATAGAACCGTGAAATCATCCGCCGTAACAAAAGCCACTTCATAATCCGAAACGGTAAACTCGGCATTATCATCCAATGGCTGGTCGCCCCGGTAGAACATAAATGACTGTGCTTTGGCAGAAGTTATAAGCATAAATAAAATGCCCAAAATCAATAATTTTTTCATAAACAAAATATGCTAATTAATAATTACTTCTTGCTATATATCACTTTTTTTACCCAGCCGGAGCTGCCTTTGACTATCAAAACAGAACCATTGGTTGTTTCTACAGGATAACTTGCATTACCTGCCGGTTTTTGAAAACCATTAAGCAATGTTCCCTCTGTCGAATAAACCTGTATGTTTTCAGCAATAGGACTATCAACATACAATTTGCCGTTATTCAAATAAACGCTTATATTTGCGGTCAAATTAGGGATTGATGTTAGATTTTGCTCAACAATTGACCCAAAATCTTTCCATACCTTGGCTGCTTGGTAAAGCGCTTTGGAGCCGGTCGGAACATACAAAATACAATTGGGTAAGTTTACGTTATCAAAAGTATAACTGTTTCCATCCCAACCTGTGACTAATCTTGGCGGTTTGACAGCATAACAGGTTACGGACGTTAAACCGGTGCAATAGTCAAAAGCATAATCTCCGATAGAAGTTACAGATTTACCAATGGTCACGGACGTTAAACCGGAACAATTGTAAAAAGCCCAATCTCCGATTGAAGTTACCGAACCGGGAATAGTCACGGACGTTAAACCATAACAATTGTAAAAAGCGTAATTTCCGATAGAAGTTACAGATTTACCAATGGTCACGGACGTTAAACCGAAACAATTGTAAAAAGCCCAATCTCCGATTGAAGTTACCGAACCGGGAATAGTCACGGACGTTAAACCATAACAATTGTAAAAAGCATAATCTCTAATCGAAGTTACCGAATTGGGAATAATATAACTACCGGATTTCCCGGCAGGATAACAAATCAGCGTTTTCTTTCCTTTATCAAATAAAACGCCATTTTCCGACAAATAGGAAGGATTTGCATTGTCAACTTCAATGGCGGTTACACCGTTACAACCGGTAAAAGCGCAAATTCCGATAGAAGTTACCGAGTTGGGAATGGACATGGACGTTAAACGCCCACACCAACCAAAAGCATAATCTCCAATAGAAGTCACCGAATTGGGAATAGTCACGGACGTTAAACCTCTACAATAGGTAAAAGCGTAATTTCCAATCGAAGTTACCAAATTGGGAATAGCATAACTGCCGGATTTCCCGGCAGGACAACAAATCAGCGTTTTCTTTCCTTTATCAAATAAAACGCCATTTTCCGACAAATAGGAAGGATTTGCATTGTCAACTTCAATGGCGGTTACACCAGTACAATCGGTAAAAGCGCAAATTCCGATAGAGGTTACCGAATTAGGAATAGTCACGGACGTTAAACCGTAACAATAGTAAAAAGCGTAATTTCCGATAGAAGTTACTGAATTACCAATGGTTACGGATGTTAAACCGGTACAACTTTCAAAAGCGGCATTTCCGATAGAAATTACCGAATTGGGAATAGTTATTGACGTTAAACCTCTACAACCGGCAAAAGCGTAATCTCCAATCGAAATCACCGAATTAGGAATAGTCACGGACGTTAAACCGGTAAAATTGTAAAAAACCCAATCTCCGATTGCCATTATTCCTAAATTATCAGGGATAACTACGTCACCGCCTGCGCCATGATAGGCTGTCAATACGCCATTAACCACTTCAAAATCTGGATTTGCTGTACCTATTGTAACCGCACAGGTAGCAGAGATGCCGTTATAGGTTGTCGCTGTAATGGTGGCTGTTCCTTTGTCGACAGCTGTAACCAGACCGGAAGCAGAGACTGTGGCGACTGCAGGGTTGCTGCTTTTCCAATTTGCAATATTGATGGTGGCATTTGCCGGAACAACGGTTGCCTTCAATTGTACTGCGCCGCCGACAGCAATCGTGCAGGAGGACTTATCCAAACTGATGCCGGTTGCGGGGACGTCAATGGAAATAATGCTGTTTATTGCTATTTTGCTGGAATTTTCTATTTCCCCCGTGTTTGCATCAAGCAGCATCACCACTGCTTCCAATTGGTTTTTGTTCTGAACGGAGCTTGGCACATTAATCATCAAAGAATGTTCAATTGGCTTCATTTCGGTAATAACGGCGGGAATACTGCCTCCAGTACCGGCAGGATCGGAATAAATGCCTCGGGCTACATCATTAAACACCATATCTGTAATAATTCCGGGTTTATTTTCATATCCGCCCATTGGAATTCCACTACCGGCATAAGCATTATATTGGCTATAACCGGTTACTCCATTTTCAACCAATACGTATGCTAATTTATAATTTGCATTATTGAAAGAGAGTCCGAATGTGGCAGTAGCTTTCAATAATATCGCCTGTTTGCTGTTATCGATAAATCCACCGGTCAGTTGAATACCTGCAAGAGGCGTTTTTTCCATTTCCGACTGATAGAAATTGTCGGCGTCAAAATAAGGGTCGCCCATCAAATCCCGTTTCCGGTCGATCACCATGGAAGGAAAACCGCCGGTAAAATGTCCCATATAGTTATCGTAATCCGCCACCATCATAGGCTCGTCTTCACTACCGCCATGTACGGCAATTCCGATAAATGTATCGGGATATTTTTCATTCATCATCGCTAACCCAACCGCTCCGCGCACACACCAAGGGCACCAAGTTCCTGTTTTTTCTTCCATTACGACTTTTCTTGGAAAAGGTTGGGAAAGGATTCTGATATTTGCATATAAGTATTGATTGGCAAGATTGTTAGGTTGTCCGTTTATTTCCAAAATACGTGCCGAAATGGAATAAATACCGTTTGCAGCAATTGCATCTACCGGAATTTGGAAAGAACCGGTTTTCATAGGCGCAATAGATGTTGAAATCGTTCGTTCAACAGTCGATTGACCACTTATCTGATAAGTTACTTTAACGCTTGTAATATCAACCGAAGATAAACTTTTTATTGAACACGGAATAGTAAAATTTTGGTTTGGAGCGCTTTGTACTCTATTTTGCATACTCTCTTGACCTATATACAAAACCGTTGCTCCTTGGGCGTCTATTCCTCCCTGAATACATAGTGAACCCCAACCATAACCGGAATAGTTGTCCCATCCGTTGTACCAGAGCCAAGCGCCATCAGAAGCAGATTGTCCTGAAAATCCTATTTGTTGGAGTCCGGTTGCCGTATAGCCAATATAAAAATCACTGTTAGGAATAGTAAATGGCGTAGAAAGCGATACTTCCGTCCATCCTTGATTGGCGTTGCCAACTACTTTCGAAACTAAATTTGAACCATCTAAAGCGTTCCGAATCCATACTGAAACATTCGTGCAGTTTGCAGCCAATCCAATCCGAATTTTGGTAATGGTTCTCCCCGTATAAAGACTGGATAATGAAGCCGGCATACATATAGCCGCAGATAATTCCGCTGTTGCACTAACCCCAACATTCGTTTGAATATCGTCATCGGAATATCCAAAATAGATTAAACCGTCTGCATCAGCAGCTCTTAATTGTTGTCCCGTTATTTTTACGGGAGATGCACTGAATTTTGCATTTTTACCGGGAGAAGCACAAACTTGCGCATCAACATTGCTTATTCCCAATAAGCAAATCAAAATCAATAGTAATTTTTGTTTCATAATTTATTCTTTATTTATTAGTTAATGATATTTCTTGAACATTAAACGCTTCATCGGTATCAGGATTATATGCAAATCCGACAATGGCAATGTCTTCCGGCTTCCATGCGGCGTTTAAAATACAGGTATAATTGAAATCTTTCTTTTCACCCAACCCGATTGAAAACGATTCGCCCCAGGCGCCGTTGACGGATGCGCGGAAAACATGCTTGTGGATATAGTTGTCGTTTCTTGTTCCGTCCGGCATCAGTTGCCATTGCGTAATATTATTTTCAATAATCCACAATTGAAGTTTGGCGTTCGACAAAGCTTTATTTCCCGTTAGTTTGACGCTGATATTTGCCTCTTTGGCGGTTTCGTCAAAAGCGGCAGACAGGTCGATACTTACTGCCGGTTCAGTTTTAAGCCGCTCCAGAATGAACCCTCCCCATACCTGAGGATCGTGGGAACTGTATTGTCCTCCCATTCCTCCGTCGATAATACCGTCCGGATGGGCTTCGGCTTGAAAATGTTGCTCGTATTCGTTCCCTTCTTTCGTTACTAACGGGAACGGAAGCGGATTGGCATGTATGCTGACCGCTACAAGCGTATCTGAAAAACGATTTATCAGATTATTGATTTCGTTGGTAGCATTCGGGCAATTCCTGCAATTCTGGTCGGTAAATTCAACCAATAAAACCTTTTTCTCACGAACGCTTCCTCCGGTTATCGGAATTAAGCGGTCGCCCTCCTTGATGATATCACAACCTGTAACGAAGAATATTCCCGTAATTATGAACAATTTAAGCAAATTCTTCCTATACATAAATTAATAGTTATAATTGTAAGACAATGTAAACCCTTTGCTTGCCGGAACATCCCGACAGACTCCGCCGGAACAGTCGCGTCCGGCGCGTGTACGTCCATATCCGAATTGAATAAAATGGGCATTATACGTATAGGAAATCAGCGCTTTATAATAATGAATCCCGGTTTCTCCACTGTTATACATATCCTGAATTGTAAACATGAAATAGGGAAGCGCCGACCATTCGAGTAATCCTGCCACCCAGTTGCCCTCATCCTGTTTGGTATTCAGGTATTGAATTTCAGAACGTAAGGTATTTTTATTATTAATCCTGTATTTTCCTTCGGCGACAAAAATATTGGCTTTGACGACTCCGATAGTCGCTTCATTCCGCACCACGCCCAAATCGATATACTGGTTCATATACATCAGATTTAATTTGAAATCGCTGCTGACTTTTTTATCTATGCTCAATTGAATATCTTGATAATACGGTTTTTCTCCGAGTTTAAAGAAAGAAGAAGTATAACCGTCGGTTCCTCTGAGCAAAAAAGCGTCATTTGCGTTTTTGGGATCATACCCTTCAACTGCATATTGTTTGTCGATGCTGCGAATATGTGAAACATTCAGTTTGAACAGTGTTCCGTACTTTCCTCCTAAAGGAGTTTCCCGTTTGAACATATATGAAAAAACTCCTTGGAACGCCCATTCGCCATCCGGTTGGGTAGCGTAAGGATACAAAGTCGCCAATGCGTATGCTTGTTGCGTGGTGAATGTCGGCAACCGGTTGATATAAGACGGAAGTATTGCATCGTCGGTACGTTTGCTCCGGAACGACATGTTATCACTCCTTTTGGCTTGCAGTAAAGCGCTCAACCCGCTTTTGGCGTATGATCCTGAGAGCAACAGCGCGCTTCCCTTTTTATAAATGTATTGATTATCATGGGAAGGATCGTTAATTTTTCCCGCATATTCGCCAAGAAAAGTATAATTTCCTTTTTGCAAACGAACCCTGACATCGTAAGCGCCCACATTTTCCGGTAAATTCAGATAATACTGATAGGTTGGATCCGTGATGCTGTCATTTGCCGTTTCATGTTTGCTTACAAATGAGCCGCCAATCATCAGGAAAGTATTTGATTCTTCCAAAGATTTAATCCATTGGTCTAAATTCAGTTCCAAATCGCTTCCCCAGACAATGCTTTTGTTATGCGCCCAATAGCGGCGTTGTTGTCCGCCTAAAGCCTTAAACTGAATGCCTTTGTAAGGCTCATATAACAGCCTTGCTCCACGCAGGGAATTATCGATTCCCAGGCTACGATCTTCATACGTTCTGAAAATCAAACCATTCCCAAACTGGTCGTAGAAATCGCCGACAGTCAATTTGATTTTTTTATATTTTCCGGTGGCATAAAAATAAGGCAATCCCCAGCCGGCAAAACCGGTTTCATAGCCCGGAAGCGGATATTTCAGAAATTCGAAGCGAGCGCCGGCGTCCACATACTGATTCAACAGATTCAGATCGATATAGGTATTTGTCAAAGCAAATTTATTGTATAGTTTTTCGTATTGGTCGGGAGGAATGATAGTGGAGTCTTTCTGGGGAAAAAGAATATCCGACTGGATGCTTCCGTGCAATGAGAAAGGCAATTGACTTTTCTCTTGTGCAGATAAAAGTATACAGAAAGTTAAGGACAGAACGATAAATGAAAATCGTTTATTATTCATGTTTATTTCTAAAATGCGGTTACTTTTTCAGCAATTCTCGGACTTCTTCGATCAGGCTCTCCTCAGCTCCATTGGTATATCCGGTGCGGGAAGAAACGATTTTTCCGGTTCCGTCCACTACGAAAACCGCCGGAATCAGGTTGCCTCCCAAGGCACGCCTGAAATCGGAATTTGGATCCAATAAAATCTCGAACTGCCAACCTTTCGCGCGAGCTTCAGGACCCACTTTCAAGCTGTTTTGTGCATCATCAATCGAAACGGCATACAATTTCACGCCGGTTTCCTGTTGCCAATCTTCATACACTTCCTTGA
>JGI20166J26741_11751363_pt1 | contig 10496 bp, 12 predicted proteins | sample TergutCu122P5_FD_26741 | JGI IMG/M metagenome (IMG submission 26741) | reverse complement strand
CTTTGCGAAGAGTGTATGAACGGGCTTGCGGAACCGGGCCCTTTTGTCTGCGCGCGGTGCGGCGTGAACCTGCCCGACGGAGGAACGCACTGTTATTCATGCCGCGGGAGCAAAGCGTCGGGGTTCAAATGTTCTTTAATACGCTCCGCTTTGGTTTTCACGCCGGAGCTCCGCAGTCTGGTGCACGGTTTTAAATACTCGGGCCGCGTTTATCTTAAAAATTTTCTGGCTGAAAAAATGCGCGGAGCTTTTGACAAAACCGCTGAGTTTAAGACGGCGGATATAATTTGCCCCGTGCCGCTCCACGCGCTGAAACACAGAAAACGCGGTTACAACCAAAGCGCGCTGCTCGCCAAAATTCTGGCGCAAAATAAAAATATTGTTTATGACGATAAAATTTTGGAGAGGAAGAAAAACACGTCGGTCCAGGCCAAACTCAAAAAAGCGGAAAGAATAAAAAACGTGGAAGACGCGTTTGTCTGCCGCGCGGACGTAAAAGGCAAAATAATTTTGCTCATTGACGACGTTGCTACTACCGGTTCCACTCTGGAATCCTGCGCCGCCGCATTAAAACGCGCCAAAGCCAAAAAAGTTTACGCGCTCACCTTAGCCCGCGAAGAATAAAAAAAGACCGGCCTCAAGCCGGTCTTTTTTTATAATTAGGTTTTATTTTATTTCGGCCGTGCAGTTGGGGCACTTGGTCGCTTTGATGTTGATTTTGCTGAGGCAGAACGGGCAGTCTTTCGTCGTGGCGGCAGGGGCTTCCTCTTTGGCTTTAAGGCTGTTGACGGCTTTAATCAAAATGAAAATCGCGAAAGCGACAATCAGAAAACTTATCACCGCGTTTATGAAATTGCCGTAATTGATTGTAACCGCGCCCGCCGCCTGCGCCGCCGCGAGCGTCGCGTAATTCGCGCCGTCGGCGCCGTGTTTAATGGTGATAAACAGGTTTGAAAAATCCACTCCGCCCAAAATCCGGCCCACGGGCGGCATAATAATATCGTTGACCAGGGAAGTGACTATTTTGCCGAAAGCCGCGCCTATAATTATACCGACGGCCATGTCCACCACGTTGCCGCGCATGGCGAACGCTTTGAACTCGTTTAACATTTTCTTGAACATTTTATAACTCCTTATTTTTGAATTTTTTAACTAAAGCTTTGTGGACTTCCGGGTGCACGCACGAGGGCAGTTTGCCGCCGTGGCGGTAGGCCTCTTTGACCACGCTTGAAGTCAGAAAAACATAATTGGGGCTTGTGAGCAGGAAAACGGTTTCTATGCCGGGGTCCATCATATTGTTGGCGGCGGCAAGCTGGAACTCGTACTCCAAATCCGTCGCCACCCTTAATCCGCGCAGGACGATATTGCAGTTTTTGTCCTTCAGATAATCAACCAAAAGCCCGCCGTAACTTTCCACTTTCACGCCTTTTAAATGAGACGTGCTTTTTTTGATAAAAGCCACGCGCTCGTCCTCGGAAAACACGGGCTTTTTTGTGCCGTTCAGCAGCACCGCCACTATAACCTCGTCAAAAATATCCAGCGCGCGCTCAATAATGTCAATGTGCCCGTTGGTGACGGGGTCAAAAGTGCCGGGATAAATGGCCAGTTTCTTGTTCATATAAATATAATATCATATTACTATGTACGTGAACCCCTTTGCGGAAGACGTTTATTTTAAGAGGACGCGGCCCCAAAAATCAGACCTGCGCGGGGAATATTTCCGCGACCAGACAAAGATAATCCACTCCCTCCCTTTCCGGCGGCTGAAACACAAAACGCAGGTCTTTTTCGCGCCGGACAACGACCATATTTGCACCAGGATTGAGCACGTTTTGCACGTGGCCACCATAGCCGCCACGGTATGCCGCGGGCTTAACCAGAACGGCAACTGGAAACTGAGCGAAGACATGGCCTACGCCATAGGTTTGGCGCACGATTTGGGCCACGCGCCTTTCGGGCACGAGGGGGAAAAAGCGCTTTCCAAAATCACGGCTCCCGCGCAGTTCATGCATGAAATAAATTCCTACCGCGTGGTGGAATATCTGGCCAACTACGGCGAGGGGCTTAACCTGACTTACGCCGTGAAAGACGGAATAATATGCCACTGCGGGGAAGACTATGACAATAACGCGCTCACGCCGTCCAAAACTTTGAACGATTTGGACGCCATCACGAGGCGCGTCAACATGCCGACGACGTACGAAGGCTGCATAGTGCGGCTGTCGGACAAGATAGCCTATCTCGGGCGCGACGTGGAGGACGCGATTAAAGCGAAATTCATCACCAAGTCCGACGTGCCGGAAATTGTGCGGCGTGAAATAGGCGCGTCCAACGGCGAAATTATAAACACGCTGGCGCTGGACCTTATCAACACGTCCAAAAACACCGGCGTGATAGGGTTTTCAAAAGAAAAATTTCACATAGTCTCGGAACTGCGCAAGTTCAACTATGAGCATATTTATTATAACGAGCAGATGCGGGACCGCAAAAAAATGATAGACAAAGCCGTCAGCGAAATGTACGGTTTTTTTGAAAACCTGTTTGACAAATATACCTTTGACTACCCGGCGTATGAGAGGACTTCCTGGCGGGCGGCCGCGTCGTTTGGCAACTACGTGAAATCCATGCACAAATTATATAAGGAAGATATTTCGCTTAAAAAAACGATTATCACGGACTATATCGCGGGAATGACGGACTCTTTCGCGCTGGAAACTTTAAAAGATATTCTTTTGCCAAACGCCATCAAATTTACTATATAATATAGTTATGAAAAATATTGCTAAATATACCGTTGTTCCGGCGGCCGTCATTTTGGTTTTGGCGGGCTGCGGGAAATTTAAAAAGGCCGCTCCGGCGGAAAAATTGTCCACGCCGCAGCAGTGCATCGAGCAAAGCGTTTTTGACTCGACCGCTTTCAGAAATGACTGCATAGGGTTAAAGTTTTTCAGCGCGCTGCCTTTTTTGTACGGCGACCAGAAAACGGCGGGCCAGACCGCGGCTTTCGCGGTGCCCGGCGGCGATTATTCCGTAAAAATAATGATATTTGAAGCGCCGTACAAAGGCATGACCGACGAAGTCAGCCAGCAGCATTTTATGGACGCCATGAAATCCCATATACTGCAAAACGAGGGCGTTCAGGTGACTAAAGAAGATTTTCTGGAAATAAACAAAGTCCCGGTAGTATTTCTTGAAACGCAGTTCGGGAAACATATTGACAGAAATTATTATTTTTACAACCGCGGCCGCTGGACGCAGCTTACTCTGACTTCCGCGCAGGGCAGTTCCTCCGGCGCTAAGCAGGACGCTTTAATCAAAAACGTAACTTTGTACTAAATAAGAGGCATGTTTATGAAAAATATAATTAAAATTCCGGCTTTCGCTTTGCTGACGGCGCTGTTTTTCGCCGCGTGCGGGCCAAAGCAAAAAACCGCCGCCGCTCCCGCCGCCAAACCCGCGGACCCGGCGGTCGAATGCATGGCCAAGACCGCGCTGACCCCCAACAGTTTTCAGAATGACTGCATAGGCCTTTATTTTAAAAGCGCCGCGCCGTTTTTATACGCGGCCGGCCCTTCGGGGCAGTCCGTGACTTTCGCGGTGCCTAAAAAAGATTATTCGATAGAGGTTCTGATTTTCCAAAACGATACCGCGCAGATAAATACGCCGGAGGGCCGGAAAGCTTTTATCGCCGCGGCTGGGCAGCATATTCTTTCCCAAAATCCCGGGTTTAAAATTACAAAAGAGGAGATTACTTCTTTTAACAATGTGCCGGCTGTTTATATAGCGGCGTCCGGCAAGGGCCGCGTGGAAAGGAATTATTTTTTCAACAATAAAGGCCGCTGGGCGCGGCTTACCATGAGTTCCACGGACAAAGATTTCAGCCAAAAAATAAAGCCCGCGCAGGACGCGGTGATTAAAACCGTAAGACTTTACTAGACCGACGGGGACAAAAAACCGCGCTCTTAATTTTTAAGAGCGCGGTTTTTGTTTCAAATATTTTTATTTTTTAAGTTTTTCAAGCGCGGCGGTCAGGTCTTCCGTGCCGAAGGGTTTGTAGATTATGTCGTCGGCGCCCAGCGTTTTGGCTTCCTGGGTCAGCGTTTTCTGGTTCATGCCCGTGATGATTATCACTTTTACTTCTTTGTTGAACTGTTTCAGGCTGCGCAGCGTGTCCAGCCCGTTTTCGTTCGGGAAAAAAATGTCCAGCAGCACCACGTCCACGCGGCGGTTTTTTAAGTAGGTAAAAAGTTCGGCGGAACTCGCGGCCTCGAGAACAACGTCGTAATCAAGAGATTCCAGCGTATTTTTTATAGCCGCCCGCAAAATGGCGGAATCGTCCAAAACCGCTATTTTCATTTTAGCTCCTGTTTCAAAAACTGCGCCGCCAGTTTGTAGCCGTAATCCAGCAAAGCCTTGGTGGTTTTTTTGTCCGCCGTCTCCGCGTAAACCCTCAGCACCGGCTCCGTGCCCGACGGGCGCATAAGCAGCCAGTTGTCGCCCTCAAAAATTATTTTTACGCCGTCCTGCGAATAAACGTCTTCCACTTTAAAGTTTAAAATCTTCTTGGGCAGCTTCTTCTTTAGTTTATCAGAAAAAGAGCTTTTGTCAATGGGTTTCGCTATTGCGTAATCCTGCCGCAGGTAAGCGCTGGCGCCGTAAGTCTTTTGGATTGCGTCGGTAAGTTCGCTGGCTTTTTTGCCGGTCGCGGCCATTATTTCAAGGAAAAACAGCGCGACTAAAAGACCGTCCCTGTCCGGCATATTTCCTTTCCAGGCGTAACCGCCGGACTCTTCAACGCCGAAGGCCACGTCTTCCAGCGCCATTTTCTCGGCGATATTTTTGAAGCCTATGTTGACTTCTTCAAAAGGCAGATTCTCTTTGCGCGCTATGCGTTTCAATAAATATCCCATTGAAAATGTCTGCACAACGCGGCCTTTCAGCTTTTTATTTTTTATAAGATAATCAAGCAGCACGGCGGACAGAATTTCCGGGGTAAGGTAAACGCCCTTCTCGTCCACAAGGCTGACGCGGTCCCCGTCCCCGTCAAAAGCGACTCCCAGCGCGGCTTTGTTTTTGAGCACGGCCGCGGACAAATCTTTCAAATTAATTTCAACCGGCTCCGGCTGTATGCCTTTGAAAGACGGGTCGTAATCCGCGCGCGTTTCAATGACTTTATTTTTGGGCGCGGCCGTCTTAAAAAAACCGGCCGAACTGCCGTACATGTAATCCACGACGACGGGCGCTTTTATGCTTTCAACCTTTTTGAAATTTATTTTAGTTTTTAAATATTTGAAATACGCGTCGGCGACATTCTTGACCGGCGCTTTCTGCCCGTGCAGATATAGGACGGGGTTTTTGTCAATAAAACTTTCTATTTCTTTCGTCACTCTCGTGCTGGCGGAGCCGCCGGAAATTTTTATTTTAATCCCGTTCCACTGCGGCGGGTTGTGGCTTGCGGTAACCATCACGCCGAACCAGAAATCCGTGTGGGTGAGGCAGCTTATCACCGGCGTTGAAACCGGTTTGTCAAGCAGCACGACGTCAATTTTATTGGAGCGCAGTATGGCCGCTATGTCCGCCGCGAACATATTTGACAAAAACCGCCTGTCATAACCGACCACGGCGGTCTGTTTCCCGTCTAAATCCGAAGGCGCGTTTTCGTTAATGTAAGCCGCCAGCGCCTGCGCCATGCGCCGCACGTTGTCAAAAGTAAAATCCCACGCGATAACCCCTCTCCACCCGTCCGTCCCGAACTTAATGTCTGCCATATGTCCTCTATAATATAAACAAAATAAAATTTATGCAAATTCCGCCGAAGCTGTTCCCGAAGGGAACAGCCGGCGCGCATACAAAGCGCGCGGATAAACAAAGTGCCGTGTCGTGCCGTTGCAGTGCCGCCCGTGCGGGCGGCGCGGTTTTTGGTTACTTTTTGCCAAGACAAAAAGTAACATATGTCGCTGAAAGCGGAGCTCATTTCTTCCGCCAAGCGGAACAAATGTGGAGGTGGGGGGATTTGCACCCCCGTCCTAGCGTTATTAAGTCCCGGTGTCTTCAGGTTTAGCTGCGGTTGTCAACAAAACCCAAGGCCCGCAGCCGCCGGAGTTTTGTTTGTTTCGTGGGTCTTAAGTCTTAAAGGACGAAACGCGCCTTTAAAACAGCATCCCATTTTTTGACCGTATTCCCCCGCGCATGGGAGGCGTAAGGGATACGGTAATTAGGCTACTGCCCAATTAAGTTCGGTGTTATTGCCGATTATTTTTTTAGCCATTTTTAGACCGGCCTGGCCAACCGGTACCTGCTGCCGAGGCGTGACAACACCAGTCGAATCTGGTCACCCCCGAAAAACATTAACGGATTAATATTGTATCATTTTTTATGGTTTTCACAAGTACAAAACCCACTACCTATATAATAGACGGCCATAACTTTGTCCGCAGCTGCCTTATGGCGCGGCCGGAGAACGAGGAGGCCGTCACCAAAGAATTCCTTGACTGGCTTGAGGAAATTTCCGATACTCCGGCTTATCAAGGCAGTTTTTTCCGCGTTATTTTTGACGGCGCATACCGCCCCGTAGGCCCGACTCTGCGCCGCGCGATTAAAGTCACTTTTGCCGAAAACGTAACCGCGGACGAACTTATTTTTGAGCAGGCGCAGTACCTATATAATAACGGAGAAAGGGTGAAGGTTGTTACATCCGACCGCCGTTTGCAGGAGGATTTGAGGGAAGCCGGCGTAAAAACCATGTTCTGCCAAAAGTTTTATGATAAGCTGCAAAACGTAAAATAGGCGTATGCTTACGAGGCCCGCGCGCGCATATAATTAATTTGATAAAATTTGAACACCGGGCTGGTGGCGGAACTGGTAGACGCGACAGACTTAAAATCTGTTGGCCGCAAGGCCGTGGGGGTTCGAGTCCCCCCCTGCCCATTTTTTCTTCGGCTTTTGAGCGCTTTTGCATTTTCGCTTTTGTTCGGATACTTCCGCGCTGCGCGCGTGTTGCACATGTATACCTCACAACGCGAAAATGCAAAATCATCTCAAAATCCTTTGAAAAAATTTGATTGTTGAAAAAAGATTTTGAAAGGAGGCAAAATGTTTGAAGATATTAAAAGAACTTTAGGGAACGCTTTGGGGTGGATGACCACCATTTTGCCGGAAGGCATACCGTGGTTTTTAATAACGGCCGGCGTCGCGCTTTTAGTGAGCATATGGAGCGGGCTTTTCGGAACCATTATTTTTTGCGTGGCCCTGTTCTTCGCGTTTTTCTTCAGAAACCCGCAGCACAAAATTCTTTTTAACGCGGACGAAGTCTGCTGCCCGGCGGACGGAACCGTAATGTCCGTCAAAGTGGAGGACGACCCGAGGACGGTGGTCGTCCGCATTTTTCTGTCGATTTTAAACGTGCACGTGCAGCGCGCGCCCATGAACTGCCAGGTGGAGGACGTAATTTACACCAAAGGCACTTTTGCTTTTGCAAACGCGCCCGGCGCGGACAAGAACGAGCGCAATCTTATTAAATTTTCCAAAAACGGCAAATACGCGCACGTCGAGCAGATAACCGGGGCCATAGCCCGCCGCATCAAATGCTGGGTCAGCAAAGGCAGCTATGTTAAGGCGGGGGACAATATCGGCCTCATCAGATTCGGCTCGCAGGTGGCCGTTTATCTGCCGAAGGACGCCGTCAGGGTTTTAGTCAAAGAAGGCCAGAAAGTAGAGGGCGGCACGACGGTGCTGGCTCTGTGGTATGACGCTCCATAAATATGGATAATAAAAACACTTTGCAGACTTTCCGCCGCAGAGGCGCGATGGCGGTGCCGTCGCTGTTCACCATAGGCAATATGGCGTGCGGGTTTTTTTCAATTTTGTCGTCGTTCAACGGCAATTATTACAAGGCCGGGTGGCTGATTTTCATAGCCATGTTTTTGGACGGCCTTGACGGAAGAATAGCGCGCATGCTCAAGGCGGAGAGCGAGTTCGGCGTGGAAATGGACTCTTTGTCAGACCTTATTTCGTTTTGCGCGGCCCCGGCCTTTCTGGTTTATTTTATGGCTTTGCAGTATTACGGCCTGTCGGGCGCGGCCATCGCGTTTTTGTATCTGCTGTGCGGCGCGCTGCGGCTGGCTAAATTTAATACTATGGCGCTTGACGGCACTGGGTCAAAAAAACATTTTTCAGGTTTGCCCACTCCGGCGGCCGCGGGCATTTTGTCCGCGTTCGCGGTTTCTTACATGGTTTTTATGGAAGGGGCCAGGGGGCATAATCTGCCGTTTCTTAACTACGCGCTGCCGCATATTTATAACGCCCTGTCTTTTGTGGTGATTATACTCGCGCTTCTGATGGTTTCCAAAATCCCGTACGCCGCTTTCAAGGGCAGAAGCAATTTCGGCAAAAATAACGCCTGGTTTATTTTGTTCGCCGCCGTTTTGGTTTATCTGACGGTAAGGTATCCGCAGAACATAGTGCTGATAGTGTTCGGCGTTTACGTTATTGCGGGATTAGTCGCAGTAACTTTCCGCGCGTTTAAGAATATAAAATAGTTAGAAATTTTTATATGGCAAAACCGCAGTCAAAAAATATTTTCGTCATGGGGGACGTGCACGGGCATTATGACCAGTTTATAATGATGCTCGGCGCGGCGGAGCTTGTCGACGAAAATTTGAAATGGGCCGGCGGAACGAACACCTTGGTCCAGATAGGCGACGTGATTGACAAGGGGCCGGACTCCGTCAAGACCGACCTTCTGGCCGACGCGCTCCAGGTGCAGGCCGCCGCGGCGGGCGGGGAATTTGTAAGGCTTATCGGCAACCACGAGCTTGAGCTCATAATGGGCAACTTTTTTATGTCGGAGTTTGACCGCGAAATCGCGCGCAGTTATAAAGGAAAGCTGACGTCCGGCGTGCTTGCCGGCAGGCTCAAAGCGGCTTACCACGCGCGCGGCCTTTTATTTACGCACGCGGGGGCGTGCCAGAAACTTTTGAATATTTTTAAAATGCAGCTCGGCGTTTTGACGGAGACGAAAGTGGCGGCGCTGATAAACAATATTTTCGTCAACAGCGTCAAGCACGGTTTTTACAAACACCCCATTTTCAACATAAGCGTCTCGCGCGGCGGCACGGACAAATACGGCGGCATTTTCTGGGAGGATTTGCAGGATTTGTACGCCTCTTTTCCCCGCAGCCCCGTCAAGCAGGTTGTGGGCCACAGCATGGTGGACGAAATAGTGATAAACGCGGACAAAAATATCATAGCCGTGGACGTGGGCCTGCACCGCTCCATGCAATACCTGAAAATCACCGACGATAATCTGGAAATTTTTACGATTTCATGACGCGCGCTCCGGCGGGGCCGCGATATGGTATAATATATTCTACCGAGCGGTAGATTTTTTTATGCCTATTTACACGACCAAAGAACAAAAAATGCGCGCGCGCATAATAAAAAAAGCGTTCAATCTTATGAGCAGGAAAGGGATTGACGCCGTTTCCATGCGCGAGATAGCGCAGCATATCGGAGTCAGCAAACCGGTTCTTTATTATTATTTTAAAAATAAGGAAGACCTCTGCAAAAGCATTATAGGCGAGGGCGTGGCGGATTTTAACGACGTGCTTATAGCCGCGTATAAAAACGGCGGCAGCCTGCGGGAACTTGCGACGCTGGCCTTTAAAACGCATAAGGAATTTTTTTTAAAAGACAAAAAAAACGCTTCGTTCGTTTTGCATCTTTTAAGTTATTCTTTAAACGGCAAAAAAGGGAGCAAAACTTTTTTCCGCGTTAAGTCGGAAAGAAAGCGGCTGTTTGACGAGCTTCTTAAAAGGGCGGAGCAGGACGGCGTTATCCCGCGGGGCAGCGGGGCGGACGTGGTGCACTTAATATCAGCCGTGATAGCGCACTTTATTTTAAATTCTTATAATATGCAATTTAATTTTGACAAAGATTTTCCCCAGAGAATGACGGACATAATTTTTTTAGGGGTGAAAGAGTACTACAAGGATAAGAAATGAAAAGGGTTTTAATTTTTGCCGTTTTATTTTTGGGCTGCGCGGCGGTTTTCGCGCAGAGCGACGGGGCGGCGGATTTGTTTGTCCCCACAAGCGTGCCGGGCGGCAGCCCGCTTTCGCTCCAGGAAGCAATTGACATAGCGTTAAAGGACAACACAAACGTCCGCAACGCGGTCAAAACCCTGCAAACTTACAAGGCGCAGATAAAGCAGTATAAATCCTACATATATCCCACGTTAAGCCTGAGCGGTTCATATACCTATAATATAGAAAGGCCGGCGTTTTTTATAAACGGGACAAAAGTCACCGTCGGCGAGGCGAACAATTATGCCGCGGGGCTGGACGCGGACTGGCTTTTGTGGTCCGGCGGAATGGTGAGGGCCGGGGTGAAAATAGCCAAAGACACGGAACTCAGCGGGCAGTATAATCTCCAGTCCGTGCGGGACGACATTGAGAGGCAGGTCAAAGAAATGGCGTATATGATTTTTCTTTCAAACG
>JGI20166J26741_11751252_pt1 | contig 10497 bp, 7 predicted proteins | sample TergutCu122P5_FD_26741 | JGI IMG/M metagenome (IMG submission 26741) | reverse complement strand
ATTCAAAATGCTTCTTCGTTGCGTCTCGTGAGTTCAACCAGCGGGAAGAACCGCCTTTCATTTCCGCCATCATCTTTGAAACGGAAATTGTTTTCGACATAATGATGAGTGCGTGGACGTGATCTTCCACACCGTTGATCGTGATGGTGACACAATCCAATGAATTCAAAATGCCGATCATGTAGGCGAAAAGATCGCCTCGAACAGCTTTTGACAAAACAGGCTCACGGTTTTTCGTGCTGAAAACGACGTGGACGATGATTTTTGAAAGCGATTGGGCCATATTCCCTTGCCCTTTCAGGGCGGCTGAATTTTTGGGATATCCATAACCCAGGGCGGCGGCGAATACGCCTTGCCCTGGGCTGTTACGCTCCGGCCTTGCAGGCCGCATACTTCCAACTGTCCAAGCAAATCTTATGCGCGTTGCAGGCAACGCGGCTACGATACGTCGATCTGCGATCGACCGCTAAAATTTACCTGGACGTGATTTCGATCTTGTCCCAGTAACCGCCTTCGAACGACCAGCCGGTCGGTTTGTTTTCCAGCTCGATTTTGACGTTTTTGTTTCCGGCGAACGGGGTCAGGTCGAACGTCACTTCGGTCCAGCCGTCCGGGGCGATTGCCTTGTCGATGGAAACCGTTTTTTGTACGGAACCGTTGACGCGAACGACCAAATCCCAGTCGCCCGTCGGGTGATGCCCGACGACGGCACGCAGCGTCGTCTGTTTTCCGGCGGGGATGTCCTTTTCGGTCGACAACACGCAAGCGGTGTCCCTGTCGAGCGGATGCGTCACGAGCACCGATTGCTTGCCGAGTTCGTTCTCATGCAGGCCGGGGTCCATGTCCGTCCCGCAATGGGCAACGATCCAGCCGGGAAACTTGTTGGCGACCGCTTCCTCCATCGAACGAAACGCCTTGTGTTTGATTTGGGCGTTTTCCGCGGCGGTAAACATCGAACCGGCGATCGGGCCGGGTGCCCAGCTCAGTTCGTTGGCGTTCGGCTTTGCGGCTTTGAGCGGAATGACGAACACCTCCTCGCCGTTTGCGTCTTTTTCGATGCGTCCCCCTTCGCGGACGATAAACTGCCGGGCAAGTTTTTCGCAAACGTCCATCAAGCCCGGAATGTTGTAAGCCGTATGACTGAACTTCGTTTGCAAGTCAAGTTTTTCGGTAAAACGGGGCGGCAGTTTGTCAAATCCGACCGTCGCAAACAAGATGCCGGCGGCACTCGACGGGTTGCAATCGGAATCCTGCCCGCAACGGGTCGCCAGGATGATCGTCTTGTCGAAATCCCCCTTGCCGTACAACAAGCCGATCAAAACGTACGCGCCGTTGATTTTGACATCAATGCCGCCGTTCGACGCTTTTTGATACGCCGGGTCTTCGCGGTATTTTTTCTGGCAGAGTTTCCAGGTCGCTTCCCAATCGTCCGGGTTGGCTTTGTACCATGCAACGACGTCGCGCACCATTTCGGCGTATTGGCTTTCCGCCGGGATGCACTTGAGGCCGGCGTCGATGACTTTCAGGATGTCATCTTCAAAAAACGCTTCGCAGTACATCCCGCCGATGAATTGGCCGCCGTACACGCCGTCGCCGTAATTCATCAGGCGGCCGAACTTGTTGCCGAGATCAATGACGGCATTCGGCATTCCCGGTGCGATCAGCCCCGAATAGTCGGCCTCGATTTGATAATCAATGTCATTGGGACAACGGTTGAATTTCGGGTGACTGGAATCCGGCGGCGCGATTCCCGCACGAAGATTCGTGCGTCCGGCGTTGTTGGCGCACCAAAGCGGATACTCGCTGTTCGCAAAATCAATCCCCGCCTGCCGAATCGAGGCATTCATCCCGTAATTTTCGAGCGTTCGCAGGAACGTCATTTCGACGTACAAATCGTCCTGTTGAAAGGCGTCGTTGATCATTTCCGGCTTCCAGACGGAAATCTCGTTTTCAGGAATGATTTTGTCCGACCAACGGAATTCGGTCGGTGCCCCCCACGAAACGCCGGCGATCTGGCCGATCCAGCCCGCTTTCATCTTGTCGCGATAAACCTTGACCGGCAAACGCCGAAACTCCTGTTCCTTGTCCGCCCTCTCCTTGTCTGTTGCCAAAAGAGTTCCCCACGCAGTCGTAATCATCATTAGTGCGACAATGCACATTGATTTTTTTCCCATAATACATTCCGCCTTTCACTTAAAATCATGAGTATTTTGCTGGCGAGAAAAAATGCACAACGCTTCCACGTCTGCCGGTTGCGCTGAGATATGAAAACATTTCAAAATGCGGTATCTTGCTTATCTCAGCGAGACCGGCGATTCACCGGATACGTTTATTTTTTATTTCCAGCACAATAAGTTCTGTTTTTCGTATTTTACACGATTTACCGAAAAATGACAAAAGACTTTGCAAATTTTACCGGAAAGAACAACAGGTATCGTTTCTTTTCGGGGTAAATCCGTTTTTTTTATGATTACCACGAGAAAAATATCTGTTATAATTACTTAATTATTCTGGACATAAGAGTTTGGACGCTGCTGTCCAACTCTTATGTCCAGGGCAATAGTTTACCCATAACTTTCCCAATCAATAAAAACAGGAACGACTCTATTATGAAACGCCGTCATTTTCTTGCCTTTTCCGCAACTGCCGGTTTGGGGGCTTTGGTCGCCGGTTTGAATGATCATGCCGTTGTCCCGGCACACGCGGCAGATACGACACAAGCGAAGCCTCTGCGGCCGCAATTGGCGAACGACATTGGACATTTCGAACAACCCGAATTGCCTTATGCATTGGATGCCCTCGTCCCGTTTCTTTCCGAAGAACAGATGAAATATCATTACGGCAAACATCATGCCGCATACTTCAACAACCTGAACAAGCTGGTTGCCGGCAAACCGGAGGCAAAACTGACACTCGAGGAACTGGTCGTCACCAAAGAAGGAAACCTGTTCAACAACGCCGCCCAAGCCTGGAATCACACGTTTTTCTGGAATTGCATGAGTCCCGGCGGAGGGGGCAAACCTTCGGGCAAACTGGCGGAAGCAATCGACCGGGATTTTGGAAGTTTCGAAAATTTTTCAGAAAAATTCATCACATGCGCAACGACTTTGTTCGGTTCGGGATGGGTTTGGCTTGCTTCGGATCAAAAAACAGGGGCACTTGAGTTGATGTCGCTCCCCAATGCCGACACGCCGCTCAAAAAGGGGAAAGTCGCGCTGCTGACCGTCGATGTTTGGGAACACGCCTATTATATCGATTACAGAAACGAACGTGGCAAATACGTTTCCGCTTTTATGAACAAAATCAACTGGCCGTTTGCTGAAAATTGCTATAAAAATTACAAAAAATGCCAACTCCACTTGCATGAAGACGACTTGCATCAAGATGCGCACTGAAGATGATGGCCGGCAGAACGACTAAAAAGTGATCTTGTTTGCGTGTTGATTTTCGTTTATACTCTTTGGCGGTAAAAATTGAATTGTTTTTCGTGCATGGGAGTGCTTTGTCAGAATAAAATCATTGAGGTTAGCGGTCGGGCTTGCCCGACGAAATCGGGTTCCAATGGACTGATTTTGAAACGCCGGCCGGAAAAGGGTCAAGGATGGCCGTATTATACTCAAACCGGTTAGAAATTCCTGAAGCTGAATACGGAAGCCCTGCAATGCAGGACGGTTGCGCGAGGCCGAAGGCTGTCGTCCATACCGACTGCGGTATATTACCGCAACGTCGCATCAACGTCAATGATCAACCGGTGGAACGTCCCGTTCTTTCCGTGGTGGTCCCGGTTTACAATGAGGAAGAGTCGTTGGAGGCTTTTTACGAAGCCGTGTCCTGTCAGCTTGAACAAACAGGATATCGATGGGAGCTGATTTTCGTCAACGACGGAAGTCGCGATCATTCGTTGAAAATCCTGCGGACGATTCACGAGCGCGACCCCCGGGTTCACATTGTCGATTTTGCCAAAAATTTCGGTAACCAGATCGCCCTCTCCGCCGGATTCGAGTACGCTTCGGGCGATGCCGTGATGATCATGGACGCGGATTTACAGCATCCGCCGGAATTGATTCCGGAAATGATACGGCTCTGGAAAGAGGAAAACTATCTTGATGTTTACACGGTGCGCACTTACGGAAAGAACACCGGCCGTTTCAAACGCGGGACGTCCCGGCTGTTTCATAAAATCCTCAATAAACTTTCCGACCTGCATTTGCCGGAGGGAATCTCGGATTTTCGACTCCTGGACCGGAAAGTCGTCGATTATCTCAACGAAATGAAAGAAAGTTCCCGCTTTTTGCGTGCCCAGATCAGTTGGCTCGGTTTTCGCCAAATCGGGATTCCGTATACCGCCCCCCCACGAATCGCGGGGCGATCGAAATTCTCCATTCACAAGCTGATCCAGCTCTCTCTGGATGGAATGACGGGATTTTCCATCAAACCGTTGCGAGCGATCGTTTATTTCGGCATGTTCACGGCACTGATCAGCGGTTTGTATGCGTGTAGTATCGTTTATGAGACGTTGTTTTACGGACAGGGGGTTCCCGGCTGGCCGACATTGATCGTCGCCATTCTGTTCATGGGGGGCGTTCAATTGATTTCATTGGGGGTGATCGGCGAATATGTCGGAAAAATTTATCTTGAAACCAAACAACGCCCTCTTTACACGGTGCAAGAAACTATCGGTTTTTCAAGGGAAAGGGGGCCGGACTTGCAAATCATTCCCGTTGAGCAGGAAAAAAACAAATCCGCATGAACAGGAAAATCATTATCAATGCCGATGATGCGGGAATTTCCGCCGCCGTCAACGAATCGATTTTTCTCGGAGCGAAAGCCGGCGTGATCACCGCCGCAAGTATTATGCCCAACATGCCGTTCGCCGAAGATGCGGTCGTCACGTTTTCTTCGGAAACACCGATGCTTTCCCTGGGGTTGCATTTCTGTCTGACCGGCGGTCGTCCGGTTTCGCCGCCGGAATCCGTTCCATTGCTGATTGATGAAGCAGGCGTGTTTCGGCACGGTTTTGCCGGTCTCTGGCATAAGGCCGCATGGAAAAAAAATGCGGATTTTCTCCATCAGGTTCGAACGGAATTGCTTGCCCAGCTTGATTGGTTTGAAGAACGTCAAATACGCATTGCTTTTCTTGACAGCCACCGGCATTTTCATGTCATTCCGGAGATTTTCGGAATTCTGGCGGAGGAATCGCGGAAAAGAGGGCTTTTTTTACGAATTCCCCGTGAAAAAATCGGTTCGGCACTCCGTATGATGCAACGATTTCCATATTGGCTCGGCGGCGGACTGCTCAAACAGCAGATTTTGAATCGTTTCTCGTCGATGGAAATCCGAAAAACGGGATTTTCGGAACATTTGCAAAGCCGGATCAATTATTTCGGCGTGCTGGACACGGGAAAAGTCGGACTGAACGCCTGGCGGGGAATTTTTGAAACGGCAAAACATTCTCCGGCAACAACCATACTCGTCAATATTCATCCGTCGACGCAGCCTGCTTTAACAACGTCGGACATCCCGTCGGGTGACATGGCGTTTCATCGTTCCGTTTGGCGTCGCCGGGAGTTTGACGCCGTCATGAGCGATGAATTTCGTGTTTTATGCCGGCAACACGGTTTCGAACCGGCTTCGTTTTGATCTTCCGTAGCCGTCAGGCCTGCCCGGTGTCAGAAACTGATGAAGCTGATTTATATACTACAAACGGTGACCATTTGTTACCATGTACAGTATAGCGATGATCAGGCGAAATTTTCCGCGACGCCGAACTCTTCCATGCCACAGGCACGAAGATCGCGGCGATACGGTTCCATTTTTTCGGACGCGACCGTTTTGGGATTCCGCACCAGCACGACGCCGTCCGGTTGAAACAGTTCGAGTTCCCCCCAGGTGATTTCCTCGTATTCCGGGTCGAACGATCCGCAGTCGAGCATCACCAGATCGAAATGTTCGTGTAAATCGGCGACAAGACGGTTGGTTTTCTGCTGCAATTCTTCCGGCTCAACGTGTGACCAACTCGTCAAAGCGTTTTCGGAAAGCGGCAGGATGGTGAGCAAATGTCGGTCGTCGGGCGAAAAGCCGATCGATTCCCAGTTGGTTTTCCCAAGCAGCACTTCAACCCAGCAGGAGGTTGTCGATACCGACCGTGCTGTCGAAGTTAATAATGTTCCCAGCATCGGAAATTCAAAATTGGCGTCGATGACGACCGTTTTCAGCCCGTGTCGGGTCATTCCCCGTGCGGCGGCAAGCGTCATGGTCGAACAACCGACATGACGTTTCATCCCGCAAAACGCGATCAGGCGATTGCCGTCATACACTTTGTTTTTGATATGTTCGGCAAGCAAGTCGTACTGTTCCGGAGCCAATTCCTCCAACCGTTGAACAATCTTCGGAAAAGTGGCACTCGCCGCAGGCTTTTTTTCGGAGGTATCGGACGCTTGTTCCGGTTCATGGACATTTGTCTTTTCCATCGGCAATTCCACCGGCAATTTGGCAGCCTGTTCTTTGACAACCGGTTCGACGGTTGGTACTGGTGAATCAATTGCGGAAACAGCAGGGACGGGCAAGGGAGTCTTCTCAGCGTGAGAACATTTTTCGACCGCCGCCGGATCGTTTTCCGTCACAGGCGGCTCCGATTGTTGTGAAATATTCTCCGCGATCTTGATCCTGGCGATTTGCGTCTGTTCGGATTCCGTGCAAACTTCAACTGGCCGGCTGGAGTCTGGAATCTGGAGGCTGAAGGAAGTTTGCTTCCCGGATTCCACACAAACTTCATTATTTACAATGTCATTATTTACAGTGTTGTTTGATATTGTGTCGCATTCCGGCAAAACCGAAACGCAATCCCATTCCCCCCCGCTTTGCGAAGATTCCCCGTACCCTGCATGAGCGGTCGCCGTCACCATGTTGCATTTCGATTCGGTTTTCGGATGGATTTCATCAAACAGCTTTTCATAAGGGAGCGGCGTTTTTCTCCGCGATTCATTTCTCAGGTGATTCCGGTATTCCGGCGTCTTCATTTTTGAAAACGATTCAATGAACGTTTCCACTTCAACGACCAGTTTGTCTTCCGGTTTGTTTTCCGATTGTTTTGTACGCGATTTGGGCGGTTCGACAACGCGTTTCACTCCCGAATCGGATAACACGTCCGCGAGAGTTTCCGGCTCGCCGGATTCCGCAACTTTGCGATGAAGCATCCTTCGCTTCTGGGCGGGAAAATCGATTTTACTGATCAAATGAAGTTTTTTATATAACAGACGTTCCGCTTCCTGTAATTTTCCAAAAAAATCATTGGTTTTGTTTTTATAGAATGTCGTTGATCCGTTCGCCCATTCGTGATTCTTTTCATTCGTGCTCTCCGTGACGCATTTTAATGAAACCGGTTCCGTTTTTTCTTCAGGAAACTCCTGATGTTCCTGACCGGATGAACCGTCGAATAAACGCAGGCCGTTCTTTGAAGAAACCGCCGGCTCAAGTATACCGCAGCCGGTATGGGCGGCAGCCTTCGGCCTCGCGCAACCGCCCTGCGATGCAGTGCTTCCGTGTTCCGCTTCCAAAATTTCCAACCGGCTTGAGTTTGGTAATGTCACATTTGCCCCGGAGCGGTTCTGAATCTGTTCCGATGAAGCAAAGTGTTGCAATATTTTGTGGGCTGCTTCAATCCGGATCATACGATCGGAGATTGCTTCCGGCGTATCGATCGGCGTGCCGATCGACATGTCAATCGGTGCCGACTTGACGACACGCAACGGCGAATCAGTCTTAAATGATCGTGTGTTTTTTGGGGGCATATTCATAATGGACTCAAGCCAATTGGAAATTCCCGAAGCTGGATATGGACGCCCTGCGTTGCAGGGCGGTTGTGCAAGAAAGTCAACGATAATTATTGGATGACGGATTTGCCAAACCGGCGGAACCTGAGTTCGGAGCAAAATTTTGCTGCTGATATCCTCTCGCGATTTCCGTCGGCTGTGACGGGTATTGCGAATTGATCTGTGAATTCAACGGGTCAACCTGGTCCCGAAAGGATCGCCCGGTATCAAGTGAATAATTTTGCGGCGGCGTCATGCCATTGGGCGTGTACGGCGGTTGCTGTGCCGATGGATACTGGGCAAGATTTCCCTGCGGCGGAACCGGGATCTGAACTTGCGAGCAAGCAATGCCATATGGTGATTGACCGGGTTGTTGATAAGACGCCGGTGCCGTCCCTGAATAGGAAACCTGCTGCGAAACAGGGGTGTAATCGTTCGCGCCGGCCCGGAGTGAATTTGTGCTCGCTTCGTAGGCGGGATAACTGGGATAACTTTGAGCCTGCGCCTGTAAAGGTTGCCCCTGTCCGAAATAAGGTTGCTCCGCGCCAAAACCATTCACCTGATTCGGGGCAATCCGGGTTTGCTGAGGTTGTCCCCACGAATTGGGGGACGACATTCCTGACGACGTATCAGGCAACACACCACCTGGCATTGTTTGCTGCACGCCATTGGGAGGGTAATAACCTGGAGAGGGCTGATAAACTGCTGTTTCCATTGGACGCGAATGGATCGGCATGTTTCCATTCGAATTTCCATTCATGCCAGGTTGGCCCTGCATTGGAAACGACGTGACTTTGCCGACGGGCATTGTTGTCGTGGCAACCGGTGAGCCGGGGACTCGTTCCCAAGGAACGTGATTTTCCTGGTTATGAGAGACAACCGGTTGATTGGATGGTTGATACGCGGGATTGTTTGAAAAAACAGGTTCAAACGTCGTGTCATTCCGTGACGCCGTCTCATCATATTTCTGAACAATAGTATATGATTCCCCTTGAGGAGAAGGAACGATTTCTGTCGGCAAACTCCTGTTTTCGCCTGTCTTATCAAAGACAAGTCTGTCATTTTTGGGATCGGGAATGGATCGATGGTTTTTATTCCCAAGAAAAACGATTTCTGAAGCATCCTGATCTTGCGAAATCTGTTGTGCCCCATTTGATTTGAAACTGGAACTGGAAAACAAACACACCCCGATCGTCAATCCAACAAAACCAATAGCAAAAACACTCCCCCATGTTTTGAGCGAAAGAGTACGAAGTCGATAAAGTGTTTTTTGAGCAATATTCTTTTTTTGTGATTGATTTTGTGAAAATGGCAAAACTTGTGAAGTTGATTTTTGTTCAAAACCAGTCAAGTCGGGCATTCTCGCAATAATATGGGGGAGAAAATCTTTTTGACCGTGATCCATGATCTCTTTTTCTGATAAAATAATATGTCGATGGTTTTTTTCCGGGAAAATGGTATTTCGCTTTTTTTGTCCGCAACAGGCAGGAACGTCAGCCTTCGTTCCTGCGCAACCGCCTTGCAACGCAGGGCTTCCGTCTCCATTTTCTACAATTTCCGATCGGCTTGAGTCTAATGGTACTGAATCAGAAACAGGCGGCAAATCGTTTTGAGACAGGGGGAAATTTTTTGAATCAATCAGATGATTTGGCATCCCAATTTTCCTCGATTTGTCTGCGTTTTGTTTTCTGTATCAATAATCTGTGAATGAATACGCCATCTCTTTTTTAATATCGACCTCGTGTTGCGTGATATTTAACGAAAAAAATGATTTATCCGATTAAATAATATAGAAAAAATAAGTTGTTTTTAATTGCCGAATCTCTTGAAAAAAGTGGGAAAATATTCCGGGAGGGGGGTTGCATTTCCAATATCTTTTGGACAAGATAGTGGGAAATGGTACTGTGTGAATTCTTGAAGAGAAATGAAAATAGGGCGGACAATGCCGTTTTCCGTTCGTTGGCGTTCCGGGCCGGTATTCGTCGGCTCCCCCATTTTTGTTTTCGGTCTGTTTTGGTGGTGAGAAATGATGAATCGATTTATCCGAAGTGTTCTGGTTTCAACCTCAGCGATTTCATTTTTTCTTCAAACCCATTCTTTTGCTCTTGCTCAGGCGAATGACGACGGTCAAAGGCTCCAGGTGCCGTGGCTGATGGGGAATATTCTGACCGTCGTGTTCATCATCTTGCTGATTGGAATCGCCACAAGATCAAGCCGTCGTGATGATTCCGCGATTCCCAACCAATTCGGCGTTCGCCCCAATGCAAAATCAAGGAAGCAGAAAAAAGGGAAACTGGTGCTTGATTTCAGCAAAGGGCCGGTCATGCATCCGGAGATTTCCAATACGCTCGGCCTGACGTTGATCGGTTGGGTGACTGGCTTGCCTCTCCTTTTTTCGCTCCCGACCGCTTCACGGGTTTATCAGGAAGTGAAAAACGATCCCCGCTTTAAAGGCGAAGGTCTCGCACAAGTCGTTTTGGTTCTCAATTATGTCGGAATCGGGGTTTTCGCATTGTTTATTCTTGCGGTCGTTGTCATTACTCTCATGCTCGTGATGGGACAAGGAACCTGATCGGCAGAATTGCCCCTTAGAATAAGTCTTTAACTGGATAGACAAGGTAAATATTTCGGTCAAATGGCCTTGTGGAGTAGGTAAAAATCATGTTACGCTTCCGTTTTTGGGAGT
>JGI20166J26741_11751029_pt1 | contig 10497 bp, 6 predicted proteins | sample TergutCu122P5_FD_26741 | JGI IMG/M metagenome (IMG submission 26741) | reverse complement strand
TATCACGCGGCCCTTTCGCGTGGACATCTTGCCCCACTCGAAACTCATGAGCCCGTAAGGTATGTGGACAATGTCGTCCGCCCAGGCGTACCCCATCAAAAACAGCACCTTGCGCCATTGGGCGAAGTGCAGGCTCTGGGCGTAGTCGGTCACAATCAGGCACTTGTCAAAATGATATGTCCGGTATCTGTCCAGCGCCGCGGCGATATCCCGCGTGGGATACAGAGTCCCGCCGTCGCTCCTTAGGATCAGGCACGGGGCCATGTCGTACTCCGAAAGATCCACGATCATCGCGCCCTCGCTTTGCACCATCAAGTTTTTCTCCCTGAGCTCCTCGACGACGGCGTCCATCTTGTCGTTGTAATAGCTTTCTCCCCTAAACAAATCAAATTTGACGCCCAGCCGCTCGTAAGTCTCCATGTATTCCCTCATACTCAGCTCGCAGAACCATTTCCAGAGCCCCAGCGCCTCCGCGTTTTTGTTTTGCATTCTCAGCATCCAGCCCCTGGCCTCGTCCTCCAGCGCCGGGTCCTTTTCGGCTTCCGCGTGGAAACGGACGTACAGCTCCGTCAGCGCGTCTATGCCTCGTTCCCTGACGTCCTCCTCCGCGCCCCATCTTTTGTAGGCCGTCACCAGTTTGCCGAACTGCGTTCCCCAATCCCCCAGAAAATTCAGCCCGAACGTGTTGTATCCCAGGCATTTGAATAAGTTGTACAGGACGCGCCCGATCAACGTGGTGCCCAAATGGCCTACGTGGAAATGCCTGGCCACGTTTGGGGAGGAATACTCGACTATGACGGTTTTCCCGGCCCCCATGTCCGAATCGCCGTAAGCGTCCCGCTTCTCCAGGATCTCGCCCAGGATCTCCCGCGCGTAGCCCGCCTTGTTGACAAAGAAATTCACATATCCTCCTACCGGCGCGATTTCGTCTATAAACCCGGGCTTATTTGCCCCGAGCGCCGCGGCCAGTTCCTCCGCGATGACCTTTGGGGCCGTTTTCCTGGCCTTGGCCAGCCTGAAGCACGGGAAGGCGTAATCCCCCTTGCCGGCGGCCGCCGGCGCTTCTATCGACGCCAGGATATCCGCGTATTCCATATCGAAGCAATAGCCGCTTATCCATTCCGCTATTTTTTCCGAAAAACTCATCGTATTCCTCCGATATTATATCTTTGGCTTGATTATTTGGATGCCATGCCGCAGAACATTGACCTCCGCGGGCAGATCCGGCCCGCTCTCCCCGTCCACGTCCGTCTCCCGGAAGACCGGCAGCTCCGAAGCCGCCAGGCATTCGACTCTGTAGCCGCTCCCCTTCGTCAGAATCAGCGCCGGATCGTCGATATGCCGGCCCCAAAGGGCTTTCAGGAACAGCACCGTCAAATCCCGGATCGGTATTGCCTTTACCGCGAAGAGTTCAAACAGGCCGTCGTCGAGCACAGCCCCCGGCGAAAGTTTGTCAAAGCCGGCCGTGCAGGAGGAATTCAGGATCAGCAGCAGGCATATCTCCTCCTCTATTACTGCCCCGTCCACCGTGATCCGCACGGGGATCGGCGTCAGGTTCGGAAGCTGTCCCAGGCCCTTGATATAATAGGCCAGCGCACCGAAATTGTCCTTCATCGCGGTATCGACCTTGTGCGACACGTTCGTCAAAAGCCCCGCGCCGAACACGTTTATGAATCTTCGCCCATTGGCTTCGCCGACATCGCAGGGCGCGGCCTCGCCCCGGATCAGCGCGAGCGCGGCCGCCTCCGGGTTCTGCGGAATCCTCAGGTGCCTGGCGAAGTCGTTCGACGTCCCTGCCGGAATTATCCCCAGCGGCGCGCCGACGCCGTGTTCCACCATCGCGTTCACCACGGTGTTCACGCTGCCGTCGCCGCCGGCCGTCACTATGAGGTCGTAATCCCGGTTTTCCGTGAACGCGGCGGCGAGCGCCTCCGTTTTCACGCCCCGTTGGAGATGTATCGCGTAGCCGGCGTTCTGGAATATCTCGGCGCAGGCGTCCAGGGATAAACGGAAACTCTTGTCGCCGGCGTCGGGGTTGTAAATTAGCCGCATTTTCTTCATGTTATCACCCGCCGCTTGCAGGGACGGCGCGCCCCGCGTAATATCAATCTGCTACTTATTTGTCAGTTTAACGCCTTGACCTTTGTCCTGGCTATCTCGTATATTTTTACCAAAATCACCAGGACATAGGCGTTGTAGAACATTATCGCAGACGCCTCCGCGATCTTGGGCAGCCACAGCAATAAGAAGGGCTTGTCCGACGTCAGCATGTAGGCGCGGAGTATGTAGGTGTTGACCGTGCTGGCCAGGAGCGAGGGGATCCCGGCTGAAAACAGCAGCTTATTGAACAGTGGCGACATACGCCGCCCGATCAGCAGAGTCACGATGCCCACGACGCCGACGATCATCAGCCCGGCCGTTGCAAACAGGGTTTTCGCGCCTATGCCGGAGAGCCAGCCTATATAGGCGCAGCCGGGCAGCGCCCGCGTCAGGACGAGGTTGACACCGCCGTACAGCGCGGCGGCCCCGAATACGCAAAAGAGAGCCCCGGAAACCGCCGTCTCGCGCAGTTTTTCCATTTTCTTCCATAACAGGCCTGTCAAAACGCCCTGCAGCGCCATGTTCACGGTTATCCACGGGATATAGCCGCCTGTCGGATGCCAGACAAAAGATATGACATCCAGCAGCCCGAACACGACGCCCCCGAACACGGGGCCGAAGGCGACCGCCGGGAACTGCGCGAAAGGCCCGCTGAAGGAGACGCGTATCACGGGCGCGCCGGCGACCGGCAAGGTAAAGCTGGCCGCCCTGAGTATCAGCGCGGCGGCGAGCAGGAGGGCGGAGACGGTCATACGGCGTATATCGAAGGCGCTTTTTGTCACGCGGGGCACCACCCTTTCGTCGGGAGCTTTCAGCACAATATTGTCGTTTCGTTTGAAATTTAGCTTCAAACTTCGCGCGAAACGCCCCTGCACATTGGTCGTTTCGCGCTCGTTTTCAGCTCATTTCAAATCGAAACGACTTCACGGCCCGTCCCATAATATATCACTAACCAAGGTCCGGGCGCAAGTTCCGGAATGGTGTTATACGAATCTCGATTAAAATCTTCACAGTCTGTCGCCTAGAACGCCGTAGAAGCGTTCGGCGTTTCGGCTCAGCCTGTGAAGTTTTAATCTGAGATTCGTATTAGTCGGAAATAAGGTTGAATTGCCAAATATTCAAAACATACAGTAGGGCGGGGGCTTGCCCCCGCCGGGAACTCCCGTATGACCGCATGGCACGGCGGGGGCAAGCCCCCGCCTAATACGAATCTCAGATTAAAACTTCACAGGCGGAGCCGAAACGCCGAACGCTTCTACGGCGTTCTAGGCGACAGACTGTGAAGATTTTAATCGAGATTCGTATAACACATGCGGCGCGTAATTCAATATAGATAAGGTATGTTTCTTAGACATTTAGCATTATCAATCTTATTTCCGACTAACACCTCCGGTATAGATTCGCAGGTTAAAACGGCAGCTTCACGAGCGTGTTTATCTCCTTTATCACGTATGTGAACACGAACTGCAGCAAAAAGTACAGGCTCCCCAAAATGCAGGCGATGTTCAGTATCTTCTTTTGCTGCTCCCTCTTTTCGGTGTCGAGAAAGGCCTCTATCACAGTCTGCATTATGGATATGAACAACAGCTGGGCTATCAGCAGCAATAACTGGTTCATATGTACCTCCGCGAATCGTAGCTATAGTTTATATATACTCGCGGCGGATTTGAAATATTTACAAAAGTGGTTTCGGAGTATATTATATAATATATCCTTTCGGGGAGGCAATCGGAATGAAAAAACTCCTGAAGCTCGTCTTCGCGCTGGCCGGGATACTTGGCTTTATGTCGGCGGCAAACTATCTGACGTTCCACAAAGCCGGCGGCGCGCCCGCGCAAACGAAAAACAGGCGCCTTTTCTACGACTGGCGGCACGGCAAGATCAGCTACACCGCGGCCGGCCGCGGCCGGCCCATACTGCTGCTCCACAGCCTTTTCCCCGGTTCGTCCTCCGCGGAGTGGCGGCGCGCGGCCGCCTTGCTGTCGAAAAACCACAGGGTTTATTCGTTCGATTTTCTGGGCTGCGGCTTTTCGGATAAGCCGGATATTTCCTATTCCGCCTATTTATACGCCTCCTTAGCGAACGACTTTATCCGGGACGTTATCGGGCAGCCCGCCGTCGTCGCGGGCAGCGCGCACTCGGCCCCGCTGGCGGCCGCCGCCTGCCAGCTTCGCCCGGAGCTCTGCGAAAAGCTGATTTTGGTCTCGCCGCTGGAATCCGAAGGCCCGGTCGGCTCGCCGTCCGCTTTTGGGACAATGCTGGGCCGGCTGATAGCTTTGCCCGTCGCCGGCACGTTTTTATACTCGCTCGCCGTCAGCCGCCGCGCGCTCGGCGCTTTCCTGAATAACAACCTCGCCGTGAAAACGAACGTCCGTGACGATCTGCTCGCGGACTTCTATCAGGCCGCGCACGAGGGCGGGCCGGATTCCAGATTTTCCTACGGCGCGTTTTTATCCGGCTTTTGCGGCGCGGATTGCAGGCAAAGACTTTCTAAAATCCAAAAGCCGGTCCTCATCATAAATAAAAAGGCCGGCCTTTTCCCGCATATTGACCGGCCTGAGGAGTTTTGCAGGACGGCCGGGAAATTTATTGATAATTAAGTGATAATCACGTTCTTCCCGCTGTTTTTGCCCTCGTACAGTTTTTCATCGCACTTTTTGATGATCTCGACGATCGGCTCCCCGGCGTATTGGCACAGCCCCGCCGTAAACGTAAAAGCTATCGGCGTTCCGTTGTAATCCGCGTCCGCGCGGGAGACGGCGTCCTTGATCTTGGACATGGCCAATTGGGCGGCCTGCAGTTCGCACCCGGCCATCACGACCAGGAATTCCTCCCCGCCCCAGCGGCAGACCAGGTCTGTCGAACGCAGATTCCTGGTCAGGATTTCCCCGAGATATCTCAGGATAAAGTCCCCGCCGTCGTGGCCGTAGCTGTCGTTTATGCCCTTGAAGCCGTCGATGTCGAGCAAGGCGAAGCACACGTTCCCGTAGCCGCCCTCCGCGACTTTCCTGAAATACACCTTGTCTGCGAAACGCCTGTTTTTCAGCCCTGTCAGGGAATCGATGTAGGATTCTTCCTTTATCTCGCTGATCTGCCTGGAGTAAAACGTCTTTTCCAGCTGGGTGACCAGCATATGCAATATCAGTTCGAACAGTATGAAAAACAGCGCGACAAAGACGTTCACCCTTCGCAGGAACCAGTCCTCGCGGCCGGAGAACGGCGGGTCAAAGACCAGGCCGACATAGATCGCCCCGTACCAGACCAGGCACAGCAGCACGGCTATGTTCAGCCTCTCCGACTGTTTCAGGTCAAAGATCAGATATTGGGCCAATATAAGGGGAATGATGAAGTCCTGCGCGTCGACGTTTGGGCCGAAGCAGGCCGCGACGACGCCGCTGTAAAGCGCGACTTCGGCGGTGATCAGCATGGAGGCGGCTTTTTGACGCCCCGAACGGATCAAGGCGATCACGACGAAATACACCAGACAGCTCGCCAGATTCACATAGGTCATGAACGGCAGGCCGACAACCGTGAAATAGAACATAAAAAACAAATGGGGCAGCAAAATCGAGATTCCTATGATGTATAGGAACGTCGTGCCCTTAAACACCTTTATGTCCTCGTAATTCACGTATCTGCGGCAAACATAGTCGATTATCCGGTACATAGGTCGATTCCCCGCTGTCGGCGTGTGGTCGGTTCAAGTAACGCTGTCGGTGCTGTCGACGCTGTTGATTCTGTTGATTCTGTTGATTCTATTGATTCTATTGATTCTATTGTTTTCCATAATCGTCTCAAATATTATCCGTTATTTGCGCGGCGGCTCGGTTATATACCGGATGCGGAAAAGATTTGCCGGCTAGGTGACGGATGGTAACCCATATAAATCCTTTTTTGTCATTCTGAGCGCAGCGAAGAATCTTAGCTTGGCTTTTTATGATCCTTCGCCTCGCTCAGGATGACAGTTTATCGAGGCTATTCATAAGGTGTTAGCCGGAAATAAGGTTGAATTGTCAAAAAGTCAAAACATACAGTAGGGCGGGGGCAAGCCTCCGCCCCAAATATGCGGCGCGTCATTCAATATAGAAAGTTATGCTTCTTATACATTTAGTATTATCAACCTTATTTCCGACTAACACCATTCATAACCGGCGCGGCGGCTCGGTTATAAAAAGCGCGTCGCTTCCGGCGCGCTTTGCGAATTTGTTTCCTATACTAATCCGTCATGTCATTTTCTTCATTGCCTATATCCTCTATATCGTCATCCTCTGTATCGTCGCTCACATCCCCGATATCGTCCTCGGTTTCCTCCGCGCTGCCGTTCGTTTCCGCCGCTGCCTCAACCCTGTTTTCCGTCCCGTTCTCGCAGTCGTCCTCCGCGATCTTGGCCACATCCACTACAGTGACGCCCTCGCCTAGGTTTATCAGCTTAACCCCCTGTGTGACCCTGCCTAAAACGGAGATGTCAGCGATCCGTAGCCGGATGATCACTCCCTCGGAGTTTATTATCATCAGCCCCTCCCGGTCGTTCACCATGCAGACTCCGGCCAGGGGCCCGGTCTTTTCGGTTATCCTGTAGACCCGAAGGCCTTTGCCGTTCCGGCGCTGGGCCCTGAAAACGCCGGCGTCGGTGCACTTGCCGTACCCGTTCTCGGACACGAACAGCACTCGCGCCTCCTCGCCGCCGCCGTCCGGGAAAACCCCAGCGCCCACAACGCGGTCGCCCTCCGCCATGTCTATGCCCCTGACGCCGGCGGCCGTCCGCCCCACAGGCCGCACTCCGGCCTCGCCGAACCTGATGCCCATGCCGTTCCGGGTGGCTATGAATATGTTCTTCTCCCCGTCCGTCCGCAGGACCGCTATTAGCTCGTCGTCCTCGCGGATGTTCAGGGCGATCAGCCCGCCCTTGCGGATGTTCTCGAACAGATCCAGCGACGTCTTTTTGACGGCGCCGTTCTTGGTGACCATCACGAGGTACTGCCCCGGGTCGAACTCCCTCACGGGGATCACGGCGGCGACCTTCTCCCCGCCGTTTAGGTTGAGCAGGTTCACGATCGCCATGCCCCTGGCGGTCCGCCCGGCCGGGGGTATTTCGTAAGCCTTCGTCCTGTAGACCCGCCCCTGGTTCGTGAAGAAAAGCACGTAGTCGTGCGTGCTGGCCACGAACAGCGATTTCACCAGGTCCTCGTCGCGCACCTGCATCCCCATGACGCCCTTGCCGCCGCGGTTCTGGCTCTTGTAAGTGGCCGTCGGGATCCGTTTTATATAGTCCAGATGCGTCATGGTTATGACGCTCGATTCTTCGTCTATCATGTCCTCCAGGTCGATCTCGCCCTCGTCGGCGTCGATCAGTATCTTTGTGCGCCTCTCGTCGCCGTATTTGGCCTTGAGAACCAGTATCTCCTCTCTTATGACGGAATACAGCCTGTTCTCGTCGCTGAGGATGAGCTCCAGCTCTTTGATAAGCGCCTCCAGCTCAGCGTACTCCTGCTCCAGTTTTGCCCGCTCCAGCCCCGTCAGGCTCCTAAGCCGCATGTCCACGATAGCCCCGGCCTGCTCCTCGGAGAGGGAAAACCTCTCCTGCAGTCGCGCCCGCGCCGTCGTACCGTCCTCCGACGAGCGGATTATCGCGATGACCTCGTCGATGTTGTCCAGCGCGATCAACAGGCCCTCAAGGATATGCGCGCGCTTGAGGGACTTGTTCAGGTCGAACCTGGTCCTGCGCGTCACGACGTCCTTCTGGTGGTTCAGGTAGTGGACGAGCATCTCCTTTAAGTTCAGTATTTTGGCCTCGCTGCCGACAAGGGCCAGCATGATGACGCCGAAGCTCTCCTGCAGGGAAGACAGGGAATAGAGCTTGTTCAAAACGACGTTGGCGTTGGCGTCCTTGCGGAGCTCTATGACGACCTTCACGCCGTCCCGGTTGGACTCGTCGCGTATGTCGGTTATGCCCTCGACTTTTTTGTCCTTGACCAGCTCGGCCATCTTCTCGATCAGCTTGGCCTTGTTGACCTGATAGGGCAGTTCGGACACCAATATCCGCTCGCGCCCGGCCGCGCCCGGCATTGGCTCTATCACGGCCGACGCCCGCACGATCACCTTGCCCCTGCCCGTCCTGTACGCCTGACGGACGCCGGAGAGCCCCAGTATGGACGCGCCCGTCGGGAAATCCGGGCCTTTGACTATGTTCAGAAGCTCGTGTATCTCCGTCTCGCGGCCCTCGTTCACGTGGTTGTCGATTATTTTCACGACCGCGTCTATGCATTCGTTCAGGTTATGCGGCGGGATGTTCGTGGCCATGCCGACGGCGATCCCGGACGAGCCGTTGACCAGCAGGTTCGGGAACCGCGACGGCAAAACCGTCGGCTCCTGAAACTCGCCGTCGTAGTTTGGGATGAAGTCCACCGTGTCCTTGTCAATGTCAGTCAGCATTTCCATCGCCAGCGGGCTCAGCCTGGCCTCCGTGTACCGCGAGGCGGCCGCGCCGTCGCCGTCCATAGAGCCGAAGTTGCCGTGGCCGTCCACCAATGGATAGCGTATCGAAAAGTCCTGCGCCATGCGGACCATCGCGTCGTATATGGCCATATCGCCGTGGGGGTGGTATTTGCCCATTGTGTCGCCGACGATGCGCGCGGACTTCTTGTAGGCCTTGTTCGGCGCCAGGCTCAGCTCGTCCATCGCGTACAGGATCCGCCTGTGCACCGGTTTCAGGCCGTCGCGGACGTCCGGAAGCGCGCGGGCCACTATGACGCTCATGGCGTACATAAGGAACGATTCCTGCATTTCCTTTTCGAGGTTCCGGTTCTGTATGCGGTCGGTGATATTACCGTTAAAGTCGTCCATTTCACACTCCGATATAGTAACGCTTAAGTCTCTTTTTCATCACACATCCAGATTCTGCACATATTTCCCGTATTCCTGTATAAATTCCCGCCTTAGCTCCGGCCTGTCGCCCATCAGCTGGGCGAATATCTGATCCGCCGCTATGGCGTCTTCCAGGTTCACCCGAAGAAGTATCCGCTTGTCCGGGTCCATCGTCGTCACCCATAGCTGCTCCGCGTCCATCTCGCCCAAACCCTTGTAGCGCTGTATCGGCTTGATCCCCTCGCGGCCGATCCGCTCCAGTAGCTGCTCAAGCTCCTTGTCATCGCTGACGTAATACTCGTTTTTGCCCTTCTCCACCTTGTACAAAGGCGGCTGGGCGATGTATATGAACCCGTTTTCGATCAGCGGGGTCATGAACCTGTAGATGAACGTCAGTATGAGCGTTCTGATGTGCAACCCGTCCACGTCCGCGTCGGTCATGATGATTATCTTATGATACCTCAGCTTGCCCATGTCGAAATCCTCGTGTATGCCGGTGCCGAAGGCCATTATCATGGATTTTATCGCGTCGTAGGACAGGGCCTTGTCCAGCCTGGCCTTTTCGACGTTCATGATCTTGCCCCTAAGCGGCAGGATCGCCTGGTTCCTGGGCGTCCTGGCGCTCTTGGCCGAGCCTCCGGCGGAATCGCCCTCCACCAGGAATATCTCGCAGAGCGCCGGGTCCTTCTCCGAGCAGTCCGCCAGCTTCCCAGGCAGCCGCCCGCTTTCGAGCGCGGACTTTCGCCTGACCAGCTCCCGCGCCTTCTTAGCCGCCTCCCGCGCGCGGGAGGCCAGAATGCACTTCTCTATGATCACCTTTCCGACGGACGGGTTTTCCTCCAGAAAATACTCCAGATATTCCGAAAGCACGGACTCCACGGCCGTCCTGGCCTCGCTGTTGCCGAGCTTCGCCTTTGTCTGACCCTCAAACTGGGGTTCCTCGATCTTGACACTCAAGACCGCGGTCAGCCCCTCGCGCACGTCGTCCCCGCTGAGCTTCTCCTGCTCCTTCAGCAGGCCGAATTTCCTGCCGTAGTCGTTTATAGTCCGCGTCAGGCCCGAGCGGAAGCCGGCCAGGTGCGTACCGCCGTCCACGGTGTTGATGTCGTTGACAAAGGTGTAGGTGTTCTCCAGATAGCCGTCGTTGTACTGGATCGCGACCTCCACGTTTATGCCCTCGCGCATGGCCTCGCAGTAGAAGACTTCCTCGAACATCGGCGTCTTGTTCTTGTTTATGTGCTGGACAAACTCGCGTATCCCGCCCTCGTAGAGGTATTCGCGCCTGTTCTCCAGGCCCTCCCTCATGTCCGTGAGTGTCAGTTTCAGCCCCTTCTCCAGGAACGCCGTCTCCTGGAAGCGCTGTTTCAAAGTGTCGAAGCTGAAATCCAGCTCGCTAAAGATCATATGGTCCGGCTTGAAGTGCACGAGGGAGCCGTGTTTGTCCGTTTCGCCGGTGATCTCCAGCTTGGACGTGGTCTCGCCCCTCGAATACGTCTGCTCGTAAATCTTGCCGTCGGTGTATATGGTGACTTT
>JGI20166J26741_11750918_pt1 | contig 10500 bp, 7 predicted proteins | sample TergutCu122P5_FD_26741 | JGI IMG/M metagenome (IMG submission 26741) | reverse complement strand
GAGTTGTGTACAGGGACGAATCAGAAAGTATAAAATGAAAAGAGAAGAATTAAACAATTAAGCCTTGGTTTAAATACTTGAATGCAGCATCAAATATTTGTCTTACCAAGGTCTGCAGGTTTTCATTGAGATTTCATGTGTAACTGATATACATATACATACATACATATATATATATATATATATAAAACAAGATAAATTGAAAAGTTCCAACAGGACTTACATGAAGCAGCCACCCATATCTGCTTTTACTAGGAACTCAAAAACAAATATTCTGTGTTTCCATACAACACTGTGTATTTTATGTGCATACAAAATGAATTTAACTTGTGGAAAAATTTAGATTTCTTTATATGTCTCAGATACCTGTTTACCTGCTGACATATACAATGGCACAATTATCAGGTTGTCATGAATCAAACATCATGTTTATTAATTACTTAGGAGCCATCTGAGAACATTGTCACATAATTACTTTCCCAATACATGTTACATTTATAACTTTACTATCATGAGATACATTACCGCCATGAAATTCAGTATAAATGGTTGGCTGTGTGATTTACCATCCTTTGGATATATTCGTTATTGTATTTAATGATAACTGTTAGGAAGAACGGTAAAGACACTTCCCTCTTCTTGATGGTGAAAGCAAGCCTGCTAACATTTCAATTTTTTGTGACTGTAATTTTTTGTTTATAACGTAATTAAAGCATAAATTTGGAGGCACAAAATATGGAAACATAAGAGTTTTACTCGTTTGCATAGAAGAAAGTAGAGTTAGATATAAGAATTTATGTTGTTGAAATAATTACTTCCATAAATATAATTTTAAAATATTTTTAAGGTCATGTCTCATTTGCCCCTATGCCAGAACATCATAAAATAAAAGATATCCAAATAAAGCTCCACACCTTGGCAGTATGTAGGGGTGAATTCTTTTTGTCCAGTCCATTTATCCCCTGGAAATAATTTTCTTTATATGCTGGATAGGTAGCTACTTGGTTCCTAGAACCGATGTGGATATGGTGATAAAGAAAAAAAATCTGCTCATGGTGGTCCAGATGCTCACTTCCTACAAAATCACTTCACTGACTGAGCTGTCTCATTTTACTCACTTCATGTATTTTCTAAGTTTTGCAAATGTACATATTTTTTTAAGTTAAGGTTATAATTTCTTTATATTTTAATCTGTCAGCAGGTTAATCAGTACGAACATGCAGGCACTCTCCTCTGCAATCAGTGTAGTGCGGCTCTGCCTGACTTTGAATCATTCCGGACACATCTCAAGTCCCACTTAGAGGAGGCTGGTGGACTTCGGGGATTGTTAGGAGGTGGCAGTGACCTAATAGGCATGTTGTCAAACCAGGACAGCCGAGTAAGCAGTTCCAAGAGTCCAGCCTCCAGTGGGGCTCTTACATGCCCACACTGTGGTGCTAAGTTCTCTGGTGCAGATGATCACCAAGCCTTTGAACAGCATGTTGCCACACACTTCATGGCCACTGCCACAGAATATGGTTGTCAGAGTTGCCTCAAACTCTTCCCCAAACCTGATGAGCTGCAGAAACATCTGATGGATATCCATGCTCATCATCTTTATCGCTGCTCTTTGTGCAAGGAAATGTTTGACTCTAAAGTTGCAATACAGGTATGTTAAATAGTGAGATATTACAATATGAGAATTTCTGTCATAATTAAAAATTGAAATTTGTCAGAGCACATTACCTTGAAAAATGCACAGTGGAATGTAGTTGTGAATAATCCACCTTCCTGTCCTGCATATGAAGAAGTGTGTGTGTGTGTGTGTGTGCGCGCGCGCGCGCGCATGTGTGCGTGGGTGCACATTCACTTTCACAAACAAAAATATTAACATGAATTGAAAACTTTTCAAATCAAAGTGTTGAGATGAATAATTGATGTTATGGGATTGTCGGAATCAAATAAATTATTAGTGATAGATTTCTTGATTGTTATATTCAAACAATATCTACGTTCAATATTTTATACGTGAGCAATTCAAACAGATTTGCACCACCTGGTTCTGCTTGTAGGTTCACTTTGCAGTGAAACACAGCAATGAATGTAAGCTGTACAGATGTACTGCATGTCCATCATCAGGCACAGTGTTTCGTTCAGAGATGGACTTCGGTCTGCATGTACGATCTGCTCATGCTCCTCTTCCTCTCCTCACTGGATCTGCCAATAAGACCCCAACACAGCAGCCCTTCCGCTGCCTCTTTTGTCGACTCAGCTTTGTCACTGAACTTGAAATGCAGTTCCATCTGGCAGCTCATTCTAAGCAATTCCACTGTCCACTATGCCAGGAAGCCTTCCATGTGGAATTCCTACTGGACAAGCACATGCAGACACATCACACCTCCCAGGTATGCAACAGTTGCACACTGAAATTTGAAACTGAATTTGAATGGGAAATATTTTATGCAGTGAAGATTTGTATATTCTTAGATGCAATGCCATGTTCACTGGAAAACAGCAGTGTATTGAACTATCATGGTATCATGAGCTTCTAGGTCAAGTGGGACTGCTTGACCATCACAGTAACTGTTTAGCAGATAACATGGCATAACATTCTTGAAGAATTCACCTTCAGCAGTTAATATGAATATCATATATGCCTGTCCACATATTTTATCTACCATTGAGCCTGACATATTTCAGTCAAATTTAATGTGGCTCTACCCTAAAATTCATGTGGTTGAATTGTGTTTTGATCTGTATCACTCTACTGAAACTCGGCTTTGCATGAATTTTGAATCAGATTTTAGCAGGCTTCTCAAGGAACATTTTTGTCTTATTGTTCAAAAATATATTGTTATAACTCGTGAGAAAGATCATTGTGATATAAGGAAATTTAACTCCGATAAAATTTTTAACTAAATGTGGAGGACACTTACCTTCATCTGATATACTGATACCCTTCCAATGACTAATGAATCCTAGCATAAGTATCTTTATGATTGTTTCTCTTAATGTTTACTTTAATTTCTCTATGCAGTCAAGTAAAAGACACATGGAGCATATCTTAATTGAAGTGGTTTTATTAGGTGATGAACAGCAATGGAATGAGTTCGGCTGAGAATCTTACCCAACAACAGAAGTGTCCCAAAATTAAGACATCTGGAGTAACACCTTCATCAACAGCACTCACTAGTAACAATAACTCATCAGGGACCAGTAACAGCACAAGCCGTAATAGCAACAGTAATAATGAAGGCAACAGTAGCAAGAAAAATGAACAAACCAATAACAACTGCTGCTGTGACATCTGTGACCGCTGTGATTTTGGAAGCGAGGCAGAACTTGTAGCTCACCGAAAACTGGTACATCATATCAAATCCTCTACTGGAAAGAATGGCGCTGTGAGTCTTCATTGTGCATACTGTAGTGAGAATTGTAAATCACGTACTGAACTGGAAAACCACATGAAAACACATTCACAGGGTAGCAGTGGCTCAGGGAAACACAAGTGTAATATATGTGATGAACTGTGTCCCTCAGCTGCTGTACTTGCTGAACACAAGCTGACACATTGCAAGGTGATATCAGGGAGCATGTGTACACAGTGTAAGTCTACGCTTATCAGTGAGGACCAGTTCTACACACATCTTCAGCAACACAATTCAAACAATAACAACACTAATGCTCAAGCAAATACAAACAGTTTACACCAACAAGTGGTTTTGCCTACTCCATGTGTTGTCTGCAGACAAACTCTTATATCTGACATAGAAGTTAGAATGCATGCGAAGTTCCATCTGAAGAACACTGCTGCTCTCACAGCAGAACCGATGTACCAATGCTGCCTATGCTTGAAACAGTTTGAAATTCAGAATCTTATTGCTGTGAGTGGGAGTAATGGAATTGTGCCAAGCATTCAAGGAGCTACACATGTATGCAAGGACTGCTATCACTGTCACAGTAAAACTTCACCACCATCACAGCAGCAACAACAGAATTCTCAACAACAACAACAGCCACTGGGACATCCACTGCAGCAACAAGAACAAACTTTCCGTTGTTCAGAGTGCCAAGTGAAGTTTGAGACTAGCACAGCTCTTGAAGCACATCTGGTGTCTGTCCACAGGAAAACGTACCAGTGCATCAAATGCCAAGTAAGGGAAAACATACTTCTAAGATTTGTAAACATTTCTTCCCAGTTTACACAGCAGCCATTATTAGTCAAAATTGTAAAATTTTGCATGCCAGAGATAATGTTTAATTCATCCAAGAGCTGGTAGTTTGGATATATTCATTTGAGCAGTACTGCCCTAGAAAAAAGATGCTTAGTATATGTATAGAATTTATAAGACACTCATTGAGATTTATAGTGCTAGTGTTCATAATATTACATGATATTCTTGGTCTAACAAACTATATATAGAAAGGAGTTTAATATGGGAACAAAAGTCCTCCATTCTTTGTTAACAGTAATTGCAGTTCTATAAATTTATGGTTCCGTATGGTACCACTGTGAACTGCATGTGTCTTGTCTGTTTGTGTGCTGTTACAGCTGTCAGTATTATAAACAGTATTGATTAATTTGTAAACAAATTGATATGAATAGCATGATACTGCATGATTGCAAAAGTAGTTGACTTAAAATAATTTGCATTGCATTCATTCAATTTTGCCATTGTTTTCTATATAATATCATGTAACGCTCCCTAACAATTCTCTAAGTCATAAAAATATCAACTACCAACTCATTTTAAATATTTGTCCCTGAATATGGTGTCAATTAACCTTGTGTTCTGACATGACTTCATATTTAGTATTTTATGGATTTAATTTTTTTCAGCTTCATAAGTTGTCAAGAATTAAAATTAAAATTATCCCTGTTATGGGAGAAATGGAATACTCATACATGCATGTGAACTGAATGCTCATGCACAAACACATTGTACAAAAGAACATTTTTTTTGTTGATGTCATGTACTTCTGTTATGAATTTAAAAGGCTTTGTAATTGAGCTCTAAATTGAAATATAAACATTTTCATTCTGAATTCAGGTGAGTTTTGAGACGGAGCGTGAGATACAGATGCATGTGGCTACACACCTACTGACAGAAGGGAGCAGTCATGAGTGTCACCTGTGTCGTCGGTTATTAGCCACCCCCTTGAAGCTACAGGCACACCTCATAGAGCACACATTTGCAGGATGTGGCAGCTTTACCTGCTACCTGTGTAGTGCTGTTTTCACAGCAGCTCAAGGCTTACAGCAGCATATGTTGGAGCATGGCCTGGCTGCAAGACCGTATGACTGTTCAAGATGCAGTTTGCGCTTCTTCTTCCGTGCTGAGTTGGACAACCACAGCTACAGCCATCTCGAAGAGGATGCAGTTGTTATGTCAAATTCCTCAGTCCTGTTAGATGGAGGAGACATAGCAAGTAAGGTGAGCTGATACTATACAGCATGTATGTTCTCCTGTGTAATATGGTAAAGATGATTGTGAATGATATTAACTACTAGAATTAAAATAAAACAGGGCAGTTTTGTGCAAGTTAAGCTGTATATGTGCCTAAGGACTGTGCCTGTACAGTATAATGGGGCCATGGAATTAAAGATTCAAGACATTCTTAATGTTGGCACTTGATGTTTGTCTGTCATCTGTTTCACGTATCAGCCTTCTTTATTTCCTGGGATGTGCCCGTGGTAACCACTGGACAGGTGGATGTGGGTGTGAATTAATAAAACTCCGGTCACACAGTCCATAGCCAACTGTTTTTTTTATTCAGTGGGTACCACAGTTCTTTCCTGGGAGTAAAGTGGCTTGGAAGGGAAATTAACAACTCACCTCCATCTCGTGTGGAAGTTAAGAGTTAGGTGCAGGTATACTTTTCTATTCCTGAATGCCTAAATGGCACAAACAAGGACAGCTACACCTTTACTTTTACTCCTACCTTTAAAATTAAAAGCCAGAATGCATAACAAAAATACAGCTCACACTTGTAGTAGTAATTTTCTTCCTCCCACTTCACAGACTGGAAAAGATATTTTCATTTTTAATTTTTATGAGACAGATTTCCCCGTTTTCAAAGTTATTTTAAAATATTATTTCTCCTTCATTCTACAGGCTGCCTACTATCACCACTTGAACACAAATGGGACTTATGACTCTTCAAATCCAGACATGCACTACTATAAAACATTAGTTCAAGAAACTTCAAAACAGCATAAACACAAAAGCAATAAAAGTCACAGCAATAAAGGAGCAGCAGTGTTGAAGTGTTTGGAATGTAACAAAGAGTTCAGCAGCATTCTAGGTCTTCAGACACATCAGCGGCATCACAAGCACACATCAGGCACAACTAAGAAAGTTTATACTTGTCATGAATGTGGAAAAGAATTTGGAATGCTCAGAAATCTTAGTGTTCACATGCGATCACATCATGAAGATCACAATAGTGAAGAGCGAGCCTCTGAAGACATGAACATTGTTACTGAAGAACATTATCAGTCAGAGGGAAACAAGCCAGTATCTCCTCATGCTTGTTCATTGTGTCATAAAGTTTTTCCTGATGCTGACACTCTTGGCACACATGTAACATTGCAACACTTTTGCTGTCCGCAGTGTGGTGAAGCATTTGTACGTCAACGTCATGTTGCTGATCACGTCAGAAAGATGCATTCAGCTGAGGATGGCCAGTATGTTACTGGAGATCGTGTATCAACAGAAATAAATGAACATGATATGAAAGAAGAGCCAGTTGCAGTGAAAGAAGAGAATGAAGATGAGAATATTGATGTCTCAACACTGACTCCAACAGGAGATCAACAATATGTTGGCTCCCCTAATCACCATTCTGTCTCAGAACATGGAGAACAAATAGAAAGTTGTGCAACAAATACAAAAAGCAATGACACATCACACTTACGTATTCAAAATCCGTCTTCTCAAAATGCTGCACAACAAAGTAACAGTACCAATGATGATGACGATGATGATGATGATGAGGAGGAGGAGGAAGAGGAGGAGGAGGAGGAGGAGGAGGATGGTAATGATGATGATGATGGAACAAGCTTGTATCCAACACCACCAACAGAAGGTGATAATGATCGTTAAGTCTTTAAAATTTTGACATATGTAGGTGCTGGCTTCTCAGATGGCCTATAACATTATAGACTCTATAGCATCTGAAGTGAAAGACTTCCAGGAATTCTAAGGTAAGAAGCTAATGAACAGAAAGATTTGCTTCCAAGTTTAACTTTTCATAGAACACAAAATAAGTTCTATACTTGTTTTATTTATTTTTATATTGGTGAACTCTGAAAACATCTCCTTTTTTGATGGGTGTGAGAAATGATATGACAAACAGTAAAATTTCAGAAATATTGTTTGTAAGTTTTGTACAAAATGTGCAGTACATTGTCATCCTACTGGAATTGAGTAACCAACTGGGAGGAGTAATGAATGGATGGCAGTGTTATTGACTGTCAAAATGGCAGGTATTTTAAATGTTTAATCACACTGAATGGAAAAGGATAAATGTTTCTATCCATAGTTCCACTGTGCAGTATGTCTGCATTAACACTTCAGTTTCTGCAGTTTTCTGTTCCAGTAAATTAATAGGAGTAATTCTGAGAGAGGGAACAGACAGCCAACAGAGACACACACACACACACACACACTTGCTAAAATTTCTCAGCAAAAGAGAGTAATAATTCACAAGGTCATGGCAAACTTATGAGTATCTAGAATCAAAGACAGGTTCCATACCTCTTCCTGAATATTATTGTACAACAGTTGTGGGCAAATCACTGTAGGAGATGAGCTTGGTGAAGGAAGCAATTGTCTCAGAAATACTCTAGTATGTATATCTTCTCATTGATTGATGTCACTTCCATGTTTGGTATTTGGCATTCCATTGTATTTTCAGCTTAAGTTGAAATAAGTTTAAATTAAGTCACCACTAGAGATTTTTTTGACTGGATTGAAATTAATTTAGTCGTTTCCACATGTTAATTTCTGCAGATTCAAATCCATTCCATGTATTGAATATTTATGTGTGTTTTTATGCGTTGTCACCAAAGTAAATGTTAAGCATTTTCTCAGCACCCAAGACAGTGTACAATAACACTAAATCAAGTATGTGAACAGAGAAAGTTGAAAATTGGTGTTTGAGGAATTTTGTACTTTTCAGAGTGATTTTCTTAGCAACAACAGAGAAATATTTGCTGTGATATACACATAAATGTATTTCATAGTTCTGAATTATTTCAATATCCCTGTAATCATCTACAATTTTATTACATTTATTAATGAACAGTATTGGCACAACCTGCAGATTTTCACTGTACATAATCTACACATCTGTATGACAATTCTTGCAGCATATGCAACAAGAGTTTAGCTTGTATGATATGTTGAGTCACAATATTGAGAAGAGGGGACTGTTTTTCTGTAAATAGAATATCACTAAAATTCTTGAATGTCATGTTTTTTTTTTTATTAGCTGTTACATTTTAGTTGGAAATTTACCTCATACATTTTCTGTATTTCATTCCAGTCTGCTCCAGCCAATTTCTATATCATATATTATGTAACATTAGAGTTTGTCTTTGTTTGGAAATGATTAATTGAGCCTCTTTAAGTACGGTCTGCATAACAGCTCCTTTCAGTCCAGTGACTTGCCTTCTACTGTATTATCACATACAGGATACTGGTAACATTGTCTTGTAGCTGCAACTACTCATAATGTATCCATACTTTAAGAGTCATTTCATACCTGACCCATTAAGAGAATCACCGACTCGTCTTTGAGGTGACTGTATGTAACTTTTCACTACAAATCCAGATATTAATGCATGCACGGGTTCATTGTTCTAACTGTTCATAGTAAGTGTTTCAAATGGATGACATGTATTACAGCATTATGGGTTGGCCCTACCTTGTCTACCTTGTAGGTATCACGCTCAATTTTAAATATGTGGTTATTTTCAGTATACTTGTTTTGTGTATATTACTGATTGTCTAGTGAGTTAAGAAAGGTGTTTGGCTCATTTGTTTCATATGGTCAGATGGAGTAATATATGTGGTGCAAAAATTTAAAAGTGTTGGTAGTCTTGGAACTAAAGAATTTTGTGTTACAAATTTTTATCCAGTGGCTTGAAAGTTGTCACATCAACATTTGTATCCAAGACCATTTTGTTATGTTGTTTTTGTGTTGTGGGCAATTAAATTTAGGTGCATATAATTAATATATTATTAGTAAATATGTAAATAAAATAATTACTTAGAAGCACTGATTTCTTAAAAAATGTTCATTAAATTTAAAAAAGTTATATATTACTATATACACTATGTGGGGTGGTAAAATATTTCATGTAGGGACCAAAAATGGTTAAAGATAGTAGTGTCTTTGTTATCATTCCTTCTGTTAGTAATATTTTGAAGGAACACAGAAAAAATGTGAAGATATGTTGAAAGAGTTTTCAAATTCATATCTGTGTACATTCCTGTCCTCAGTGGCAATTTAAATTATTTTATTCTTATTGTCATTATTATTGTTATCATAAAAACTTTTTGTTCATAGATGAGCAGTTTTTTGGGAAACACATAATTGTACAAGCAGTTAACGTTTGTGGGGGAACCATTTAGAAAAAGATGGTATGTTTTTGTATGTTTGTTATTACCATACCCTTGAGGTTGTTGTGTAGTTTTTGAATGGAACTTCCCACCTAATACATAACTTACTCCCTCACAAATCACAGTATCTCCAGCCTTGATGCAATATGATTGTATGTAGTAGATATTTATATTTACGAAACAACGAGGACTAAATGGGGACAGTTATATTGTTTTAATAAAGGTGAGGAGGTTCCTTAACTTTTGTTTAACAGAAAAGCCAAAGTATATCAATAATAAAGTTTTATGCAAAATGAAAAATTTGAACTTCCATATTCGTTGTATTACCTCTTCAGACTGTATTCATGCCCCTTCTGAATCCTGAATCACATTTAAACAATGCTTCTAATCTGCATGCCTGTTTATTTCCTTCTTTGTACTTTGTAATTTTTTAATGATTTTGATAGAAGTGTATTGTGGTAAATCTCTGTTTCTCAGCATTATCAAGATAAAGTACAGTGACAAAAAATGAAAATTTTAGAAAGGAGATTTCACAGGGAATTTTCACAACTGATTATTTGGCAGAGAACAGCTGAAAATTTCTTGAAATAAAGACAAAGACATATTGCAATCTGAGCCAAGTTTTCCTTAGAGTATTAGATGTTCTTTCAGATCGTTGGAAGACTAAGTACTTTAAAAGCAGGTAATTGAGGAACTATTGAAGTAGGTAAGTTACACACCATTGAGGTACTAAGAAAAGCACCATTGAAGTAGATAAGATAAGTACCGTTAAATTGTGTAATAAGTGCCATCAAGGAAAATGAGTACCTTTGAAGTAAGTGAGGTAATACTGTTACGTGGGTAAAAAAGTACATTTGAATTATGTAAGAAAATTGTTGTTGAAGTAGATGAA
>JGI20166J26741_11750696_pt1 | contig 10501 bp, 14 predicted proteins | sample TergutCu122P5_FD_26741 | JGI IMG/M metagenome (IMG submission 26741) | reverse complement strand
AATAAAGTGAATATCCGAATTTTTGTCATACTCATACCGTACGCGTGCTGCTGGATATTCTTTAATGAAAAATTCCAACTCATTCAATATATACTGTTTAGGATTCATTCGTATCATTGATATTGTGTTACAATTTGAAGAACATCATAGGAAAGACTTAGGGCATGTTGACTTTTTGAGCTATCAAAAACAGTGTCATCATAATCTGCTTGGATTTGCAATTTCTTTAACTGCAATATTTTAGATTTAAAAATACGCACATGGTCAACTTTATTTATTCTGTTTTGTTCATTTATGTATTTCCCAACTTCATTAATTAATACTTCATGAGAACCGTACATTGAAGTAGAACATGGCCTGTCCAATTCATCTTGAGACTTGCCTATTCTATACAGCCAGATGTGTTTTGATAACTGATAGCAACTATAATATGCACCATGAGCTACTGCCGGATAATAAGATTTGTCATGCAATAGCTTAGCAACAGAGGTTAATATGTTTGATTTAGTTTGTAAATAACTCATATTTCCTGCCTATATTTGATTTTACAAAGGTACGAATATTCACGTGTTTGGCAATTTTTTCTCTCCATTTTTTCTTTAATAGTTAAATATTCATAAAAATCACTCAACTATTTGGAAGGATAAAAATAATCATATACTTTTGCAGTGTTATTATTGTAATACACTAATATTATACAAATATGATTGAACTAAAAGAAATGTCGTTTGGTTATCGCTCGAACTCAACCGTTCTGGATGCGTTAACGATGCAGATGGAAGCCGGAAAAATTTACGGCTTGCTTGGAGAAAATGGAGTGGGGAAAACCACTCTATTGCGGATTTTGGCGGGATTGCTGTTTCCTCAACGCGGTTCTTGCGTGGTAATGAACAAGATACCGGGGAAACGCCTGCCATCGTTTTTATCAAAGGTGTTTTATTTGCCCGAAGAGTTTGTGGCGCCACATCAAAAAGTGGATGCGTATGTCAGGAATACGGGACAGTTTTATCCGAATTTCAATTTTGAGCATTACAAAACCTGCATGCAGGAGTTGAATGTGGACGGAAGCCGCAAGTTTTCTGAGATGTCGTTCGGACAAAAGAAAAAAGCGATGATTGCGCTGGCGCTGGCGGTCAATACCGATCTGCTGCTGCTCGATGAACCGACCAACGGACTGGATATTCCGTCGAAGGCGCTATTTCGCCGCTTGGTGGCTCAGGTTGCCGACGATCAGAAGTGTATCGTGATTTCGACCCATCAGGTGCGCGATTTGGAATTTTTGATTGACCCTATCATCATTTTGGAACGCAATGATGTGTTGCTCAACCGAAGCGTGGAGGAGATTACCAAAAAAATGAAATTTGTTGTTTCTCAGACTGTTCCGCCCGATGCACTTTATTCGGAGCAGATGATAGGCGGCTATGGTGCGGTGGTTCCCAACACAGACGGTGAAGAGAGCAAGATAAACATTGAACTGCTTTTTAATGCTGCTATTGCCAATAAAAAGCGTTTTATGGAATGGTTCGGAAATAACGGAACAGCTAAAGAGTTAAACAATTAAACATAAAATGTTATGAATGATATAGTTAACTTTAGCCGTTTTGCAAAGATCGTTCAATCAGAATGTTTCACCTTCACTGTTAGGAGGTCGTATCTTGGCATGATAGTGGTTGTTGCGGCGTATGCTGTAATTGCCTATATAGTAAGTGGTTTCACATCTTTAGCTCCTGACGGACTGGCTGGACTGGTTATTGCTTGGATAATAATTGAGCCGTTCGTATTCTACAATGATGTGTATCACCGGATTAAGGGAGTAAATTATGCCATGTTGCCTGCTTCCAATGTTGAAAAATGGCTGGCTTTCTGGTTGCAGTGCGTAGTGATTATTCCATTGATAGTCGGCATTTTGTGGGTTATTGTGGCAGGGTTGGACAGCCTGTTCTTTCATACCGATTCCTTAGTGTCTCATTTGAACAAACGTGACCTGTGGGATAATTATAGAGACACAATATGTGTACAATCCGTTGTTATGATGGGAGTTATGTCGTTCCGCAGATTAAAATGGTTGAAAACGCTGGGTGTCGTGCTGGGTGTAGCGGTAGTTATGCTGCTTATTACAAGCTTGCTTGCGCATATTTTTGGTGTGCATGGAAACAGTACGTTTAATTTTTCATTTTCTACTTCTGATTCCGGCGATTTGATGATGAACGGAAATGAAGAAGGATTTAAGTGGCTGAGCAGGTATGGACAAATCATACTGTACGCTATTTTTCCCTTTGGAATGTGGCTGGCGTCATTTTTCAAATTGCAGGAGCAGAACATTTAAATGTAAATTGTTATGAATGATATATTTAATTTTAGCCGCTTTACAAAGGTTGTCCGGTCGGAATGTATTGCTTTTCAGCGGTTTTATATTGCAATGGTAACAGGTTTTGCAACCGGAGCTGTGTTGTCCTATCTGTTGAGCGATTTCAAAACGTTTGGCGCCGATGGCATAGGGATAGTTGCCATGGTGTTTATAACGCTGATGCCATTTATATTCTATAATAATGTGTATCACCGTCTTAAAGGTGTAAATTATACCATGCTGCCCGCTTCCAACTTTGAGAAATGGCTGGCGTTCTGGTTGCAGTGCATGGTGATTGTTCCCCTGATGGCAAGCATATTGTGGGCAATGGTAGCAGGCTTGACAAGTTGGACTGGAACGGCGTTTCATGCCGGATCGTCAGTTTCCTGGTTGAACCGGCAAAATGCATGGAGTATTTATCTTGGAATGATAAGCACACAATCTATTGCCATGCTGGGCGTGATGGCATTTCGGCGGTTGAAGTGGCTTAAAACGACAAGCGTCATGCTTGGCGTAGGGGTGGTTATTTCGCTTATTGTAAGCTTGTTGGGTGGCATTTATGGCGTACATGGAAGCCATTCGTTCAACTTTGCTTTTATGTCCAACGATTTCAATATAACAGTAGAAGGATTCAAATGGGGTACATATTTTGAAATTGTAACCTATATCATTTTCCCGTTTGGGATGTGGCTGGCATCGTTCTTCAAATTGCAGGAACAGACTATTTAAAAATAAATTTAACAATGTGTAATTGTGTCTAACAATTGTGCATTTAAAAACGATTAATAATATGGAATTTAGTGAAAACAAATCGATTTTCATGCAAGTAGCCGATTACGTCTGCGATAAGATATTGGGCGGCGCATGGGGAGCAGAAGAACGTATCCCCTCCGTCAGGGAGTTGGGTGTCGAACTTCAGATAAATCCCAACACGGCGGTGCGCTCATTTGACTTTTTGCAGAAAGAGAATATCATCTACATGAAGCGTGGTATGGGCTATTATGTCATGGAAGAAGCTATTGAAAATATCAAAAGGCTTCGCAGAAAAGATTTCTTTGAAAACCAACTGCCCCTGTTTATCAAAACTATGAACACGTTAGGTATTGGTTTTGAAGAAGTACGTTCATATTTAGTAACAAGTAACGAGTAACGAGTAACGAGTGTTCGGTAACTTGAAATTTTGGAATTATAAAATAATAAATTAACAAACAATAACCAAAGCTCCTCAAATGCATCAGCGGAAAAGTCCCCCCTGAGGGGGATTTAGGGGGCTATTAAGCAACATTTTTATGAAAAAGAAAAGTAACATTACATTAGTGATTTTGGGATTGATGCTTTTATCCATCCCTGTCGTTGCCATCGTAGGATTGAATACTCTAACCAAGTCATCTTCGGGCAAATCTTCTACAGAAATAATAAAGGAACGGAAACAGGTTGGCGCCTTTCATGCCGTCAACGTTTCTTCGGGCATCAACGTTATTTATGCACAGAGAGATACCTTCTCTGTAGAAATAGAAACGAATGCCAACGTAATGGGTAATATCGAAGCGAAAGTTGATGACGGCACATTGACGTTACGCATGAAAAACGGTATGACGGGTTTTTTCAAAGGCAACACCTCCATAAAAGCCTACGTATCAGCGCCAATGATAGATAATATAGCAATATCGAGCGGCTCGAACTTCTCTGCATCGCAACTGACAAATCATACGGCATTGACGATAAACGCTTCGAGCGGATCGGGCGTAGATTGCGATACCGTGAGCACGGGCGATTGTAATGCTGATTTTTCAAGCGGCTCCCGTTGCACTGTTAAACAGATGAATGCCAAAAACGTAAGTGTTGACGCATCGAGCGGAAGCAATGCAAAATTTAATATAAACGATGCCGCATCCGTTAAAGCAAATGCAAGCTCAGGCTCCGGTATAGAACTGACGGGCAAAACAGGTGCTCTCTCAGCAGATGCCAGCGGAGGCGCCAACATCAACGCAGCCGGTTTGACCTATCAAACAATTAATTCGAATACATCCGGCGGCGGAAGCGTGAGTAAAAAATAAAACAGTAACACGATCATGAAATCAACAAGTATCATTATGATTGCATTATTGAGTCTGCTCTGTGCGTGCACCACATCTACTCAAGCGATAAAAGAGCGGAAAGCAGTCGGCGCGTTTCATGCCATTAGCTCTGCTTCGGGTATTGATGTGTATTACACACAGGCAGATTCCTGCTCCGTAACGATAGAAGCCAGCGACAAGGCAATGGATAACATTGTGGTAAACGTTGAAGACGGAACGTTGGTGTTGCGCATGAAGAGTAACAGCGGTTTTTTGACAGGTTTCTTTGCGGGCGTCTCCCCACTCAAAGCATACGTATCGGCGCCGGTGATTGATGACGTCTCCTTATCGGGAGGAGGCGACTTCTACGCATCGCAACTGATCAATCAGACAGCAGTATCAATCAACGCTTCGGGCGGATCGGATGTGCATTGCGACCGTGTGAGTACAGTCGATTGCCGTCTCTCATTTTTGGACGGTTGCGATTGCAGCATCAAGCAAATGGATGCTAAGAATCTGAGTATTAACGCTTCGGGTGGAAGCGACATGAAGATACAGATAAACGATGCCGCATCCGTTGACATACATGCCAGCGGCGGCTCGGATATAAAACTGACGGGCAAGGCTAACGCTTTGACCGCAGACGCCAGCGGAGCATCCGACATTGACGTAACAGGGCTTCTTGTTCAGACAATTAACGCAAATACATCCGGATCAGGCAGCGTGAAAAGGCAAAAATAGTTAGTACTCAGTAAACAGTTCTCAATACTAAGTAGATCATTGTCAATTGAATATGTTTATGTGAACGAGGAATTAAGAGGATCTTTTATCAACTCTTTGCGGATATCCAATAATTCGCGGCGCACTTTATGCAGGCGTTCTGAAATTTCCTGATTCTTTTCCACCTGGCTTTTGTTGTTCTTCAATCGGGTGCGGGCAATGTCGAGGGGGAGGTTTTGTTCTCTGGTCAGGTGGTAGATAAGTTTGATGAGATCTATATCTTTAGCTGTGTAAAACCGTGTGCCTTTGCTGTTCTTTTTGGGATTCAGCTCTTTGAACTGTGTTTCCCAGAAGCGCAGAGATGAGGCGTTGACATTGACCATCTGCGCCACTTCCGATATTGAATAATAGAGCCGTTCCATGTTGCGCTGTCTTAAAAATTCAGTTTAAACACAACCCCCAGCGAAGTAACTGTGCTGTTTTGGTGGGGGTTGCTGATGAGTGTCGGGGCTATTTTTGCCGAAAGGTCGGGCGAAATGTCAAAATCCGACAACTGTGCATCAACGTAAGCATCGACAACGGAGAGAGCATACAGCCCAACGGTAAAAATAATACTCATATCGCGGAAGCGGCGAAATGAGTTGATACGGCTTTGCAGCATGTTCGACAGCCCATTCTTTCCTCCGTATGGACCCAAATCGGTACTGCCGGGTGGCAATAAATCCCAATAACTGTTGGTATTCGGGTTATTGTCCGTCAAGTCGAGATAGGCTTTTTTATAGTCGCTATACATTCGTCCATTCCAGGTAATGGCGTATGCAAGTCCTGCAAAGCCGCCGTATATAATTGGCAGTTTCCAATATTTTTTGTTATAAATCTGCCCTAATCCGGGAACAATAGCTGCCATCCACACAGCTTTGGCAGGGTCGGAATGGAGTACAATCTTTTTCGCAGTATCTGCAACTCCTTGATGTCTTTTCTTTTGTGAGGATGTGGAAAGAGTTATCGTATCGCGCGAAAGGCGTATGGTGTCGCTTGCGGCTTGCACTTTAACTCCCTGCATCAACAAACAGCCTAACAATATGACAAATAAGTATTTCAATGGAATCAGTTCAGTTTGTCAAACATAGTCATGATGCGTTCCAATTCTTCGTCGGAGCGGAAGGCGATGGTGATTTTCCCTTTCCCTTTATCGTTGCATGCAAACTGCACATTTGTCTGCAACCGTTCTGACAATTGCTGTTGTATGGCGTAATGTTTTTCAGAAATATTTTTTTTAACTTGCTGTTTTACAGGATCTTGTCCGGCAAGTTCTTCTTCGCTGTCAACGTTTCTCACCAACTCTTCCACTTTCCTCACAGAGAGTTGCTGATCAACGATTTGTTCGTACACAGACAATTGTTTAGCAGGATTTTCAATAGCAAGCAATGCGCGGGCATGACCCATGTCAATCTGTCCGTTTGTTATTGCCATCTGTATTTCAGCCGGTAAGCGGAGAAGACGCAGATAGTTGGTAACGGTGGCGCGTTTTTTCCCTACACGTTCGCTCAGTCGCTCCTGCGTCATCCTGTATTCTTCCAGAAGCCGTTGAAAAGTAAGTGCAATCTCAATGGCATTTAAATCTTCGCGTTGCAGATTTTCAATCAGCGCCATTTCTATCATCGCATCGTCTTTTGCCGTTTTTATGTATGCCGGAATAGAGTCCAATCCTGCCATTTTAGAAGCGCGGTAACGCCGTTCGCCGGCAATGATCTGATAATTGTCATCATCCACTTTCCGAAGCGTAACAGGCTGAATAATTCCTATTTCTTTGATGGAAGCAGACAGTTCTTCCAGCGCTTCCTCATCGAAATAGGTACGAGGCTGGTTCGGGTTGGGTTGAATCTTGGAAATCTCTATTTCACTGATAGAAGATGAACCGCTGGTGATTACCGGTTCCATATCGATAAGCGCGCTTAAGCCGCGCCCCAAAGCATGTTTTTGTGCCATAGTTATATTTAATTTATACTTATTTCAGTTTATTCAACATATTGCCCCGTCACGTGATTATTAGTAATAGACATTATATTGATTAGACTGTAATTAATCTGATTGTCAATTAGTTAAAAACTCAAAAGTTGCTTATTCTATATAAACTCTAATATATCGTATCAAATAGAATTATTGCGTTCCTGATAGAAAATATACCATGATGTTCTTTTGTTGGCATGGAAAGTAATATATTTCAAATCGTATCCAAATCGTTGAAAAAATGCAGGAGCATCTTTGCCGTGAAGTATTCCAATATGCTGTTCTGCAAAAGAAATCAAAAGGTCAACATACGATTTTGCCGAATCCGGGAATCCGAAATAATCTTTCTCAAACAACAATAGCATCAACTCATTCAGATAGAGTTCAACTTTTTTTGAGAAAATTATTTGTCGTTCCATTTCCATGTGTCGATTCTTTGATACATACGTTGGCGGAGTTCTTCGCCGGAAATGGCAGATGCGTATTCGTCCCAAAAATCATCGTTCCCGTCAATCACTCCGATTTGTTCTAAAAAAGGAATCATTGCTTTACCATACTGTTCAAAGTCAATTCTCACATATCTTTTTTTTGTATAAATGTCTTTTTCAAAGACTATTCCTGATAGTACGCTCATTTTTTCTTTGTTTAAAAGTCAAAAGCAAATGTACGTCATTTTTTTGAAATCAGCGAAAAAAATTGAAACACACGCTTTCTTCCGCTGGCGTAAGATTAACTGTGAAACAGCTTTATTCATTTTGTTGCATTTTCTAACCGCTTCATTATTGAGAAAATAAATAGCGCCGAAATCAGACACAAGGCAATCAATACGCCCCAAACCGTCCAAAGCGGAATGTTTTTTTCCCACAAAAGTCCCGGAATAAACGTCAATATATTGCCAATGCCTGTTGCTGCAAACCAGCCGCCCATCATCAATCCCTTATATTTTGGCGGCGCAACTTTGGTTACAAACGAAATTCCCATCGGACTTAACAAAAGTTCAGCGAAAGTTAATGTTAAGTACGTACTTATCAGCCAGTTGGGCGAAACTAATATGGGGCTTACGCCGCCTACATTTTTCAATTCGGCAGGGCTTTGCAACTGTGATGAAATGATTGCCAAAATCACAAAACCAAGCGCCGCAACCAACATTCCCAACCCGATTTTTCGCGGGGTGGAAGGTTCTTTTCCTTTTTTTGCCAGCCACGCAAATATGGCAATAGAAAAAGGTGTGAGCGCAATGACAAAAAATGGATTGAATTGCTGGAAAATCTGCGGCAAAAAATTGACTGTGTCAGTTGTTCGCGAATAAATAACTGTTAAAAGAGCAACGATAGCCGCCAACACTAAGCCCGAAATGCCTTTTGCCTTTTTTGTTGTAGATTGAAAAATGCTGAAAATGGCATAAATTCCTATGGCAATTAATGCCAGATTTAAAACGCTAAATCCAATTCGTGTCCATCCATCAGCAAAATTTTGCGTATAATCACGTGCAAATAAACTCATTGTCTGGCTGTTTTGCTGAAATGCCATCCAGAAGAAAATCACCACGATAAACACCAAACCAAGCGCCACAACGCGTTCTTTTGTCTGTTTTGCAGTCAATTCGGGTTCAACAATCGTTTTTGTGTGTTGGGCTGCAAGTTGTTTGGAATTATAATCGGCGTGTTTATAAGTTTTTCTAAAAATAATAAAAATCAAAATTGATACAACAAGCGAAATACACGCCACGCCAAAGGCATAATTGTATGCTTCGGACAGTTTATCAATATATAAATGGCAAAATTGTGTTAAATTGGTCATTCCGACAGGTTGTGCAGAGGCAAGCGCGGTTAAATTATCAGTTCCTGATGTTGAAATTGTTCCGCCTAAAAATTGGTGAGCAAGCGAGGGAATACTCGGTTCATAAAACAAACCTGCTTTTTTCATAAAAAAGTTTGTTATCCCTTCGGCTGCCGACGGCGCAAACATAGCCCCGATATTTATTGCCATATAAAAAAGAGAAAAGCCGGGGTCGCGGCGCGAGGCGTATTGCGGATTGTCGTACAGATTCCCGACCATTACCTGCAAATTGCCTTTGAAAAGTCCCGTGCCAAGTGCAATGACAAACAAAGCGGCAATCAACATATACATTCCCATTCCGGGAATCGCTATCAGCAAATAACCGACAAACATTACGATTATGCCCACAGTAACAGTTTTTCCGTATCCCCAAAATTTGTCGGCAATAATACCGCCAACTAATGGTAAAAAGTAGACAAAAGCCAAGAAAAACGCATTCATCAATGTGGCGCTTGCTGAAGAAAATCCGAATTTTGCCTGCAAAAAGAAGACAAAAATTGCCAGCATCGTGTAGTAGCCGAATCGTTCGCCTGTGTTTGCCAATGCTAAGGCGTACAAGCCTTTTGGATGATTTTTGAACATGGAGTGTTAAATGTTTTGCAATAAAAGGAGAGCAAAGATAGCTATTTTATTTGTATCTCTTCGATTATGTATGAAAAACCAGCATCGGCGTATCCGAATGAAAAATCATTTTATGAGCTACGCTCGGATTAAACAGGTGCGTAAATAAATTTCGTTTTTGAGAATTGAGTACTAATAAATCAATCTTATTGTCCTGAATAACAGCCTGTAAATCGTCCAGCAATTTGTCGGGTTTAATCGTTGTAAGTTCAAATTCAAAATTAGGATAATTCTTTGTGAAATAGAGTTTTAATCCTTCAATTTGTTGTTCGCCATAAGGCTTTTCCCTTCGCGGTTGGATATATGCCAGAAACACCTTTATTTTAAACGGCGTCAAAAAGCGTATCATCTCATCGAACGCAAGCAAATCGTTCTGGTCAAAACCTCCTGCAAACGCCACATTGCTGATATTCTCAAACACCGAAAGCGGCATATTTTCGGGCACAGCTAAAACCGGCACACGGCTTCTGTCGATAATTTCAGCCGTTACGCTGCCGATAAGATCCGCCTCTTTCTGATCTTTGCCACGTGTTCCCATCACAATAAGCGCCGGTTCACGCTCCTTTGCGTACGATAAAATGGCATCTTCCGGCACGCCCTCTTTCAATTCGCACGAAAATTTCACCGCAGGCAATTCGCCCTTTTCTATTTTGCGTTTCAACAAATTGCTCAAATTGTGCATATCGGCTTCCGCTTTTTTCACAATTTGTTTAATCGTCTCATTTTCATACAAATCATACGACAATGTTTCCGTCAGTTGAACCATCGAAAAGAGCGGTGTATAATAGGTATTGAGCAGTGTAACAGTGGCTTTGAGCTGTGTTGCCATTGTAAATCCCAAATCACACGCCCGGATGGAGTAATCGGAAAAATCCACAGGGATCAGGATTTCAGGCTGTTTCGGTTT
>JGI20166J26741_11750585_pt1 | contig 10502 bp, 9 predicted proteins | sample TergutCu122P5_FD_26741 | JGI IMG/M metagenome (IMG submission 26741) | reverse complement strand
CGGGGCGTCGAGGAGAAAGGCCGCTGCGGTCCGTGTCGGGGTCCTCGCGAAGTTGTCGACCGAAGGGACAGAACTTCGTGGGGTGACCAGGAGCGCCGGCATTGGTTCCGAATCGAGTGGAAGGCGGTGCGAGAATGACGCGAAGCGTCATGCGCCGCCTGGAGCGTCCCCGCGACGGAAGACAGCGCCCGCGAGGCGCCGGTCGACACGTCAGCGTCTCACGCGCAGGCGAGGCCGACGACTATCAGGGCCTGGGCGACGATGTACGGCAGCATCGTGATGGCGTTGAAGTGCTTGGGCTTCTTGCCGAACGAGAAGTAGGCCAGGATGGCGTCGGAGAAGATGAAGACGATGCTGCCGACGAACAGCCCCCAGGCCGCGAGGGTCTGGCTCGACAGCGCGTACTGCAGCGCGAAAATGCTCATGGTGCAGATCGCGGCGCCGTAGACGAGGATCGGGATGAGCATGCCCTTCGGCGGCTTGACGAGGCGCGGCAGCACGATCTCGGCCGCCAGTGCCACGACGACAGATGCGATCAGTGCCGGGACGTGCCATCGGGTCGTCAGGCCGACCAGCGTGACGATGTAGAAGACGTGGCTCAACAGGAACGCCAGCATGCCCAGGCGGAACAGGTTGATGTTGTCCTTGCCGAGCAGGATCACGTCGCCGAGCCACGAGAACGCGATGGCCAGTATCGCCACCACCAACGGCCCGTGGGCCGCGACGCAGTAGTACGCGAGCAGCGCCGGCATCAGCAGGCACTTGGTTACCGCGCGCAGGACGTTCCAGAACCGCAGCGCCGCCACCTCGTGGACGACCCCGACGACCGCATAAACGGCGAGCAAGACAATGGGCATCATTGCTCCTTTCCCTGCTCGCGATAGTACCCGATCGCTGGTGGTGTCTGGCTCGTGGCGGGGCTCTTCCGTCGCAGGGACGCTCCAGACGCTGCTCTCTTGTGCCTTCCGGGGTCAGTTTCTGTCGTTCCGATCGGAGTTCTTGGCCCCAATAACGACAGAAACTGCCCCCGGAGCGTGAAAGCAGGGCGGCTGCGCATCGCCAGCCCCACGCGGCGTTCCGCCTGAGGCCGGCCTATTGTCAGGCACTTGACAATGAGACGGCGAGCGTGCAAAGATTGATGTCAGGTACCTGACGTACCACACGGAACCTATGAGAGGGACAAACAATGACTGAGACAACGGATGCCCGCCGCGTCGCGGCGGAACAACTGACACACGTAGCCATGATGCAGTTGCGGCGCATGCACCGCGGGCGCATGGACAAGCCCTGGCGCGACCCGCGCCAAGGCCAAGGCAGGGCGCTCGCCCTGCTGAAGATGAAGACCGAGATGACGCAGCGCGAGCTGACGTTCCTGCTCGGCATGTCGCGGCAGTCGTCTGCGGAGCTGCTGGCGAAGCTCGAGAAGCAGGGGCTGATCGAGCGCACGCCGTCGCCGGACGACGGCCGCGTCGTCATCGTCAAGCTGACGGAGGCCGGCCAGGCCGTCGACCAGACCCCCGACCGTCAACTGCCCGACTTCCCGAGTGCGCTCGACGCGCTCGACGACGACGAGGTGGCCAAGCTGTCCGACTACCTGGGACGTGCCATCGCGTCGATGGAGGCTGAGCGGGCCGAGCGCATCGCCGAGTGGCGGGGACGTCACGAGCAGTTCGAGCGCCTGTGGGACGCCGGAGAGCATCGCCACGGACGTCACGGGCGCGGCGGCCACGGCCGTCCCGGATGCGGCTGCGGCTGAGGCTGCACCCCGGACGACCCCGCCAGTGCCGACGAGTAGCCGCTGGTTGAGCAAGGCGCAACCAGCGCCGCAAGACGACGACCGTCCCGGTCGGTGTTCCGAACACCGCCGGGACGGTCGCGCGTTGTTCGACTACTCCGTCTTGGCTCCGGGCTTTGCCGTGGCCACGGCCTGCGGGCCGGTGATCTTCATCAGCGCGACGCCGACCAGCATGATGACGATGCTGAGGCCGGCGATCGCGGCGGCGATGCCAAACGCCAACACCGACACGTACAGCGAGGCCTGCGTCCAGGCGCCCTGTTGGGCCGTGATGCGCGCGGCATAGCTCTTCGCGTCGTCGGCGGTCAGGGGCGACCCGGCGGCGTGCGCCTGGCCGTCCGAGGCGGACGTGGCCGGGACGTCCTTGTTGTATGTCTTGCCGTCGCTGGTGGCGATGTTCGGGATCTGGGCGAACGTCCGGCCGCCGGTGGCGGTGGAGACGTGATGCCCGATGACGCCGATCTGGGCCATGGCCGTGATCGGCCCGGCGACCGGTTGACCGGCGAAGGGGCCGGGGGCGTCGGCGGTGATCGTTGCCACCTTGATGTTCTGGGCGCGCAGCGAGACGCTGACGCCGACGTAGGTGCCGATGCCGATGATCAGCATCAAGCCGCCGAGGATGGCGACGACAAGCGCCAGCAGCTTCGCTGCCCGCGTGGACTGTGTGGGGGTGTTGGTTGTCATGAGGTTCTCCGTGTCTAGCGGCGGCCCCCGTTGGACCGTCAAGTTCATGCTATCACTAAATCTCTTAGGCGCTAAATCAGTTAGCGGGAGAATCATTCGTGAGAGAGTACAGTTTGAGTGTGACCTCCGAAGCCGTCCCTGATCAGGTCGACGCCATCCTCGGCCAGTGGGCGCGCGAACGTCCCGACCTCGACGCGTCGCCGATGGGAATCTTCGGGCGCGTCTCGCGTCTGGCACCGCTGCTGCTCGACGCCCAGTTGACGGTCTTCCGCCGTCTGGGACTGGACTTCGCGTCGTTCGACGTGCTGGCGACGCTCCGCCGCAGCGGCGGGCCGTGTGAGTTGACGCCCGGCGATCTGGCCCGCTCGATGATGGTGACCCCGGGCGCCGTTGCCCAGCGCCTGGCTGGCCTGGAGGAGCGCGGCCTCGTCACACGCCGCCACGACAACCCCGACCGTCGCAAGGTGACGGTGGCCCTGACGCCCGAGGGGCGAGCGCTCATCGACGACGCCGTGCCCCAGCACCTCGCCAACGAGCACCGCGTGCTGGCCGCGTTCACCGCCGACGAAAGGCAGACCCTGGCCGCTCTGCTGCGCCGCCTGCTGGCTGCGGTTGACGACGCCCGGTAGCGTAGAACCACTGCGCCACAGGAGCGCGCCGACCTCGGAAGGACTTGGGCTGCCGCATGATCCACGTGCTGTTCCTGGTTCTGTGCATCGCGGCGATCTACCTGTCGTGCGAGTGGTTCGTCAACGCGGTCGAGTGGCTGGGGCGTCGCCTCAGACTCGGCAAGATGGCCGTCGGAACGATCCTCGCGGCGATCGGCACCGCGCTGCCCGAGTCGGTCGTGACGCTCGTGGCCGTCACCGCTGGAAAGACGCCAGCCGCCAAGGACATCGGTGTCGGGGCGGCCCTGGGCGGGCCGCTCGTGCTGTCGACGCTGGCGTACGGCATCGTCGGAATCATGATCCTGCTGACCAGGCGCCGCGCGCGCCAGGCCGTCGGGGCCGAGCGGGCGGACGAACCGGACGCGGTGAATCGCGCGCCCGCGTCGACCACGCCCACCGCCCCCAAGATGGTCGGCACCAAGGCCGAGCTGAAGCGTCTGGCCAAGGATCAGCAGTGGTTCCTGCCGATCTTCGCCGTCAAGGTCGGCCTAGGGTTGGTGGCGTTCGCCATCAAGCCGTGGCTCGGTTTGGTGTTCTTCGCGGCGTACGCCGTCTACTTCGCACGCGAGATTCGCACCAAGGACGACGGCCACGGTGAGGAGATGGAGCCCCTGAAGCTGCAACCCCGGCGCGAGTCGCCCGCCACCTGGGCCGTCGTCGTTCAGACGCTGGTCACCGTGACCGTGATCTTCTTCGCGTCCCAGTTCTTCGTCGAGCAGCTCGAGGCCGTCGGCCCCATGCTGGGCCTACCCGCCGCCGTCACGGCGCTACTGCTGTCACCCGTCGCTACCGAGTTGCCCGAGACGCTGAACGCGATCATCTGGGTGCGCCAGGGCAAGACGCCCCTCGCCCTGGCCAACATCTCCGGCTCGATGATGATCCAGGCCACCGTGCCGTCCGGCCTCGGCATCCTGTTCACGCCGTGGCTGTTCGACCACGCCCTGCTCCTGTCGGGCGCCATCACCGCCGTCGCCATCGTCTATCTGCTCATCACGATGCGCCTGCACAAACTGACGCCCGGACGCCTCGCCGTCACCGCCGCCCTCTACGGCGTCTTCGCCGTCGGGCTGGCCTTCATCCTGCGGTGATCGCCGCCGCCCGGGCTCGGGCCTCCTGCTCGGCGTCGTCGGCCGGGGCGTCCAGGACGACGCCGTGGGGACGCGGACGATTGGTGTCGGGGTCGAGGCAGACGAACGTCAGGAACCCCTCGGCTGGCTGGACGCCGCCGATCTCCTGGACGGCCCTGACGTGCACCATCAGGCTGGAGGTGCCGGCCTTGACGATGCGGGCGCACAGCGTCAGGATGTCACCGCGTTGAACCGGGGTCGTGAACGTCATGCTGTGGATTGTGAGGCAGACGACGTCGTCGGGACGACCGACCGCGCCCGCCGACGCGATGAACGCGGCCTCGACCATCCACTCGGCGATGCGTCCGGCGAAAAGCGTGCCGTGGTGGTTGAGATGCTCGGAAATCACGAGGTGTGAGATTCGGTATTCCTTCATGACGCACGCCCTTTGTTGTGTTCGGCCGGGTGACCCGACGTCGGCCCTGATGCCTCCAGCCTACCGGGCGGCCGCGCATCGTCGGCGAGGCCCATCTGGCTGACGACCATCTCGTAGTAGTGGCCGTGCAGCGCCATCAGTTGCCGGTGGTTTCCGCTCTCCAGTATTTCGCCGTCGCCGATGACCATGATGCGGTCGGCGTCGCGGATCGTCGAAAGGCGGTGCGCGATCAGGAAGCTGGTGTGATTGCTCACCAGGCGCAGCATGGCGCGCTGGATTTCCTTTTCGGTCTTCGTGTCGACGGAGCTGGTGGCCTCGTCCAGGATCAGGATGGGGGCGTCGCGCAGGACCGCACGGGCTATGGCGAGTAGCTGGCGCTGCCCCTCACTCAGGTTGTCGGTGCTGCCCGAGACCATCGTCTGGTAGCCGTTCGGCAGTTTCTCGATGAAATCGTGCGCGTGGGCCAGCTTGGCGGCGTCCAGCACCTCCTCTTCGGTGGCGTCGGTGCGCGAGTAGCGGATGTTGTCCATGATCGTACCCGTGAATAGACAGGTGTCCTGCAGCACGACGGAAAAACAGTCGCGCAGGCTGTCGCGCGCGATTTCCGTGATCGGCGTGCCGTCGATCATGATCCGTCCCGAATCGGCGTCGTAGAAACGGATCACCAGGTTCACCACCGTCGTCTTGCCGGCGCCAGTTTCGCCCACCAGCGCGATGGTCTCGCCCGGCGCGACGTCGAATGTGACGTGTTTCAGTATGGGCTTGTCGGGCGAATAGGAGAAGCACACGTTTTCGAACGTGACGCGTCCGGCGACGTCATGTGCGACCACGGCACCGGGGGTGTCGGGTATCTCTTCGGGGAGGTCGAGTATCTCGAAGACGCGCTCCGCCCCGGCCAACGCCTGCTGAATGGTGTTCCACATGCCGGCGATGGAATTAAGGGGCTGACCGAACTGCTTCGAATAGAACAGGAAGCTGACGACGGTGCCGACTGGCAGGCCCGACCCGGTGGACAGCACACCACCGACGATGGCCACGAGGGTATACGTCAGGTTGTTGATGACGTTCATCAGCGGCATCATGAACCCCGACCATATCTGGGCCCTCAGACTCGCGCTGTAGAGGCTCTCATTGATGGCGCCGAATTGCGTCATGACGTAGGTTCGCCGACCGAAAGCCTTGACCATCTTCATGCCGACGATATCTTCTTCGATTTCGCCGTTCAGCAGCCCGAGGTTGCGCTGCTGCTGCAAGAAGTACGCGCTGCTGCGTCGCGCGATCGTGCGGGTCAGCACGGCCACCAACGGCACGGCGACGACGACCGCCAGCGTCAGCAGCGGGCTCAGAATCAGCATGACGGCAAGCGACCCGCCGAGGCTCAGGAGGGCCGAGACGAGCTGCGTCGTCGTCGACGCGATCGACGTCGAAATGTTGTCGATATCGTTGGTCAGGCGGCTCATCGTGTCGCCGTGCGGCCGCGTGTCGAAGAACGACAGCGGCAGGCGCTGCACTTTGGCGAAGAAATCGGTGCGCAGCCGGAAGACGAGTCTCTGGGTGACGTTCAGCATCACGAGGCCGTTCACGGTGCCGATCAGGTAATTCGCGGCGTACAGCGCGGTGACGATGACGAGCACACGGATCAGGGCGGCGGTGTCCAAGCGAATCGGGTTGACGTGGAAGGTGTCGAACGCCCGGCCGACGAAGTACGGGATCGCGACGGAAACCAGGGCCGAGATGGCCGTCAGCACGACCGCCAGTAGAATCACCCGCCCCGAGCGGGCGTAAAGCCGCACGACCCGCAGGAGCGTGCCTTTGGTGTCGCGCGGTTTGGCGCCCGGGGCGAAGCGATTTCGGCCGCCGCCCCCGCCGCCCCCGCCGCCGGGGAAGCCAGCGACCTTCACTTGGGGGCTCGTCGACTGCGACATCTCAGTGCCCCCTTTCCGGCTGTGACTTGCGGTGCCGCGCGACCCCCGCCGGAACGGCTGCGTCGTCGTCCGGCGCGCCGCTGTCGACCTGCGACCGATAGATCTCGCGGTACGTCGCGCACGACTTCAGCAACTCCTCGTGCGACCCGTAGCCGACGGCGGCGCCGTTTTCCAGCACGAGGATGCGGTCGGCGAACATGGCCGTCGTGCATCGCTGCGTGACGAGGATCACGGCCTGGTCGCCGTTCGCGCGCAGCAACTCGTCGCGCATCTTGGCCTCGGTGATCGCGTCGAGCGCGCTGGTCGCGTCGTCCAGCACCAGCACCGGTGCATGCCGGATGAGCCCGCGGGCGATCGATATCCGCTGTTTCTGGCCGCCGGAGACATTGACGGCCCCGCCGCCCAGGACGGCCTCAAACCCACCCGGCATTTCGTCGATGAATTGCGCCTGGGCGCACGTCGCGGCGTCGCGCACAGCCTCATCTGTGGCGTCCGGATCGCCCCAGCGGATGTTTGCCTCGACCGTGCCTGAGAACAGCATCGACCTCTGCGGCACCAGCGCGACGCCCGCTCGCACCGTGTCGACGGACAGGTCGCGAATGTCGCGGCCGTCCAGCAGAATTGCGCCACTGTCGACGTCGTAGAAACGCAGCAGCAGCCAGCAGAGCGTCGATTTGCCGCTGCCCGTCGGACCGATGACCGCGAGGCTCTGGCCAGGCGAGACGGCGGCCGAGACGTGCTTGAGCGCCGGGATTCCGCTGCCGCCCGGGTACGTGAATGTGACGTCGCAGAACTCGACGACGCCCCGTACCGGAGCGGTGTCGCCAACCGCGCCGAAATCGCTCTCGCAGTCGAATATCTCGCCGATTCGGCGTGACGACGCGCGGGTGCGTACGAACGTGTTGAACACGTTCGTCAAGGTCATGAGCGACGCGAGCATTTGCAGCATGTACGTGACGAACGCCGAGATGTCGCCGGGCTGAGTCGCGCCGTCGACAAAGAGGCGACCGCCGAGGAAGATCGCGAACACCGTGCCAATTCCGACGACGAACGTGATCAGTGGCGACGTCACAGTGATGACGCTCTGGGCCCTCACACCCTTTCGCATGAGGTTGGCGTTGGCGTCTGAGAACTTGCCTGACTCCTCATCGTACGTGCCGAACGCCTTGACGAGGCGAATGCCGCTGAGATACTCCTGCACGACGGTGTTGACGCGGTCCATGGCCTGCTGGTAAAGCGTGAAGCGGGGGTAGCTCGCGCGCATGCTGAAATACACCAACAGCCCGGTCACGATGACGACGGCGTAGATGATGACGCTGAGCCGGAAATTGAGGATGGACGCCAACACGATGCTGCCGATGCCGGTGATGGGCGCCTTTAGGAATACCCGCATGATGCCGTTGACGAATTGCACCACCTGGCTGGTGTCGTTCGTCATGCGGGTGATCAGCGAGCCCGTTTCGATGCGGTCGGCGCCCGCCTCCGACAGGTTCATGATCTTGTCGAAGCAGTCGTACCGCAGGTCGGCGCCCATGCGCTGCGAGACGTGGCTGGCAAGTATGCTGCGCGTCACGGCGAAGCCCGCACCCACCGCCGTGACCAGCAGCATCAGCCCGCCCCAGTGCAGCACCGCCGCAAGCTGCCCGCCCAGGATGCCGACGTTCAGCACATGCGCCATCAGCGTAGGGCCGAGCAGATCGCACAGCGCCTCGCACGCCACGCAAAGCACCGCGATGAGGAACGGCCATTTGTACCGGCGGAAGTACTTCGCATACATGGCCATTCGATCACCCACTTCCCCGACTTGACCGCGTCCATGTTACCTGGACGGCCTGTCCGGGCTCGCCTTGACGTCAAGACTGAGCAAAGTCGATGGTCATCGCGGGGTTCGTCTCGCCCTGGTACGGAAATCGCCGCGAAATCGGCCCGATCCGCCTCGAAACCCATACCAGACCGTCGAGGGGCTGCTCCACATCGACGACTTTGCTCAATCTTGACCGCCTGTGGCGGAGGAGGGACGTTCGGGCCGCTGGTTGAGCTTGTCGAAACCAGGTCGGGCCCGCAACCTCAGGGCCAGCGGGTGTCGACGGTCGCTGGGCGACCTTGCGACCGCAGCCAGTCGTTGAAGCTGGTGGCCCATTCGGCGTGACGCGCCGCCTGCCAGGAGTGCAGGGCGGCCAGGTCGGCCGGGAGCTCTGGGTGACGCGCCATGATCGCGTCGAGCACGGCAATGGTGTTGATGACGTCGTCGGTGGCGTCGTGCGAATGCGTCGCTGGGGGCAGCCGGTACGTCGCGATCAGGTCCGGCAGGGTGCGCTTGCCCTTGCGATAACGGTCGACGCCGCGGTCGAGCACCAGGGGGTCGATGACCGGGTGGACGGGGCGTCCCACGCGATCGACCAGCGTCGGCAGCGCGTGGCGGCCGAGTTCGGCGTCGAGCATCCCCAGGTCGTAAGGCGCGTTGTAGATCACGATGGGCAGACCCTCGGTCAGGGCGTCCGCGAGCTGGGTGGCGATCTCGTCCAGGGCCTCGAGAGGGCTCGCGCCGTGGGCGCGGACATGCTCGGTGCTGAGGCCGTGCACCGCCTGCGCGGCGGCCGGAATCTCGACACCCGGGTTGATGAGCCACGCCCGGCTGGTGACCGTGCCGTCCGCGTCCCTTCGGACGATGGCGGCGGAAATCACCCGGTCGCGGGCGACGTCCGTCCCGGTGGATTCACAGTCGTACCCGATGACAGGGAGCAAACTCATGGCATCCATTGTGCCTGCCGCGTCGATGGCGCGCTTGCTGACACCGCTGGCCGCTGTGCACCAGCACGTCACCCCGCCGTCGGCGGGATCCCGTGAGGCTCGTAGGCGGGTTCCGAAGGATCTCACGGGGTCCTGCGTTCCGCAGGATGACTGCGTCCAGACAGCGGACCGTCGGCGTCAGAGAACCACGCCGATGTGGTCGATAACCAGCGGCGCCTCGCCCTTGGGTTTGCGGCCCGTCTCGTCGGCGACCTGGACGTTGACCGTCTGGACCAGTGGGGTTGACAGCGCCATGAGGCGGATGTCGACGATCAGGGCGCCGCGCTCGCAGTCGATGCGCCAGCGGAGTTCTGCGGCGTGGGCCGACGTGATGATGCGCTGGACAAAGGGCAGCTGGACGTCGCGGATCCGCCCGACGTCAACCAGCAGTGCGTCGAGGCGGGCGCGTCGGACGTCGTCGGGGACGTCCATCAGTAGGTTGGGCGAGAGCATCTCACCGAGGGACGCCAGCGGTTCGTCGCCTCGGATCGCGGCGTCGATGGCCTCGGCCGCGCGCCGGGTGGTGTCCCAGGGGCGGACGTACGCGGCGGGGGCGCCAGCGGCGTCGAGGACGGCGAGCAGGGCGCGCTCGCTGACGCGAGTGGCCTTGTTGAAGCCGTCGGCATTGCCGAAGAGGACGACGCCGGTGCCCGTCGCGGTGTGCCAGCGCATGTCGGAGCTGAAGCCGGGCAGCCCGCCCGAGTGGCTGACGAGGCGGCCGAAGCGGCGATGCAGCTCGACCTTGAGGCCCAAGGAGTAGCCGCGGGCGTCGATCTGCTGGTCGAGGACGTCACCGCCGATCGCCATGGGCGTGCGGCCGAACTGCATCTCGCGGCGGGACGCGGGGGCCAGGAGGTCGGGGCGCAGGGGGTCGTCGGTGAACGCCGAGCCGAGGAACCACATCCAGGTGGCGACGTCGTCGACGGTGCTGAACAGGCCGCCGGTGCAGCCCATGGCGCCGGAGCCGACGTAGGGCTGGGGGATGAACGTCGCCCCCTGGTCGAACGTGCGGAAGCCGCGCGCGAGGTCGGTGCCGGGTGGGTAGTCGTCCGGGTGGAACCGCGTGCTGGTTAGGGCTAATGGGTCAAGGAGGCGCTCAGTGATGACGTCCTCGACGGGACGCCCGGTGACGGTCTC